>WNFR01002909.1_pt1 | contig 32422 bp, 26 predicted proteins | sample 5400221 | NCBI WGS metagenome assembly WNFR01 (sample SAMN13153357, study PRJNA577476) | soil metagenome | isolation source: 40 cm soil under Madrone tree | place: USA:California | collected 2016-06-14
TCGACTTCAAGGGCTTTTCTTACGGGTTCCGTCCCGGTCGCAGCCCGCATCAGGCGCTGGACGCGCTGACGGTGGGCATTCAACGGAAGCGAGTGAACTGGGTGCTCGATGCGGACATTCTGGGCTTTTTCGATCATTTGAGCCACGAATGGGCCATAAAGTTCATCGAGCATCGGGTGGCCGATCGTAGGATACTTCGCCTGATCCAGAAATGGCTGAAGGCGGGAGTATCGGAAGACGGCCTGTGGTCGGAAACGGAACTGGGTACGCCGCAGGGAGCAGTGGTTTCACCGCTGATCGCTAACGTGTACCTGCATTACGTGTTCGACCTATGGGCTGATATCTGGCGCAGGAAAGTGGCAAAGGGCGATGTGGTTGTCGTCCGCTATGCCGACGATCTTGTGATGGGTTTTCAGCACCGGACGGAAGCTGAGCGTTTCCTGAAAGAGTTCCGGGAGCGGCTGGCGAAGTTCGGCTTGGAGTTACATCCGGACAAGACTCGACTGATCGAGTTCGGGCGGTTCGCCGCTCGAAACCGGAAACAGCGGGGAGAGGGTAAACCAGAGACCTTCACCTTCCTGGGCTTTACCCACTACTGTGGGCAACGCCACAAGAGCGGAACCTTCACCGTATGGCGGATTACTGCGAAGAAGCGAATGGTCGCGAAGCTCAAAGCCATCAAGGCTGAGCTTCAACGCCGGATGCATGATCGCATGGCCGAAGGCACAGATGTGTTGGGAACGTTTTACCCCAATCTTGAACCGGTGGATTCCTCCACCCCGCGTTCTGCACCCCTATCCCGATGCACGCTTCTACGCCACTCATCCTTCGTAAGAGCCGTATGCGTAGACGCGCTCGTACGGATCTGTGCGGGGGGCGATCAGTGATGGTCGTCCCTACCGCGACAGTTATGAATATGGCGTAGCCCATCTGACACGACTGACCCCTAGGTCTTAAGAATAGTCCCGGTGGCTTCGTGATATGCACCAACTCGGACGGATCTTCATCTCACTAATGTTTTTCGTTACGTCAGCCGGCTGTAATTCCACTGCCCGAGTTTGCCTTCGGAAGCCCGTTGTGAGATGCACCAAAGGCAAAGGATTTTCATCTCATAAGCCTTCTATTCGTAAGCGTGGCAGAAATAGGCGCTTCGGTATGCGCCCTTTAGATTCAATCGCGCTCGAAAAGCGGCTTGCGGCGAATCGAGTCTGTCCCGCAAGAATCCCACCTCCTGCCTTCTTACGTTACCTGCCGACCGCGGCCCCGGTTTGCCCGAAATATGAAACGGACTTATGTTCTCGCCTGCGACGCGGGAAGGTTCACCTGAACGCGGTCGCAGAAAGGGAGCAGTATGAATCTCTGGAGCCGTGGAGAAGCGCGGACCTGTTTGGCCCTGGCGTCTCTTTTGACCATTCTTTTTGTTCAGTTCTTCCCGTTGGTCTCCTATGCCCAGAACCTCGGTCAGCAGCCTGCGACGGGACAGGCAGTGCAAGGGCAAACAGCGGCCCAACCCGAAGGCGCGGTGTTGAACCTCGTGAATTGGACGGCAACGTGATCGCTCCGATAGGCGCGGACTTGGCCGTAGTCATGGCCGTTGTTTCCTATTCGCAAGGGCGTGGTGTGGCGCGCTGGGCGGTAACAGCCTGCGGGCCGCTCGTGGTCTCAGGTCTGACGCGGTTGATTGAGTTCTGGATCCAGAACGGAGCGGGCGGAGTGCAATAGGTCGCTCGGGATATGACGCTCCCGCAAATCATCGTCGATCTCATGAAGCTGCTGTTCGATATGGCGGTGCCGGCTGCCATCTGCACGATGGTGCTGGCGGGAATCGCATTGCGCCAGGAAGGCGGCGTGACCTTCCAGGCAGGCAGGCGTTTTCAGCAATGGGCGCTTTGGTCGGTGATCTTGTTGACCTTGCCACAATTTCTGTCCTGGCTTGCGGCGCAAGGCATTGCGCTGCCCCCGCAGGGAGGAAACATCTCGAGCGCCTGGGTTGCGGGCGTCGAAACGAGTTTCAACGGTTTCGTCACGAATGCGGTGGTTGCCAGGCTGACCCCCGTGCTTGCCGCTTTCTTCGTGTTGAAGGCGGTGTTTGATGCTGCAGAGGGGCACAGCCCCTTGGCCTCGATCGTCGCCGCCATTTTTTTGCTGTCAGCATCGGGCATGGTCCAGCTTATGCAGAGTTGGAACAGCGGCTCGGAATTCGCGACTACCGACATGCTGACTTCAGCCTGGAATTTTCTTGTAGGCACGATCCTGCCCGAGGCAGCAGGGCTGGCGGTGGTAGGAGCGATCTTCAATTATGCGCGCCAACGGCCATTTATTCCTTGGCGTGTACCTCGCAGGGGAAAGCACTTCAGCCATCGACATGGTCTGGTATCGAGACCCTGGCTTTGCGCCTGGCATGGCCCCTCCTTACTGTTGTTGTCTTTTTATAATTCCGGTCTGTAAATCGGGCAGCTCCGGCAGCCGAGACAAGGCCGTTACCAACCTGCAAGAAGATTGGAGCCCCAACAATGCCTGATAAGAAGACTCGAGCCTGCAAGGCAAGCAGGCAAAAGGTCCCTCGCATCGGCGGGAGGCAAGCAGCGAAGATCCTCGACGAATGCGACAATCTGCTCCTTCATAGCAGCGATCTGTTGGCGAACCTTCCTCGAATTGGGTTTGCCGCCTTCTTAAGCGCGATGAGTGAGGATACTCTGCAGCATGCGCTCCAACCGGACTCTTGGGGTGAGCGGTTAAGGGCCCGGCTGATGTCTGCTATTGCGCCGGCCTTGCAGGGCGATGTGTCCGAACAGCACGCAGTCAACATCGACGACATCGCGCACTGTGCGAACATTGTGATGCCCTGCATCCTGCTAGAACTCGGACGCCGCAATCAACATGTTCAGATTGAGTTTCCAGTTGACCCAACCGATTCTTCCGCCCGATTCAAGCTCAGTGTTGGCAAATCCTATCCGGTTCATTCCATCAACAATGAACAGTTGGTACGGCTGGCCTCCAGCATTGGCGAAGAGCTTGTGGGCCTGTGCTACTTCGGCGACCAGCAGAGCCGCGACTCGATCGAGGCCGAGCTGAAAGCGCAGCACGCAGCCTGAAAGCGACGACTGCCTCTTCTTCGCACAGCGTCTCCCGCGAAGACGAACTTGTTTCCTCTGTTTCATAGAGGTTCGGAGAACGTAGTGCCCGGTAAGGAAAATGTGGTAAAGTAAGGAAATGGGGGATTAGCCATGCAGAAGCAGGCCAGGATTACAAGCAAAGGGCAGATCACTGTGCCACGCGAGGTCCGTCGCATCCTGGGGGTTCGGGCCGGAGACAGATTGCTATTCGAGAGCGACGGAAAAGGTGTTCGTGTCCGGCCTGTCCGCAACAAGAGCGCGTTTTCCAAGTATCGCGGTATCGGCAATCCAGAGATTCCGTCTGGCAGAAAGAGCATCAGCCGATGGCTACGGGAGATGCGTGGAAAATGACGACAGCGATCGATACTAATGTTGTTATTGCCCTGTGGGACAAGGACCCGACACTCAGTTCGGCGGCACAAACCGCTTTGGAGGCCGCGTTCAACCGTGGGAGCCTCGTGGTTGCAGCTCCGGTTTTCGCGGAACTGATTGCCGCGCCAGGTCGCACTGAAGCCTTCGTTGGTTCATTCTTCGAAGAGACGGGAATCGCGGTTGATTGGGACTTGGATGAACCGGTGTGGCGCTCGGCCGGTCGAGCCTTCCAATCTTATCCGGAACGGCGACGCAGACAACGCGATGCTGGTGCTCGGCGCATTCTTACGGACTTCCTGATTGGGGCGCACGCCCAGAATCGTGGCTACCGGCTTCTCACCCTGGATGAGCGTCTATATAAGGCAGCGTTTCCAAGTCTAACCATAGAAACCATCTAGGGTTGTCAGGTCGGAATGCGCCGTTCCTCTTTGTGCAGCAGATTCTCCGCGGATCGGCAGTTCGCTACAGGCCGAACGCCTAAAGTCCCCTTACTTTAGAGACGTTCGTGTAAATTTCAAGTGGGTATCCTCGAACGCCAATATGCACACACAATTCTATGCAAGCCTCCCGGCTACTGATTTGGGACAAGATCCAAACTTTGGCAGTACGGCTCTAATCAACAATAACCGGTTCAACAGTATTGCGTCGGCGAACCCGCAGTTCACGACGTGGAATGTACAACACGCGATGGGCGTGGTAATCACACACGAGTTTGGTCACTTCCTGCTGCAGCAGGCGCATTCCAGTGTCGGCATCATGCGAGAGGGCAACGATCAGGGTATGACTGCATTCTACGTAGATCTGGGTGGTGGACAAACCTTTACGCCGCCTCAAAAAACAGTTATAGACAAAGAGAAGCACCCTGGCCCACCTGCTTCTCTTCAAAGTCATGGGTCCCGCGATGTAAACCCCACGTAGTGGACGAAGCTTGAACACAGTGACCATGCGCTCGAAGTTTATCTTCTGTTTCCTCACGTGGCAAAGAGGGCAAGAGTCGATGCCTTGTGCGGGATTGCTCCCGAGCGACGGGCAACCCGGAGATTGGGGAAGAGTAGCCGACTACACGGAAGTTGATGCTCCGCTTGGCACAAAATGGCGCTTCACAAGGCCTGAGATAGCGTGGGCTCCGCCTTTGCTCTCATTGGGCAGAGTCTTCGCCGGGCATGCTATGTGATGTCCCGACACTTGCTTGCACGTTCGACTATGCTGGGGGAGAATGTCGCTGTCCTTGGTTCATCGTCCACGCGCGTTCCAAGTGTCAGCAGAAAGGAACTGCCTCATATGAAACTCCTGAGACTCCGGTTCGTCTTCGTGTGTATATTCCTGCTTGCGTCCCTCGCCACCGCAATCGCCGACAAAGCGAGCGGCACGCCGCAGCTCATTGACCGCGATGTAATCTTCGGCAACCCGGAGATTGCAGCCGCCCAGCTTTCTCCCGATGGAAAGTACATCGCCTTTCTGAAGCCCTGGAAAGACACTCGGAATGTTTATGTGAAGGCCGTGGATGAGCCCTTCAGCGCGGCGCGACTCCTCACCACGGAGACCAAGCGGCCGGTCGCCGGATATTTCTGGACGCGGGACAGCAAGTACATCCTTTACGCCAAGGATAACGACGGCGATGAGAACTTCAATGTGTATGCCGTGGATCCTTCTGCCAAACCCGCCGCAGGTGCGGACGCTCCTCCTTCTCGCGATCTGACTGGACTGAAGGGTGTGCGCGTGGAGATCTTTGAGGTTCCGAAGAGCGATCCGGATATTGTCTACATCGGACTCAACGATCGCGACAAGGCTTGGCATGATCTTTACCGGCTGAAAATTTCCACTGGAGAGAAGACGCTGATCCGCAAGAACACCGAGCGTATTACCGGCTGGGTGTTCGACCGCAAGGGACAGTTGCGCATGGCGACGCGCAGCGCAGAAAACGGCGACACCGAGGTGCTCCGGGTCGATGCCGATGCATTCACCAAGGTTTACTCCTGCTCGGTGTTTGAGTCATGTAATCCTCTGCAATTTAAGCCGGGAGACCAGCGCCTCTACATGGAAACCAACAAGGACGCCGATCTGACCTCTCTGGAATTGTTGGACCCGCAGACAGGCAAAACGGAGATGGTCGAATCAGATCCGCTGGGCAAAGTCGATTTCGGCGGAGCGCTCTTTTCCGAAGCGACAGATGAACTGGTGGAAACCTGGTACATTGCTGCCCGCGTCAAGACCTACTACAAGAACAAGGCATTCGGCGACGATGTGCACTGGATTGAACACAAGTTCCCAGACCACGAAATCCTCGTGGTCTCGCGCACCAAGGACGAGCAGCTGTGGCTGGTAACTGCAGTTAGCGACACGGAGCCGGGCGAGACGATGCTCTTCGACCGCAAGGCCCATGTGCTGACGTCGCAATTTAAAGTCCGCGAGAAACTCCCGCGCGCAGACCTGGCCCAGATGAAGCCGGTCACCTACAAGTCATCCGACGGGTTGGAGATTCCGGCTTACCTCACGCTTCCGAAGGGAGTTCCGACAAAAAATCTGCCTACTCTAATGCTTCCACACGGAGGTCCCTGGGGACGCGACCAATGGGGCTACAACTCATTGGCACAGTTCTTCGCCAATCGAGGATATGCCGTACTGCAGCCCAACTTCCGCGGTTCGACCGGGTACGGCAGAAAATTTCTCGATGCCGGCAACCTGGAGTGGGGCCGCAAGATGCAGGACGATGTGACCTGGGGCGTGAAATACCTGATTGCCCAAGGCGTCGCCGATCCCAAACGCGTTGGCATTATCGGCGGTTCGTATGGCGGCTACGCCACCTTGGCTGGCGTGGCCTTCACTCCTGATCTATATTCCGCAGCGGTCGACATCGTGGGGCCGTCGAATCTGATCACGTTGCTGGATTCGATTCCGCCGTATTGGGAGTCCATCCGCAAGATGTTCTACAAACGCATGGGCGACCCGAGCACTCCTGAAGGCAAAACACAACTGACGAAAGAATCTCCCTTGAATTCCGCCGACAAGATCAAGACGCCTCTGCTTGTGGCGCAGGGAGCCAACGATCCTCGAGTGAACCGGCGTGAGGCGGAACAGATTGTAATCGCGTTACGCGACCGCGGTTTCCCGGTGGAGTACATCCTGGCTCCAGATGAAGGCCACGGTTTTGCCCGGCCCGTCAACAATCTGGCGCTGTTCATGGCGTCAGAGAAGTTCTTTGCCCTGCATTTAGGGGGAAGGTATCAAGAAGGCGGCACGCCCGAGGAAGTTGCGCGCCTGAAGGAAATTACTGTCGATCCGAAGACGGTTGTCCTTGCGAAGAAGATCGATACTGGCAGCATCGGTGCTCCCAAGCCTGCCACGGACCTGCAGGCGGGGACATACAACTATCAGGTGAAGATTGAGATGGGCGGCCAGCAGATGAATATGAAGCTTTCCACCGCCATCCAGGACGGAACTGGTTCCTGGACTGCTACCGACCAGATGGATACTCCACAAGGCGCTGCGACTGACAAGGCGACTCTGGAAAAAGGGAGCCTCCTCTTGCTGAAGCGAAGCGTGAAGCAAGGACCGGTCGCCATCGATCTCGATTTTGCCGGAAATAAGGCCGCGGGCAAGATGAGCATGAACGGGCAAGACCGTCCGATAGCGGTTGACTTGGGCGGCCCATTGTTTGCAGATGCTGCCGGTTCGGATCAGGTCATCGCCTGCCTGCCACTGGCGGAGGGCTACAGCACAACCTTCCGCAACTTCGATGTACAGACTCAGAAGGTGAAATTGCTGCAACTGATTGTCGCCGGCAAGGAAGAAGTTAAAGTGCCTGCCGGCACGTTCAATGCGCTTCGGGTCGAGATCTCTTCCGCGGATGGAGGCTCGGACAAAAGGACTCTTTGGATTGCTGGGGAAACCCACAAGGTAGTGAAGGTCACAGCGGTTCTGGCTTCCATGGGCGGAGCCGTGATGACTCAGGAGCTCGTGCAGTAACAAAGTCGCCGCAACTGGCACCATGTTGCTCTGCAGTTCGGGTCTGTGTCCGCTCAGTTCATGGTCGGAGGGTTAGTACTCCGGCGCTTTCTGGCAAGGAGCCGGAAGCTCTGGGTTGGAGAGAATTACGGTGGGTTGCTGCCTGCCCTCGATATCCCGACTTTCAATCAGCGTATCCACTTTCGCGTCCGGTCGGTGGCGGGTGATCGCGTGGGCGAACCGTTGTCCAGTCGGGCCCAAGAAGCCCCTAGGACCTTATCGGTTGGTTCGACCACCATAACACGACGCGATTCCTCCTCATCCGGTCCCATAATCCAGAATTCGTGAAATGTTCGATCCCCGTACAGGATGTGCAATCCATCAGGAGAGAAAGACGCAGCTCCCACGTTTTCCCGGAGCTTACTGAGCGCGCCCGTCAATACAGAGATTTTCCAAAGGCTATTATCCGACGTTCTGATAACCAAGAGCTGCGTGCCGTCCGGGAACCAAGCTGTTGGTTCGATATCACCCGTGGCCGGAGTCAGGACACGTGTCTCTCCTGTCTCGATCACACTCAGGACCAGCCCACCTGCTGTTTCGTCGTAAGCCAAGTACTTGCCATCGGGCGAGATGAGCCCTGCTCCAATGAAAGTTTCCGCAGAGCTTGCCGTAAGCTGTCTCAGTTTCAGGCTGCCTTTGGGCGCTTGAATCGCAGGCTTGTACCACGAGCGATATCCGAGAAATAGAGCGGCAATTGTCACGAGGGCGCTTGCCGCCAGCAGTAACCAATTCACCCGCAAACGGGATTTCGCCGGACGTGCGGGACGAGCCGTAGTTGCAGACCTCGCGGCCGCATCCGTATCCCGCTTCAGACGCTTCAGATCGGCCCGAAGCTCGGCGGCGGATTGGTAGCGAACGTCGCGGTCTTTCTCCAGTGCTTTGTTGATGATGTCTTCCAGCTTCGCCGGGGTGTCAGGGTTTATCTGAACTGGTGCTACGTGTGCTCGATTCAATATCGAATCAAACATCGCGCCTGTCGTGTCGCCTCGAAACGGGAGAGTACCTGTAGTCATTTCATAGACTACTACCCCAAACGAGAACAGGTCTGTGCGAGCATCCAGTTCTTTGCCTCGCACCTGCTCCGGCGACATGTAAGCGACTGTGCTTACTGCCGTACCAGGGCTGGTCAGGTGCTCCTCCACTTCCATGGTGGTGGCGTTCGCATCCACACTTGCTTCCACCCGCCTAGAGAGCTTGGCCAACCCGAAGTCGAGAATCTTAGCCTGCCAACGATTCGTGACGAAGATGTTCGCGGGCTTGATGTCACGATGGACGATTCCCTTCGAATGTGCAGCGTCGAGCGCATCACCGATCTGGATGCCCAAATCGAGCACCATTTCGATCTCCAGTGGCTTGCCAGCGATCCGGTGCCGAAGTGTCTGGCCGCCAAGCAACTCCATGGCGATGAAAGTACGCCCATCGGTTTCGTCAATCTCGAAGATCGTGCAGATATTCGCGTGGTTCAGCGAGGAAGCAGCTTTGACTTCTCGCTGAAAACGGCTGATGGCTTGCCGATCGTTGGCGAGTTCGTCGAGGAGGAACTTCAAGGCGACGTGGCGACCGAGTTTGATGTCTTCCGCCTTATAGACGACACCCATCCCGCCGCCACCGATTTTGCTGAGGATGCGGTAGTGGGAAACCGTCTGCCCTACGGGTTGAGAGGGCGTGGTCATTGGGTAGAGATGTTATGGTGTCCAGAGAGAGGAGGTCAATGCTCAGGGACATCCCGAAGCGCAACAGCCCATCTCTCGAACTTCCAGCGGGGCGCATCGCACAACGGATGTCGATAGGACGGGGTTCTGTGGCCGATGCACTGGCCACGGAAAACTTTTGGATTTCGTTATCCGTCTGCCCCGTACAGCAGTAGCTCCCGGCCTTGGATCGGACACAGAGAAGCCTAAACTCGCTAACTTGACAACCTCGGCCCGAAGAACCCGTTAGCGTAGTCGAGTGGTCGGCCATTTTGAGCAACAGGAACGATTGACGCTCACTGATTCTTTTTGAACAACTTCCGCACCATAGCAAAGGGCAAAAGATACCAGTGCCTCTTCCTTAGAAAGTAGCCGTCGAGTTTTCTCTTCCAATAGTCAGCGACATCTTCCTTCTCCCTATATTCCGGCCTTATCGCAAAGTGAATATGGTGCCCAATCTCGTGAAAAAGAGCATCGGCAAACAGTTGATCGCGAAATAGCGGAATCCAAAGAGGCAGATTCCTGCCACGGTTCAGAATCTGATCCACGTAGAGTTCGATCCATGGCGGCTTGCCTTGCCACTCTTGGTGGTAGAAGCCGGCAACCCTCGCCTTCGGGATTCGACGGCCTCGCGATGTGACTTTACCCAACCGACGCTTTCGGGGCTGGCCGGAGAGGTTTGTGAGCACGATGCAATCTAGCCCTCTCAGATAATTGGGCCGGACACTTTCGAGCAGTTTGCGAATCACGGCGGTTACGTCGATAGAAGAGGTGTAGTCGCGGTAGGCTTCGGTGATCGTGACCTGAGACGGTTCCTCAGTCGCCACTCCCCTGTCTCTATCACTCATCGCGCGAATCGTAGCACAGAGCCGCCGCGTCAGTATGGCTCGAAATTGGGCGACGAAAGGTAGGCTGGCGGGGATAGTTGCTGCTGGAAACAATTGATTCGACCCTTCGGGTTGACCCAAAGATGCGTCGGGGCCGGACAGAGTTTCACTACAACTCGCTCGCGCAAGAGTGACGTACCGCCACCGCCAGCCGGATCACCGTCGAAACTAAGTCCGTAGACTCGCCCGTCGGGAGTCCTGACGACGCCTCCTGCAACTGGTGAGTCGAAGCCCATGATGTTGTAAACCACCCAAAACGGTCGATGCTCCGCCTGTGCTTTCAAAGCGCACTGTGTTGCGGCTGTTGGGTCGCCATTTACTCTCACCCTACCGCAGTTGATTCCATCGCGTCCCGCTAGCCGTTTGCTGTGCCAGTCCATCGAGTCTCCGGTGATTGAGGTCACTCTCGTACCTATAGAGTCGTCTTGCGCTAGTCGGAGGAACTGGACGACAAGAACGAAAATGACCGCCGTCCAGAGCAACTTCTCTCTCATGTGCGCCTCACGCACCAATTCCTATGGAAGAACGGGTTACCCAAGGCTCCTTGCAGTCCAATGGACGAGTGAACCGTCTCATCGTCAACAATGGTATGGACACCGGGGATGGCTGACGGGGTCGGCGCTTCGCGCCTTTTTTGTGGCCGATGCCTCTCATTCTCGGGTAGAACAGCTTCGGATTTACCTGCCAGGCCTTCGTGCTATTTCGGGGCTTGATCTCCTTTGCCGCGCCAGTGCCGCTCAAGGGCAAGTTGCTGCGGAGGCTGTTTTAATTTTTGGGCTCTGTGCAGGAATCTGAATAACTCATCGATTGACGGGGGTTTTCGAGGAGCGGATTTTTCAGTACGCTCGGCAGGATGAGTGAAAGCGCATGGACAAAGATTCGGGGATGGCCGGGGTATAGGGTCTATCGCAGCGCGATCAACGAAGAAGCCAAGACACTGCGTCTGTGGGTACGCGCAAGCGCGGGAACCGCAAACTGGAGTGTTCCGGTTGTGGTCGGAGGATCCAGGAAATTGCCGAGATCTACGAGCGCGAGGTCAGGGATCTGCCGTGCTTCGAATACCGCACGACAGTGGATCGAGCTGTATCGAGTGCGCTGTCCGGACTGCGGGATCAAGGCCGAGAAAGTGGCGCTGCTGCCGAGCCAGGCGCCCTTCAGCAAGCGCTTTGAGGAGGCGGTAGGGCAAGCCTGTGAGAGCGCAGCGGTACGACGAGTGGCGCGGCAGTTTGACTTGGCAGCGAGCACGGTGCGGGCGATCGATCTGCGGTATCTGGAGCGCTGGGCGCAGGGGCGACGCCGACCGGCCTTGCGGCAGATGGGAGTCGATGAGATCTACCTGGGGAACAAGCAGAAGTTTCTGACGGTCGTGACCAACCTGCAGACGGGAGAACCGCTGTGGTTTGGTCGGGAACGCAAGAAAGAGACGCTGGATGAGTTTTTCGAGCAGCACCTGAGTGCATTTCAACGAAGTGCGATTCGAGCGGCCTGTGTGGACATGTGGGAACCGTTCCGGCAAAGCCTGCAGCAGTGGGTGCCGGAGTGCCGGATCGTCTACGACAAGTTTCAATCGGACCGGATGGCAAGTGGGGAATTTGGCCGATCGAGGAAGGCGGGATTCGCCGTTCTTCCGCAAAAGAGGCGAGCACGGCGGAGCTCTTTCCGTCCGGCGACAGGTGCACGCCGACGACGCCCTCCGGCGTGATGGGCTTGGAAGTGCCGTCGCTCAGATCGATCAGATAGTCGCGAGCGCCGTGTCCTGCCTCGATCCCTGAAGCCAGCAGCCGCTTGCCGTCCGCCAGCCAACTCGCGGAACCGTAGCTGATGGCATCGTGTGTAAGCTGCCTGGCCTCGCCGGCTCCGGTAGGCACCAGGCTCAGGGGTCCGCCCTTCGGTGGTTTCGTAATGACCCATTTTGCGTCCGGGGAAATCGCGATCGCGAGCCCCTCGCCAATGCGTGTCGGAGGCGACCCATTGGTATCGCGCAGAAACACGGTGTAATTCGATCCGCCGCCGTCACCTTGTTCTTCGAACACGATCTTCCGGCCATCCCGGCCGATGTCGCGCACGATCGAGCATCCGAACCAACCCAGTTCGCGCTCCTTTTCCCCCCCGGTTCCATGCCGCGAATTCCAATGCGCTGCTGATGGGTCACCGTCAACGCCACACCATTGCGCAGGTCTTCCAGCCACATGCCTCCGGGCACGTTCGTGATCGTGCGCAGCTTGCCCCCGAGGGTTACGGCGCGCGGGTTCGCAGCGCTGCCACTTTCGCTGGACGTAAACCAGATCTCATCGCCCGCGGGCGACCACAGAATCCCTTCCACGCTGGTCCAGCCCGAAGAGAGTTTCTTTTCCTTGCCGTCCGGGCCAATCACAGCAACCGAACCTTCGTCGTCGCCTCCAGGGTTTTCGTGATCCGCAAAGGCTACCGACTTGGCGGTCGAGCTTGATACGCACAAGCGTCCGCATCTCGACTATGGCTATGCAATGACCAGCCACTCCAGCCAGGGACAGACCGCCGACCGTGTCCTTATTCACGTGGACACCGAGTTGGGCGCTAAGGATCTACTCAACAGCCACATGGCCTACGTTTCCATCTCCCGTGGACGCTATGACGCCCAGATTTATACGAACAACGCACAGACGCTGGGGCAAGAACTCAGCCGCGACGTGTCCCATTCGCCTGCGATTCAGCAACAGCCAGGAGCGCACAAGATGGAACCACAAACCACGCACACGAATCAGATCAGTCAGGGTTTCGATCTAGGTCTGTGATGCGGCATTCCCAATGACATGGCCCGGATAGCCGAAGCATGGCCGAGGCCCGGCCAGTGTCAAGGCCGCGCTTCGCGCGCCGCCTTCGCGGTCGAAGAGCCTTGACACTGGCCTTTGCGCCTCGGCCAACTATTCAGCTATCCGGGGGATGTCAGATTCTTACTTCCACGAACCGGGCTCCGCGCCGAGTTGAACCGGTGTTGATGGAAATTGTCCGCTTACACATTGAGACAGTGCAAAAACCGCTGTCGAAGGAGATCTAGCACTTGAGAAAGACGTGTTCAAACAAGCATTCTCCTACGAGCATGAGAATCATTACTTACAGCGACCTGCATCTTGAATTTGGTTCGGGCTGGATGTTGCCGACAGATGCCAATGGAGATGTGATGATCCTGGCAGGCGATATCATTACGCTTAGAGATCATGACCCGCTAGATCAGCTTCTACAGAAATGGAAGAAACCTATTCTGTATGTGACAGGAAACCACGAATATTACACGCAGAGGCCGATGAATGAAGAGGACAAAGGATTCAGGGCATGGCTCAAAGCCAAACATCCGCATGTGAAACTGCTGCTTGATGAAGAGGTCAGCATCGGGGGCGTCAATTTCTTCGGCGGCACGATGTGGACGGACTTCAACGGCGGGGACGTACGCGCCATGGAAACCGCCCAAGATCAAATGAATGATTTCCGGCTGATATGTAATCCGGACCAAACGCCCTTCAGTCCAGCCGACGCCGTTGCCCTGCATAGAAACTTCGCGTCGAAATTGCTGAATTGGCTTGGCAAGGATCTAAGCGGTCCGCGCGTGGTTATCAGCCATAACGCACCCGTCATCAAACCCAACACCAAGTTCAAGGGCAGCCCCCTCATGGCCGCTTTTAATTCCCTGGACATGGTGGAGATCATTGGGACCCACCAGCCGGCCCTCTGGGTGTATGGCCATACGCATGAATGCGATGAACAGATGATCGGCAAGACCCGGATCATTTCAAATCAGCTCGGATATCCCGACAGCTCTGGCGGTTTCGAATGCAAGGATTTTGACGAGACCGGTTTTCCAATCGATGTAGGCGTTTAGCATTGCCGCGGCATCTAGGGGGGCGGGTTTAAGGGCATGTTTCTAACTTTAGCGTACCTGAAGAACGCTATAGTTAGAATTCGCTTTCCAAATGTGCGTCTAAATGCTAACTTAAGCGTACCTGAAGGACGTGAAAGTTATACATGGCCCCGGTGAGCCGCGAGACCTTGCTGAGCCCCGCCTCTTCCCACTTCCAGGGCGCGCTGCGCCACGAAGAGCCTCGCCTGCAGCTCGTTCAGAGTGCTTAACACCCGCAGCCAACCACGCTCTGCTTCGGATACGGAAGGACCTGCACCCATGCGGGAATAGTCTCGCATGAATGGCAGATTGCCATAACTCGGAACGGCTAAGTTTGTTGTTATCTTCGAGGTACCCTTATATGTAACTATTATTTAGTTACAAACGCTACGCGGCTTTTTAGAAAGTGACGTTTTTGATCTTTAGGCGTGCCCGATCTCCGCTTCTCACCAAAATGGGCAGAATCCGTAAGTTCGCTGTGGAAAGGACGCGCCGGGTCAACCGTGGAGAGTCCCAAACGGGACCTTCCCCGGCGCTTGGAAACCCGCATCAAACGCGGGTTCCCACATTCCCACAACGACGGCACGGCGGGCTGGCTGCCAGCGACAAGGCTCAACCCCGCGTAAAATCGTGGCCTCTTACAGATTCCTGCACAGAACCGATAAAACCTGACAATCATGCCTCTTACTCAAGCGCCGGGCGATTGCGGAGGAGGACGCCTTTGGGCCACATAGTGGTGGCGTCGTAAGTGGGGACGTGAGCACGTCGGGTGGGGGTAGGGGAGAAATTCGCGGGCGACCGCCAACCGTTAAAGTAATGGCAGGGATCACAAATACGACGCGCCGAACGGCCGTGATGTCTTTCAACGGATCCCCCGTGAGCGCAATGATGTCCGCCTGGAGGCCGGGCACAATCGAGCCGATCTGATCGCCCATGCCCAGAGCTTCCGCCCCCAAAGAGTTAGCGGAGACCATTGCCGCCATCGGATCCACTCCGCTGTCGCGCACGCGGTTAATAAAATCCTCCGCGTTGCGCCCGTGCGCACCCGCCACGGCGTCCGTGCCGTAAACAATCTTCAGCCCCTTAATCCTCACCGCACGTTTAATGAATTCCTGGTGCGCCGGGATGAGCCCTTTCATCGCCGCAAAGCCTTCTTCCGTGTAGTAGGGTGCGGCGAGATACCTGTCCTTGTATTGGAGATAGGTCTCCAGTAGCAATCCGGCTTGCGGATCAATGTAGGTCCCGCGTTCGGCCATCAATTTCAGATCGTCGTCCGACGCCCCCAGGCCGTGCTCGACTTCCGTGCACCCGGCAAGAGTCGCGGCGCGGACCGCATCTCGATAAGCGTGCACGAGCGAGCGCAGGCCTTGCTTGTTCGCTTCGTCGCAGGCAGCGTTCAATTGTTCCTGGGACATCGTCATCGCGCCCCGGGTCATGCCCCCCGACGCATAGATTTTGATGAGGTCCGCGCCTGCCTCCTTCTGTTTCCGAACGAAGGCACGGATTTCATCCGGCGTCCCGGTCTGCGCGCCTCGCCCGGAGAGGGGCTCGCCAGCCGTAAGGATATGGGGGCCGGGGAGCATACCTTTCGCGATGGCATCGCGCAAGGGAACGTCAGTGGGTGAGCCCACGCTTTGGATGGTGGTAAATCCCGCCATCAATGTCAGCCAGGCATTCGAGGCAGCGGCATACGCGGCCTCCTGTGTGGTCTCTCCCTGGCCAGCATTTTTCCCGTCCGGGCCGAAGCTCCAGGTGATGTGCACGTGCGCGTCAATCCAGCCCGGCAACACCGTCAGGCCACGCAGGTCGTAGTCGACCGGCCCGGCCTTTGGGTCAATGGCCACAATCTTCGAGCTCTCGACCACGATGCGAGTGTCGTGCAACACGTGGCCCTTGCCATCGAGCGCCGCGCTCGCGGCAATCACGATGCGTTTGTTCTGCGCAGGCGACTGCGAGGAAATTCGTTGCGCCAGGGCACAGACGCCAATAAGAGTGCATAAAAAGTTCTTCGCAGATCGCATGGATCGCTCCTCTCTGCTGGCCCCAAGTGCCGACCAATTCTGGCACACTCCACCAGGCGATCTGGGAATCGTTCTCAGCCAGCGCGCTCTCGACATCCCGCTCTCCACATCCCGCTCTTGAGTAAGTCAAGGCCGAATCGAGGAAGTCGCGGTAGTGCGCGGATCTGGAAGGCCGATTGCTGTTCGATTACAGCAACCCCGGAGGAATGCCTGATTTGTGGTTCTTGTTCTCGGGACTGCCCGCTACGATTAACGGACATGTCGCGCCAGATCAGGGCACGCCATCAGGAACGCATCTTCTCCTGGTCGGCGTCCCCCACGGCTCCGCAACGGGCCTGGGACGCCGACGATCGCGACTCGGGGTTGGCGGGCCAGGGACAGCGAGTTACTACTAGGGTGCACAACCACTGCTGCCGAAACCGTCGTGCTCGCAGCTGGGCAAAGCCTCCGCAATGTTAAAACTTTTCAACTCGGATTCGACTTTGTGGCATGCGTGAGCGCTAGCGGCCGACTCGCCAGCAAAAGGCATGGGCCCAGAATTAGCAGGAGCGATCGCGGCTCGTGCAGCGGTGCAGGCTTCCAATCTGGCCGAGGCAGCATCTTAAGCATCAAAGTTCGACGCTTGGGGCTTATACTTGCGCAGAACAACTTACTAAGAAGCGGGATCTGGACCGTTAGTCCACGTCATGGGGCAGATGGATTCTGACGGACGATCCTTTCCTGCAGGTTGACGACATCCATGTGTGGGATTCTCGGGTACTCCCACATCTCGCGTGAATTGCCGTCCGGGGTGTTGACATCGGGCCTGAATTGCCTTGTCCACCGTGGGCCGGACCATCAGGGACGTTTCGTCTCTGGTCAGATCTCCCTCGGCGCGACTCGCCTACGCATCCTCGATCTGGAAGCGGGCGACCAGCCCCTGCTCAGCCCGGACAAGAATGTGGTTGTCGTGTTCAACGGGGAGATTTTCAACTATCGGGAGATTCGTGCTGAGTTGGAAGGGGAGGGCTACCGTTTTCGCACCCATTGCGACACAGAGGTCGTTGGGCACGCCTTCCAGCACTGGGGCAGCGCCTGCTTCTCGCGCTTCCGCGGAATGTTCGCCATTGCCGTGTGGGTGCAGTCCGAGCGGCGCCTGATCCTGGCTCGGGACCGCATGGGCATTAAGCCCCTGTATTACTGCCTGCAGGATGGCGAAATCTATTTTGGTTCCGAGCTGAAGTGCATCTTCGCCCACCCTGCGGTTCCGCGAAGACTCTGCCTCCGGGGATTGAACTGCTATCTCAGCCTCAACTATGTGCCCGGGCCCTACACTCTGGTCGAGGGCATCGCGAAGGTGATGCCCGGTCATGTGCTCGAGTGGCAGAACGGACTGTGCAGCATCCGCTCCAGCGTGGCGGGCGCTTCCCCGGAGCCTCCGACTTCGCTCGATGAGGCTTGCCAGGAACTCGATCGGCTACTGGCGCAATCGGTGGGTGAGCAGCTCGCCTCCGATGTGCCGGTGGGCATCTGGCTGAGTGGTGGTCTCGATTCTTCGACGGTCCTGCACTACGCAGCCCAGGCCTATTCCGGCCGCTTGCGGACTTTCTCCATCACCTACCAGGGGCGATCATTCGACGAAAGCGAATACACTCAGCAAGTCAGTCGCCGCTACGGTACGAAGCATTCTGAATTCGATCTGAGCGCGACCTCGGATCTGGCAGACGCAATCGAACAGATCGCCTACTACTCCGATGAACCTAGCGCCGACGCCGGGGCGCTCCCGGTCTGGTTCCTCGCGCAAATGAGTCAGAAGGATGTCACCGTTCTGCTGACCGGCGAAGGCGCCGACGAACTCTTCGCCGGCTATCTAACCTACCGCGCCGACCGCTACGGGGCGGCCGCTCGCCGGGTGCCAGCGTTCGTGCGCAAAGCGGCCTTAGCCTGCGCGGGACTGCTGCCGGTTTCGGACGAGAAAATTAGTTTCGAATACAAGGTGAAGCGCTTCTTGCAAGGATCGTTCCTGGCGCCCGAACTCGCACACGTTTTCTGGAATGGAACATTCTCCGAGGCGGAGAAGCGAAGCCTGTTTCACTACCCGGACTCTGAGCCTCTGGCTGCCATCGTGGCGGGCCGAGAGCACAGGAGCCGCCTTCAGCAGTCGCTCGACTTCGACCAGCGCTACTACCTGCCGGATGACATCCTGTACAAGGTCGATCGCATCAGCATGGCGCACTCTCTAGAGGTCCGACCGCCCTTCCTGGATCCCCGCATCGTTGATTTTGCTAACAGCATGCCGGACCAATTCAAACTGCGGGGATCGGAATCGAAATACGTACTCCGCCGCCTAATGAAGGGTAAGCTGCCGGACTCAACCCTGCGGCGGCCCAAGATCGGATTCGACATTCCTGTCCACGATTGGTTTCGAGGCGTTCTGAAGCCTTTTCTCCTTGACACCCTCGGGGAGGACGCGGTGTCGTCCGGCAAGTTGTTCCGCTGGAGTGCCGTCGAACGCCTGCTGCGTGAACACCTGGAGAGGAGAGCAAACTGGGGGTATCACCTATGGGGTCTGATGGTTCTGTTGATCTGGATGAAGCGTTGGAGGATCGACCTTCCGTCCGCGGTGACCACGTTGCCGAGACCGCTCGTCGAAGTGCCGGAAGCGGTTGGCTCGTCGTCGCAGCCGGCAGCCTCGTCTTCGTCGCCAATATTGCCAGTCCACCTCGCTTGATGGACGATGTGGATGCAGTGCAGGCGCAGATCGCCCGGAATATGCTCGCCTCCAGCGATTGGGTCACCGCGCGTCTGAATGGGGTCGCCTACCTCGAGAAGTCGCCACTGGTCTACTGGATGATGGCCGCCTCGTACCGGGTGCTCGGCGTTCACGACTGGGCCGCGCGCCTGCCGCTGGCACTTGTCGTCGTGCTTCTTTGCTGGGTCACATATCGCTTCGGGTCTTGGGCCTTCCACGACGAGGCCGGACTCTACGCCGGCATAGCCCTGGCAACGTCGGTGGGATTGTTTCTGTTCACGCGGATACTCATTCCGGACGCCATGCTCACCCTCGCCATCACGGGTGCCGTCTGGGCGTGGTTGCGATTGCTCGAACCAGAGTGCCCGGCGGCGCTTCGTTGGTCGGTGGTACTCGGGGCTTGCCTGGGGATTGGCCTGTTGTTGAAAGGCTTGATCGCCATTGTCTTCCCGCTGGCCGCCAGCCTCGCCTACATGGTGATCACGCGGCAAGTGAATTCGGCGGACACTTGGCGTCGGCTGCATCCGGGCGTCGTGGCGGCAGTCACCTTGGCGATCGCCGCTCCCTGGCACGTCCTCGCTACGCTACGCAATCCGCCGTACTTTGCCTTTTCCATGCACAGCGGGGCGGGGGAATATCACGGATTCCTCTGGTTCTACTTCATTAACGAGCACTTGTTGCGATTTCTGAACTTGCGCTACCCGCGCGACTACAACACCGTTCCAAGGTTGTGGTTCTGGCTCTTGAATTTGGTTTGGATGTTCCCGTGGTCGATCTACTTGCTCGCTTCCCGGACTCTCTCGTTCCAGGCGGATTCGCGTGCGGGTCGAGCACGCTTGATGGTTCTCTGCTGGATGGGTACGGTCATGTTGTTCTTCACCTTCTCGACCACCCAGGAGTATTACTCGATGCCGATCTACCCTGCTGTCGCGCTGCTCGTGGGATCAGCATTGAGTTCCGGTAACCGCTGGGTTCCGATCTGCACACGGGCGCTGCTGGCCATCTTCGCGCTGATTTTCGTGGGGCTTTCGGCGATCCTGCTGCTGGTGTGGCGGCAGCCCGCGCCGGGTAACATCGGCGGCGCCTTGACCCAACATTCGGACCTCTACACGCTGTCGCTCGGCCACATGCGAGATCTGACTCTTCGCGCTTTTGCTTACCTGAAGGCTCCCCTCGGACTGGCGGCTTTTGCCTTTGGAGCGGGGGCCTCGGGACTGTTCGCCTCGCGGAGCAACCTGCGGCGAACGGTGCTCGTCGTGGCGGCGAGTATGATTTTTTTCTTCCACGCCGCGCGGATGGCCCTTGTCCGCTTCGAGGACTACCTGGGCTCCTACCCGCTGGCCGAGAGCCTCCAGCAGAGCCCGCCCGGACAACTGATCGAAGCCGACGCCTACTACGCCTTCTCGTCTGTCTTCTTCTACACGGGCCGCTCCGCACTCTTGCTCAACGGACGCGAAGACAACTTGGAGTACGGCTCATATGCGCCAGGCGCTCCCGGTGTGTTCATCGACGATGCCCGCTTCGCCGCCCTCTGGAACGAGTCGGCGCGCTATTACCTGCTCGCCTACGGCGCGAACCTGCCGCGCCTGGAAGAACTGGTTGGCCGGGCGAACCTGCGGGTCGTAAAGAAGAACGCCGACAACTATTTGCTGACGAATCATCCGCTTCCGTGAGGACCTCCGGTGAATGATATCGATGCCAGAGCGCTTGCATGGTTTGAGGTGAGATCCTTCGCTGCGGAAATTAGCTCTGCGATGTTTGCTAAGTCTCCCATGTCGAGCTGGCTGATAGCACGGTCACTGGCCCTGGTGCTCACCCTGATCGCGGTGGGATGGGCTGCGGATTCTGGCCAGCCGGTTAGCCTCACCTTTTACGTTCTTGATGAAAATCAGAAGCCGCTCGCACAGGCGCAGGTTGAGGTTCGTTTGCTGGAACAAATCGTCGCCAGCGCTACGACGGACGAGAGTGGACGAGGAAGGATCACTCTTACTGGTTCTGGACGCTACTTGCTGCGGGTGAAAAAGAAAGACTACATCACGAGCGACACCTCGCTCGAAATCAATGCTGCCGACGCCGCCGACAGAGTGGATGTGATTCTGCCGCACATCGGCTTGAGCAAGCAGGAGGTCACGGTGCAAGGGACTTCGTCGGATCCGGTGACGGCGGAGTCCAGCCTTCCATCGACTCTAGCACCGAAACAGGCCGCGCAAGCGCCCTCGCGCCCCGCCACGCTCACAGACGCGCTCCCGCTCGTTCCGGGAGTAGTACGCGCCGCGAATGGGAGTATAGGGATCGCAGGGTACGCGGAGAACCACAGCACGTTGCTCATCAACTCCGTCGATGTCACCGATCCTTCCACTGGGGGATTCGGCCTCAGTGTTCCCATCGACAGCGTTGAAACCATCAACGTCACGGAGATGCCCTACCTGGCGCAGTACGGGAAATTCATTGCCGGCGTGGTGGCTGCGGAGACGCGGCGTGGCGGCGATAAATGGAATGTTAGCCTCAATGACCCGCTTCCCGAATTCCGGATCCGAAGCGGACATCTTGTCGGTCTCAAGGATATGTCTCCCCGTCTGAATTTCGGGGGCCCTTTGATCGCAAACCGGTTGTTCGTCTCAGAGGGAACAGAGTACTTGCTTCATAAACAAACGGTGCGGACGCTTCCATTTCCAGCAAATGTAACACGGTTCAAAGCGATCAACTCCTTTACCCAAGTCGATGCGGTCATTTCTCCCACCCACACACTTGCCGTCAGCTTTCACTATTCCCCCCATTCCCTGCGGTACGCCGGTCTTGATTTCTTCAATCCGCAACCGGTAACGGCCAATGCCGATTTCCACGAATCCACCGGAACGGTCATCGACCGTATGTCTCTGGGTGGCGGCGTCCTCCAAAGCACGATTGCAAACACCCGCGTGACCACCGGGATCGAGCCCCAGGGCATTGCTGAAATGCTGCTGAGCCCGCTCGGTAACCGCGGCAACTACTTCAGCCAGCAGTCCCGTCAGGCGACCCGCTTCGCGTGGATCGAGAATTGGACGCCGCACACGCGTCATTTTGCCGGGGATCACATCCTGCAACTCGGCTCGGTGCTGAGCTATAGCGAAGATGAGGGCCAGTTGCACGCCCGACCGGTGCAGATTCAAGATGCCAGCGGGCGTACTCTGCAGCGCGTCGATTTTACCGGCGGACAGGCCTTCGCACTTTCCGATTACGCGCCCGCGGTTTACGCGCAAGACCACTGGATATTGAATACCCGGTTCGCCCTGGACCTGGGAGTGCGCTTCGAAGAGCAGACCATCACTTTCACTTCGCGCACTGCTCCTCGTGGTGGGTTTGTGTGGACGCCGAGCGAAGACAGGAAGACGGTCTTGAGGGGCGGAGCCGGCGTGTTCTATGATTCCGTGCCCCTTGGGGTCTATGCCTTCAACAACTTTCCCGAGCAGACTGTCACTTCGTTCGACCCTTCCGGCGGTATCGTCGGGGACCCGATTCACTACATCAACATTACGCAGGCGGCGGCACGGTCCGGCTTTCCACTTGTGGATAGAGCGAAAAGAAGCGGAAACTTTGCTCCTTACAGCACGGCTTGGCATCTCGAACTGGAACGTGAGGTCTCCCGCTTCTTGATGGTGCGGGTGAAGTACCTTCAAAGCGTAGCGCACGATCTGATCGGGCTGCAGCCCCAGCTCGTGCAAGGACAGAGTGCGCTGGTGCTTGGGTCATCCGGCGCTGCCCGAACGCGCCAATACGAATTCACCGCCAGGATCGGCGCCGACCCGCAGCGGCAGTTCTTTTTCTCCTATGTCCGGCAGCATGCACGGGGAGACGTCAACGATGCCAGCGGCTACACCGGTAACTTTCCATTTCCAGTGGTGCATCAAGGTCTGATTGCGAGCCTGCCCGATGAAATCCCCAACCGTTTCTTGCTCTGGGGCAGTTATGCGTTGCCGTGGAAATTCCAGCTGAATCCACACGTCGAATTCCGCAACGGGTTCCCTTATCAGCCCGTCGACGTGCTGCAACAGTACCTCACCGCCAGGGTTGACAGCCAGCCGAGATTTCCGCGCTACTTTTCTTTCGATTTTCTGGTGTCCAGGGATTTTCAAATCACTAAGAAACACGCCATTCGAATTTCTATACCCATGACGAATCTGACGAACCATTTCAACCCGTTGGAAGCGCACACCAACGTCGCCGATCCACACTACGGCACCTTCTTCGGCAACTATCCGCGACGGTTCCTCCTCGACTTCGATTTCCTGAACTAAGCCTCCTCTGGTGCGGGAATGTTGTCACGGCACCGGAGATCATGCCTTGCTGGCCAGTTTTGGGTGCAGGTTGCGACCTTAGCTTCGATTTATACGCCGGGCTTCGCCGCCGGCTTTGACGCGAAGCCTGTCGTTTTAGTCTACGATTACGTCGACTCCAAGGTGCTGATGTTGGCTCGGATGTAGGCGCGCTGACCGCAAGGCTATGGACCCATCGGTTATACGATCCGGGATCACCGCGACGGGCCGGTTGTCGCTGGTTTTTTCCGCCGTTGCCGTCGGCCACAGCATCCAAAGTCTGGCCTGACTACGTTTCGCAGCCGGTCCCTGCATCGGAGCGAACTGCATTCGAATCAAAAAGGGCGTCGGTTCATTTCAAAAAGAATCTGAGGAGAGGAACTTGAGAGTCAACCCACGATCGCTGGCGGTTTGGGTAGGGACAATCGTTTCAGTGGCGATTGTCGGCCGAGTAAGGTCAGAGGCGCAGAACGCAAAGTTTCACGACGCTCCGGCGTCTGCCCGCCAGGAAAGAAATCCGTACGCGGGCCAGAAGGCGGCAGCAGAGGCGGGGTTGAAGCTCTATACCAGGAATTGCGGCGCTTGCCACGGCCGTGGAGGGGGGGGCACCGGCAATATCCCCTCTTTAAGTGCCGGTCCGACTCAGAAGGCAAAGGATGGAGAAATCTTCTGGTACATCACCAAAGGCGACGTGGACAACGGAATGCCCTCATGGTCGGCCCTGCCCGCGCAGCAACGGTGGCAAATCATTACCTACATGAAGGGACTGGCGAGCAGCGCCCGGAGTTCGGCCGCGGCGGCTGCCGCTCCGAAAATTGTCGGTGTCGAAAAGACGGACGCCCCGCTGCCGAAGCCGCCCTTCACGGATTTTCGTCTGGAGGAGCCCGGCAAGATCCGCAAGATCACCTTGCAGGACCTTCCAGAACCTTACGCGACGAAATCGGCGAGCAATGGGCCGGAGATCGTGGCGCGGCCAGCAAACGCATGGCCCAAGGCACCCAACGGTTTCCAGGTGCAGCTGTACGCGACTGGGCTGGAGAACCCGCGATTGATACGGACCGCGCCCAACGGAGACACGTTTCTGGCGGAAAGCAGCGCGGGCCAGGTCAAGGTGTTTCGAGGCGTTACCCAGGACGGCCGGGCCGAGCAGACGGAAGTCTTCGCCGGCGGGCTGAACAGGCCGTTCGGGATCGCCTTCTATCCTCTGGGCCCACGGCCTCAGTGGGTGTATATCGGCAATACGGATGCGGTCGTACGTTTTCCTTATCGCAACGGCGACTTGCACGCCCGGGGACCGGTCGAGCACATCGCGGACTTGCCCAGCGGCGGCGGGCATTGGACACGAGATATACAGTTCTCGCTGGACGGAAAAACCCTGTTTGTGTCGGTGGGTTCGAGTTCGAATGTGGATGATCCGGACACAACCCCCCAAGAAAAGAATCGCGCTGACATATTGGCGTTCAACCCTGACGGCTCGGGGATGCGGGTATACGCTTACGGAATTCGCAACGCTGTCGGACTGGCCATCGATCCCAATGGGGGAGACTTGTGGTGCTCGGTGAATGAGCGTGACGGCCTCGGCGACAACCTGGTGCCCGACTACATCACCCATGTGCAGGAGGGCGCTTTCTACGGGTGGCCATGGTGGTACATGGGTGGGCATCAGGATCCGCGGCATCCCGGGAAGCATCCGGAGTTAAAGGACAAAATAGTCACGCCGGACGTGGTGCTCCAGCCGCACAATGCTTCGCTGGAGATGACGTTTTATCAAGGCGAGCAATTCCCTGCTGAATATGAAGGCGACGTGTTTGCTTCCGAACACGGTTCCTGGAACAAGTCGGTGCGCGCCGGATACGAAGTGATTCGCGTGCCTTTCCATCAGAGCGGAAAAACAACCGGGGAATACCAGGATTTCCTGACCGGATTCGTGGTCGACAACGGGCATGTATGGGGCCGTCCGGTTGGAGTGGCAGTGGCTTCCGATGGAGCGCTGCTGGTCAGCGATGATGGGTCGAACTCCATCTGGCGTGTGAGCTATGTCGGAAAGAAGAGCGGAGGACAATGAGTTGCCCGCCAGTCGAACCTCGATGGTGGCTTTGATCCTCGTCCTTGGATTTTCCGGGTACCAGTTCGGAGACCGGAACGGGTTGAACGACATGCCGTTTGAGAAAGTGCGGAACTGGACCAACGATCTCGAAGGGGCCCGGAAGGCTGCCCAGCGTGCAAACATCGATCTATTTGCTGGTCGGCCCGCCGGCGGCATCAAAATCAACATGCGCGGGGAACTGACGGATGCGAATTGCTATTTAAGTCAGGGCGACCATGCATACGATCACGCGTTTTGCGCGAAGTTCTGCGCGGCGACCGGTTCTCCATTGCTGTTTCTTCCCGACAAGAGTGCAAAGGTCTATGTGGTGCTGACCGCGAAAGATGGCATACCATTGCCCGATGGCGTTTTGAACCTGCTGGGGATTCCGGGCGTAAGCGTGACCGGAGAAGAGCTTGAAGCCCATGGAATCGATGCATTGGCGGTGATGTCGGCCGGCCAGTAAGATCTTGGGCGTGGGCGGTGATAGAGGGACCCACCGGCGGCGGGTCGGCAGCCTCCTCCAGGGACGCCTCCTTGCGGATTGCAGCCAGGAATGCCGCTCCCGGTGCCACCCGCGATTCGACCGTCGGAGACGGACGTGTGGAAACGGGTTGGGGCGCCGCTCAGACCAATCGCGCCAGATTTCCCCTGAGCATCCAGACTGGGCGCGGCATTGTGGCAGCCCTGCTAGCTCCATCCCAGGTAGACATACCGCAAAATGAACAGTGCGGTGAGAACCCAGACCAGCGGGTTGATTTCGCGAATCTTCCCGGAAGCGATTTTCACGACGGTGTAGGAGATGAGTCCCAGGCTTAGTCCGGTCGCGATGCTGAAAGTCAGAGGGGTCGCCAGGATCGTGATGAAGGCGGGGACCGCTTCACTGAAGTCGCGCCAGTCGATGTGAGCAATGGACTGCGTCATGAGCGCGCCGACCAGGACCAGTGCCGGGGCAGTGGCATAGCCGGGGATAGCGGCGGCAAGTGGAGAGCAAAACATAGCCGCCAGGAACAAGAGCGCCACAAAAACGTTGCTGAGTCCGGTGCGAGCTCCGGCAGCCACCCCGGCAACGCTTTCGATGTAACTCGTCACGGTCGACGTTCCAGTGAGTGAGCCGAAGAGCGTTCCCACGGCGTCGGCGATCAGCGCGCGCCCAACCCGTGGAATTTTCCCGTCCTTGATGAAGCCGCCTTGCTCGCAGACGCCTACCAGTGTGCCCACGTTGTCGAACAGATCCACGAACAGGAATGCAAACAGGATTTCGAGGAATCCGAGGTGGATGGCGCTGCGGAAATCAAGTTGGAGGAAGGTCGAGGAGGGGTGGGGGAGAGAGAAAATCCCGGAAGGCCAGTGGGCGATCCCGCGAAGAATTCCGAGCAGCGTAGTGCCGAAGATGCCGATCAGGATGGCGCCGTTGATTTTGCGAGCCATCAAAACCAGGGTGAGGGCGAGGCCGAAACAGGCGGTCTGCGCGGCGTGATCCGCAAAACTGCCCAGGCCCACGTAGGTCGCGGGATTGGCAACGACGAGCTTGGCGTTGCGCATTCCGATGAACGCAATGAACATGCCGATGCCCGTGGCAGTGGAGTGCTTCAGGCACGCGGGCATGCCGTTGACGATCTGCTCGCGGACGCGAGTCACGGTCAGGAGGAGGAAGACGGTTCCCGAGAAAAAGACCACCGCCAGTGCGGTGCGCCACGGGACGTGCATGCTCAGGCAGACCGAGTATGTGAAATAGGCGTTGAGCGACATGCCCGGGGCGAGGGCGATAGGATAGTTGGCGAACAGGCCCATGGCCAGCGTCGCCGCCGCCGCAGAGATACAGGTGGCAAACAACACGCCCTCGACGGGCATGCCTGCTTGGGAGAGAATTTGCGGGTTCACGACCACGATGTAGGCCATCGTCACAAAGGTGGTAAGGCCGCCCAGGAACTCCTGGCGCACGGTGGTCTGATTTTCGGAGAGACGGAAATAGCGGTCGATCAATCGTTCGCCCTCGATCGGAATAACGCCCGCGACCGCAAAGGAATCGGCCTTAGTACGGAATCTTGTGGGGTTTGTCTTCCCACGCGCGGAATGCGGTCAAGGCCTGCTGGCGCATCATCTGGACCATCGGAATCGAACGCTGGGAGTGCGGTCGCGCGAATTCGTGGTAGATGGCAGAGTCGTCAAAACCGATTTTGGATGCGTCGGCGGCGATGTTGCCGAAATAGATGCGAGACAGACGTGCCCAATAGATCGCCCCCAGACACATTGGGCAGGGTTCGCAGGAGGTGTACAACTCGCAGTCTTTCAGTTCGAAAAAACCGAGTTTGGCGCAGGCTTCCCGAATCGCGACAACTTCAGCGTGCGCGGTGGGATCGTTGGTCGCCGTCACGCGGTTCACGCCCTCGGCCACGATGTGGCCTTCTTTCACAATGACGGCCCCGAATGGGCCGCCTTGACCGGAGAGAACGTTGTCGAGGGAGAGTTGAATGGCGCGGGCCATGAAAAGGTTGTCCATGCGCTGGGCTCGATGAATGCGTAATCGTCAACGGTATGCTGATGCCAGCAACCGCGAAATTTGCGCGTGAATCAGTCAACATGGACCCGTTCGCAGCCGCTTCGCTGAGAAGGGAGTATAAGCCGGAATCACGAAATACGTAAGACCGTTCTGGAGCGCAGCTTCCCGGGACTTAGCGGACACGGAGCTCAGCGGACGATTGAAAAGAGCCGCGCTTCCGGATAGGCTTTTGCCTCCAAGTCTGACTTGCCAGGGGGCCGAATGGGGTTGCAAGCTTTTCTGTCGCGCTGGGTGGTGACTCCGCAAGGAATCCGGCAGGGAGCGGTGCTGGTAGACGAAGACCGAATTCGCGCGGTCGTGGCGCAGGACGAAGTGCCCGCCGAGGCCACGAGGTGGGATTTCGGCGAGGCGGCATTGCTGCCCGGGCTGGTTGATTCGCACGTTCACATCAACGAGCCCGGACGGACGGAATGGGAGGGGTTTTCGACGGCGACGCGCGCTGCGGCAGCCGGTGGATACACGATGTTAGTGGATATGCCGCTGAACTGTGTGCCGGCCACCACGACCGTGGAAGCGCTTCGAGCCAAACGGCGCGCGGCACCCGGGCAGTGTCAAGTCGATTGGGCGGCCTGGGGCGGAGTGGTTCACGACAATTCGGACAAGCTTGAGGCGCTGGCCGACGCCGGGATTGCGGGGTTCAAATGCTTCCTGGTGCATCCCGGGATCGACGAGTTTACGCGGGTGGGCGAGGTGGAACTGCGGGCGGCGCTGCCGCATGTAGCGCGAACCGGACTTCCGCTCCTGGTGCACGCGGAGCTTCCCGGCCCAATCGACGCGGCAACGGATCGGTTGCGGGATCAGGACTGGACTCGCTATACGACCTATCTGCAATCGCGGCCGGACGAAGCCGAACTCGCCGCGATACGGTTCATGCTGTCGTTATGCCGCGAGTACAGTTTTCCCCTGCACATTGTGCATCTCGCAACCGGTCTAGCCCTGGAGCAGTTGCGGGCTGCGCGGGCCGCGGGGTTGCCGGTGAGCGTAGAGACCTGCCCGCACTACTTGTATCTTGAAGCGGAGAAGATTCCCGACGGGGGGACGATATGCAAGTGCGCGCCCCCCATTCGGGGGCGTGTGAATCGCGAGCAGCTTTGGCAGGGATTGAGAGACGGAATCATTGACCTGGTGGTGACGGATCATTCTCCGTGCCCGCCGGAGATGAAGAGAGTGGGGGAAGGGAACTTCCTGAACGCCTGGGGCGGCATTGCGAGCCTCTCGATTGCGTTGCCGGTGATGTGGACTGAAGCAAGCCGACGGGGTTTTACGCTGAGCGACCTTGCACGATGGATGGCGCAACAGCCGGCACGACTGGCGGGCTGCGGCGCGCGCAAGGGACAGATTGCCGCAGGGTATGATGCGGACTTGGTTGTATTTGATCCGGAGGCGGAGTTTACGGTGACCGAGGATCGCCTGCATCATCGTCATCGAGTTTCGCCTTACCTTGGGGAAAGGCTGCGCGGAATCGTGCAGCAGACATATTTGCGCGGCACGGTGGTGTTCGATCACGGAAGATTCCCGGGGGAGGCCCGAGGCCTCGAGTTCCGCCGGTGAACCGCAATGGTCGAATCGACTTCGTTCAGAAGGGAGTGGCGTGAGACCTGATCCCATCGTCGGCACATCGGTTCCGCGAAAGGAAGGGCGAGACAAGGTCACAGGACAGGCGCACTACATTGACGACATGGCGCTGCCCGACATGCTGTATGGTGCGACCGTGCGCAGTCGCGTTGCGCGCGGCCAGATCCGAAAGATCGCGTTCGATCCCGATATCCGGTGGGACGAATTTGTGGTCGTATCCGCCCAGGATATTCCCGGGAAGAATTGCGTGGCCCTGATCGCCGACGATCAGCCTTGCCTGGCGGATGCAGTCGTCAATCATCCCGAAGAGCCGATTTTGTTGCTGGCCCATCGGAACCGGCATCTGCTTCCGAAAGCGGTCGAGGCAGTTACGATCGACTACGACCCCCTGCCGGCCTTGTTCAGCATGGAAGAGAGCGAGCGCTGTGCGCAGGTCATCTGGGGGAAAGACAATACCTTCAAGAGCTACCTGGTCGAAAAGGGAAATGTAGATAGCGTTTGGGCGAAGGCTGACTACATCGTGGAAGGTGAATATCGGACCGGAGCGCAGGAACAGCTCTACATTGAAAACAATGGAGTCATTGCCACCTTTGACGGCGTGCATGGGATCACCCTCTGGGGTTCGCTGCAGTGCCCTTACTACGTGCACAAGGCGCTGATGAAACTGTGCGACTTGCCCGAGGACAAGATTCGCGTGGTGCAGACCGAGACCGGCGGAGCCTTCGGGGGCAAAGAAGAATATCCATCGATGATTGCCGGGCATGCGGCGCTGCTGGCGATCAAGTCGGGACGACCCGTGAAGATCGTTTACGATCGCATGGAAGACATGGCCGCCACCACCAAGCGGCATCCCTCACGGACGCGGCATCGAACCGCGGTGAGCCGGGATGGCAGGATTCTGGGTGGAGAAATTGAATTCACCGTCGATGGCGGAGCCTACACGACCCTGTCGCCCGTGGTGCTGTCGCGCGGCACGATCCACGCGGGCGGCCCGTATTATTGGCCGAATGTCCGAATTCGCGCAAAGGCGCTGGCAACGAACGCGCCGCCCCACGGGGCGTTTCGCGGGTTCGGCGCGCCCCAGAGCCTGTTTGCGATGGAACGGCACATGGATCGGATCGCAGCGCAGGTGGGTATCTCCCCGGTGGAAATTCGGCGGCGGAATTTCCTGAAGACGGGCCAGACAACCGCGACCGAGCAGACTGTGCACGAGCCGATCCATCTTGAAAAGATGCTCGATCGAGGGCTCGTACTCGCGGACTACCATGCCAAAAAAAAGCGTTTCGGCCTGGAAAACCCATCGCGGGCGCGCAAAAAGGGAATCGGCATCGCGGCCTTCCTGCATGGAGCCGGATTCACCGGGTCGGGCGAACGCAATCTGAGTTCGGTGGTGGGCGTCGAAGGCCGTGCCGACGGCCGGGTGCGAGTGTTGGTTTCCAGTACCGAGTTCGGGCAAGGGACAAAAACGGTGCTCTGCCAAATTGCCGCCGAGACCTTGGGATTGCCGTATGAGGAAGTCGAGATTGCGCAGCCCGATACCAAACAGGTGCCGAACAGCGGGCCGACCGTAGCGTCGCGCACGGTAATGGTGGTGGGCAAACTGGTGCAGTCCGCCGCCGAAGGAATCCGGCAGACGTTGAGCGACTCAGGTTTGCTCGGCGCCCCGTACTCAGGCGAGGAGTTTCGCCAGGCGTGCGCCAGGTATGTCTCCCAGCACGGGCAGTTTGTGTCGTGGTCGCGCTTTGAAGCGCCCAGCGGCATCTTTTGGGATGACGAAAAGTATCGCGGAGAGGCGTACGCGGCCTACGCATGGGCTATCTACATCGCGGAGGTTACGGTCGACCTGACCAGTTACGGAGTGTCGGTAGACGATTTTGTGGCTCTACAGGAGGTCGGCAAGGTTTTGCATCCGGTGCTGGCGCGGGGCCAGATCACAGGCGGGGTCGCCCAGGGCATCGGGTATGCCTTGTACGAGAAAGTGGTTTGGCAGAACGGGCGCATGCTGAACGGGCAGATGACGAACTACATCATGCCGACATCGGCCGATCTGCCGCCGATCCGGGTGTACTTTGAGGAACTGGGCAACGTTCACGGCGCCTTTGGGGCGAAGGGAATCGGTGAACTGCCGATGGATGGACCGGCGCCGGCGATTGTCAATGCCGTTGCGGATGCACTTGGCACCCGCTTCGACTCGATTCCACTGCTCGCGGAGGAGATTTTTGACGCGATGACAACTCGGCCGTTGGAGGTCAGTTCTCCCGGCGCAGACGGAGTGCGATGAACGCTTCCCCTGCGCAGTGTGATGTTTCGTTGATCGTCAACGGCGAGCCCAGGACGGTTTGCGCATATCCGATGGAAAGGCTGCTGGATGTGCTTCGGCATCAACTCCGACTGACCGGAACGAAAGAGGGATGCGGAGAGGGCGAATGCGGATCGTGCTCGGTGCTGATGGATGGTGTCCTGGTGAATAGCTGCCTGGTGCCGATTCTGCAAGCGCAAGGGGCAAACATCGTTACGATTGAAGGACTCGAGCAGGGTGCGCAACTGCACAGATTGCAGCAAGCCTTTCTGGATTGTGGCGGAGCGCAATGCGGGATCTGCACGCCGGGGATGATCCTGGCGGCGTGCCATCTGTTGAGCAAGAAACCGGCGCCCAACCTGGACGACATCCGGGAAGGTCTGGCGGGAAATCTTTGCCGTTGTACCGGGTACGCGCAGATTTTCGAAGCCGTGGTGGAGGCCGCCCGCAGCGAGCCAGCGAAATGAGATCAGATCCGGCAGAGTACGAACTCGTTGCGCCTGCAAGCCTGGCGGCAGTGTTGTCGCTGCTGGCGGCACAGCCGGGGATGTGGCTGCCGATCGCCGGCGGGACCGATGTGATGGTGGGTTACGCGGCTGGACAATTGCCGGCACGGAGGCTGGTGAGTATCTGGAAGCTGCCGGAGTTGCGAGGGATCGAAGTCAGGGAGAACGAAGTGTCCGTCGGGTCAGGGTGCACCTATACAGACTTGCGGCAGCAAGCGATCGTGGGGCGCGAGTTTCCCCTGCTCGCAAGTGCGGCGCGGTGGACCGGTGGAATCGCGAACCAGAATCGGGGGACACTCGGCGGAAACATTGTCAATGCGTCTCCGGCGGCGGATTCACTGCCGGCTCTCCTGGTGTATGAGGCCGAGTTGATTCTGGTTTCCATACGCGGTGAGCGGCGCGTG
>WNFR01002969.1_pt1 | contig 32369 bp, 26 predicted proteins | sample 5400221 | NCBI WGS metagenome assembly WNFR01 (sample SAMN13153357, study PRJNA577476) | soil metagenome | isolation source: 40 cm soil under Madrone tree | place: USA:California | collected 2016-06-14
GCTGCGCGCGGCGCTCTGCCGGAGGCAGGTCGGGACGAAGGGATAGTCCTGCCGATCGAACAAAGGGATGTTGTTATTGACCTGAGTAAACCAGTCCCCGTCTCCATGACCAATTTGCTGAACTTGACGCACGCAACTCTCGATGGCAGGCTGCGTGAGCTTAGTTGTTGGCATCTGTTGCTCTCTCGGGTAACAGGGGGGTAGCGTTACCCAGGCTGTTACCCTGTGTGACGTGATGTTCGTAACACCACCTAACACTGCAACGGATGGATTGAAAAAGCAAGTATTATCAGAAGGTTAACGATACGTTATGTTAGGCAGAGTGACCGACAAGCACCCTTTTCCTAAACTGTGGGTCGCAGGTTCGAGTCCTGCCGGGGACGCCAATTATTCAAATCAGGGCCACCGAGGGGCTTCCCTGCCCGCTCGGGGAGCTGGACAAGGAGCCGGCATCGATCCCCTGGACGCACCTACACAGACGGGTTGTGCACCTCGCTCGTCGGTTCGCCGAACAATTCCAGCTACAAGGGCTACGGGCTGGCGATGATGGTGAACATCTTCAACTCATGCCTGCGCGTGCGCTCCAAGCGGGACAGGGCAGATCGACAAAAACGCTGTCGGGTAAATTGTTTCAGTCTCAGGTTGGGGTGTCCTGCGGCCCGAGTAGCGGACTGCCGACGGCGATCTCGCCGCCTGCCAACACCTCGGCGTAGACGCCCATATTGATGTGGCCGAAAGCGCGCACGAGGGCGGCGACGATGTCGAGGTCGCGTTTTGCGGTTATTGGATTGACCTGGGTTGCCGCACATCTGGTTATCGGCGAGACGACCCGCAGCCGCGCGGTCCCGAGGGCGATCTCGGAGCCGACCCAGTCGTGCTCGCTCCAGGCCGATGCCCAGTCGAAATAGAAATTCGCGCGAAATCGCATGGGATCGACCGGCACGCCGATCGCAGCTTCGAGCGCCGCGAGGCTCGCGCAGTTGATCAACGAGACGTATTTGTCGGTCGTCGCATTCGGCTTGCGTCGCGCATCGGCGAAGGTATGCCCTGGCGCCTCGACGATGCGCAGCGGTCGATTCACCGCGTCGCCGAGGAAATTCGTGAAGAATTCCGCGACCAGCCGGCACCCCTCCGGCTCGGTCATCCGTTCTCGCAACAATACCCGGCCTTTTTCAGCGATTGACAAGACGCCGCTTTCCGCGTCGAAGCGGGTCTGCAACTGTGCCAGCTTTTCGTCGCGCATCAGCATGATGAAATGGGTCTTCGCCAGCCATTCGGGGCGCTGCGGATCGAACAGTGTCGAGCCGAGCGCAATCGCAAAGCGTCGATCGTGCGGCAGGCATTCGCCGGGCTTCAGCGCCACGCGGTCCATTTTCTCGGCGCTCAGGCCCTTTACGGGGTAGCGGTAAATCGCGGTAACTGCGGTGGCCATGTTGCCAGCCTCCCTCTGAATGGCGGTCCGGGCAGGAGCGAGCAAGACGGGAATGCGTGGGTGCGAGGTGCGGGATGGCTCAGACGGTCCGACGGCGTGCAACCGTGCCGTTCTCGATGCTGCCGAGTGTGCCGCGACGAAGTCTGCCAGTAGTCCATTGAACTGCTGCGACTTCTGCGGGCAGAGCCGTGGCCAGCACCGGGGATGACATAATCGACCCCGCCCGGTACGCGGCCGCGACTTCGCGGTTGACGCAGGCAGATTGATCGCGTCGGCTTCGCCGCCGGTGACCTGAACCGACAATCCAGCCGGCGGAAGCCGCCCGTGCCCCTGGCGATGCTGGCGAGAGTCAAGCCGACCATCCACTTCGGCTGCTCGGCCGCGAAGCGGGCGGCGATCAGCGCGCCCAGCGAATGTCCGAGGACATGGCAGCGATCGGACCCGGGCCCGCCGGGCCACGCGGCGAGCGCCGCGAAATAGCGGCTCGCATCGGGATGCTTGGTCGCAAGCGGCGACCGGGGGTGCATTAGCCGCGTAGCGTGACGCCCTTTGACAGATGGATCGGGCCCATGTCATTCCAGGCACCGGCATTTACGTCCCATTACACCTTAATCGTGTGTTTGAAATCATCGTACAATGCACGATCTCCGCCCCGCAAACGATTGCGAAGGTGCGCGATTCGAACTAACTGTCCTCGCGCGTTTGTCACGTAACGAACGACCCACGCAGATGACGCGCAAGCCCATCTTGAGCCGGACAAGCAGCTCGGCAGATCGTCATCCGAATTTGGTCGATCGGAGGAAACGATGAGATACGAGCATATCCTAGTGGAAAGGGAAGACGGCGTCGGCATCGTCACGCTCAACCGTCCTGAGAAGCTCAACGCGATGAACCGAAAGCTGTCGAGCGAACTGCGCGACGCAGTCAAAGAGCTCGATGCCGAGGACGCGATCGGCTGCATCGTGATCACCGGATCGGGCAACCGCGCTTTTTCCGCCGGCGGCGACATCCACGAGCAGCGCGAGGACGATCGCCGCTTCACTCCGGAAGAATTGGATGCGCGGCGGGGCCGCGGCAGCTATGAAATCGCTGCCAGCGCAAAGCCGACGATCGGCATGATCAACGGGCTTGCCTACGGAGGCGCGGCGGTGCTCGCCTCCTCGCTCGACATGCGCGTCGGTTGCGAAGACTCCCGTCTCCGTTTTCTCGCGGCCGCCTATGGCCGGATCAACAGCACCTGGACATTACCCAACCAGGTCGGCTGGCCGATTGCCAAGGAACTTCTGTTTACGGCGCGGGTCGTCGAAGCCGAGGAGGCGCACCGCATCGGGCTGTTGAACTATCTGGTGCCGCGCGATCAGCTGCGGGCGAAGACAATGCAACTGGCCCGCATGGTCGCCGGCAACAATCGCGCCGCCGTTATGGGCGTGAAGGCACTGCTGCTGAAGCAGATGGGACAGAACCTTGAGCAGCAGTGGACCGAAGAGCGCGAATATACCACTCACATAAGAGGCGCGCGGGCTGAAGAAGCCTTCCCCGAATTCATTTCCCGCAAAGGCCGGCCTATCGTCTGAGGCGCCGATGTGTTTTCTCGAATTTTCATGCCGGCTCGGGCTAAGCGCCAGTGCAGGTGACGCGATGCCGTGCCGCCTCGCAGGGGATAAATCGGTTGTGCGTAGATCGCCCCTGTCGGTAAACCGATCAGAAATTTCGCGATCGCAGCGCGATCGATCTCGATCCCGAGATGCTCGGACTAGGTCTGCCGCACTGTCTGCGGAGGACTACTCCGCAGCCTGCGAGGTACTGAGCTGCACCGAATTGGGGCCGTAGCGGTCGCGGAATGGCGCGGTGTCGATCTCCTCGAGCTCGATCTCGCCGCTCAGTACCTTGACTTTCCACGCGTCTTGCTCGGGCACTCGGGCGTGGAACTCCGGCATTACCTCTTTGGCGAACAGTTCGAGGCTCTCGCAGATGTGCTCGTGCGTGTTCTTGCCGGCCTGGTTCAACAGGATGACCTGGTCGATATGCGAGGTCTCAAACCGCCGGAGCTTGCGCCGCAACGTCTCGGGGGACCCGATCAGCCCTCCCGACAGCGCGCGAGCCAAGCCCCCGGGGTTGGCCCGCTTCCACTTCTCGTACTCGTCCCACAGATTGACCGTGCCGGGTTCTGGCCGTTTGCGGAATGCGCTCTGGCCATAGAACCGCAGCGCGAATTGAAAGAACGGGATGCCGTCGGCCCGGTGGCGCGCTTCCTCGTCGGTTTCAGCGCACATGAAATAGCTGGTCAATGCAATGTTGGGGTTCGTCGTGTAGTCAGTGAGCGTGTCGAGCCGCTTGGTTAAGGCATTGTAGTAGGCGTGCACCCAAGCATGTGCCGCGTCGGCGCTCAAGAACTGGAACGCGAGGGCACCCAGACCTCGACGGCCGGCCATTTCGATGGTGTCGAGCGCCGAACATGCGACCCACAAGGGCGGGTGCGGCTTCTGCAGCGGCTTGGGCACGACGTTCCGCAGCGGAAAATCGAAATGGGTCCCGTGGTACTCGCAGCCGCCTTCCTTGAACATCGGGATGACGGCACGCACCGCATCCTCCCAGACTGCCCGCTTCTCCTCGAAGGTGCGGTCGAAAGGCTCGAGCTCGGTGATGCTGGCGCTCTCGCCCATGCCGAATTCGACACGGCCGCGGCTCACCAGATCGAGCGCCGCGATCCGCTCGGCGACGCGGGCGGGATGGGTCGTGGTGAGCTGCATGATACCGTGGGCCAGCCGTATCTGCCGGGTGCGCTGGCTCGCGGCAGCGAGGAAGACCTCCGGCGCCGGCGAGTGCGAGTATTCCTCGAGGAAGTGGTGCTCGACCTCCCAGGCGAAGTCGTAGCCGAGACGGTCAGCCAATTCGAGCTGATCGAGCGCGTTATGGTAGAGCGTTAGTTCGCCCTCCGGCTCCCAAGGCCGCGGCAATTGCAGCTCGTAAAAGATGCCGAATTTCATTGCTTGCTCCTTTTGCCACGGCCTTCGCAGACCGCTCCCGATCCTATTTCGTCACCCTCGCGAAAGCGAGTGTGCAGGGGAAAGGGTTATCTGCCCGTTTCTGGACCTCTGCTTTCGAGCGTATGAAGAAATTGGCTGCAGCTGGGAAACGAAGCGCTGCCTTGGGATTGTGTGTGCTTTCGAGACGCCCTCCTCAGGCGCTCCTCAGGTGTGAGACGCCCTAGGCTCGGGAAACCAGTCCTCGTTACCGCTGCCGACGATTTGTCCGAGCGTGTACGGGCATTGCGTCGGCACACGACCCATCAGCCCCGGCTGGCCGCGTTCGAGCCGGCGAACGAGCCTGAGCGCAGCCCAGTAGCGACCCGGCAAATCGATCTTCGCCTCGATGCTGCGTGTCAGGATCTTTTCTAGCTGGAGGCGCCACTCGACGATCTCATCGACCCAATGATCGGCAGGTTCGTCGAGCCCGGAATATTCGAGCTTGAGAAAATGCTCGATGATGTATTCGCAGAGTGATTGCGCCGCGCGGAGCTCGCTGCGTCCCAAATCCTCGATTTCCTCCGCGATACGCTCGGGATCGAACTCGTTTCCGATCGCCGGCAGACGCCGCAGCAGCTTTGCTTGCTGCTGCGTCCAAGCGTAGAAATCTTCGTCATAGAGCGAGTCAGTCGTCACGGTCATCTTGCGAATATAACGCAACACGACGGGCGCCGCGACAGACCTTCCGCGGAAGTGTATCATAGTTCCCCATTCGTTCATGAGTCCGCCAGTCGGCATGAGGCCGCCGCGGCAGGAGGGACCCTCAGTCATGGCTCTCGTCGGCTCGATATCCCAGCGGATCTGGGACATGAAATATCGGCTCAGGGCGCCCTCGGGCGAGGCCCTCGACAAGACGATCGAGGATACCTGGCGGCGGGTGGCGACGGCAGTGGCGGCGCCAGAGCGCGACCCTGCGCTTTGGGCCGAGCGCTTCTATCAGGCGATGACCGATTTCAAGTTCCTGCCCGCGGGACGGGTCGTCGCAGGCGCCGGCAGCAGCCGGTCGGTCACCCTGTTCAACTGCTTTGTGATGGGAACGATCCCGGACGATATGGGAGGGATCTTCGCCCATCTGCGCGAGGCCGCGCTGACCATGCAGCAGGGCGGCGGGATCGGCTACGATTTCTCGACCTTGCGGCCGCGCGGCGCGCCGGTGAAGGGCGTGGGCGCGGACGCGTCGGGGCCGCTGAGCTTTATGGATGTCTGGGACGCGATGTGCCGGACGATCATGAGCGCCGGCTACCGGCGCGGCGCAATGATGGCGACTCTGCGTTGCGACCACCCCGACATCGAGGCCTTCATCGAAGCGAAGCGCGAGCCCGGCAGGTTGCGCATGTTCAACCTGTCGGTGCTGGTATCGGACGCCTTGATGAAGGCGGTCGAGGAAAATGCGCCCTGGGAGCTCTCGTTCGGCGGCACGGTCTGGAAGGTGCTGCCGGCGCGCGAGCTGTGGGACAAGATCATGCGCGCGACCTACGCCTATGCCGAGCCGGGCGTCATCTTCATCGATCGCATCAATCGGCGGAACAACCTTTCCTATTGCGAAACGATCACCGCCACGAACCCCTGCGGCGAGCAGCCGCTGCCGCCCTATGGCGCCTGCCTGTTGGGCTCGATCAACCTCGCAAGACTGATCGAGCGCCCGTTTACCGCCGAGGCGCGGCTCGACATCGATCGGCTGCGCCGGCTGGTGCCCGACTGTGTCCGCATGATGGACAATGTCATCGACATCTCGCTGTTCCCTCTGGTCCAGCAACAGGAGGAGGCGCGCCAAAAGCGCCGCATCGGCCTCGGGGTCACCGGCCTCGCCGATGCGCTGATCCTCTGCGGGCTGCGCTATGGCTCGGCGGCGGCCGTCGCGGCGACCGAAAGCTGGCTCGGCTCGATCCAGCGCGAAGCTTATCTCGCCTCTACCGCACTCGCGGCGGAGAAAGGCTCGTTTCCGCTGTTCGACTGTGACCGCTATCTCGCCGGCGAGACGGTCACGGACTTGGACGAGGACGTACGCGCGGACATTGCACGGCATGGCATCCGCAACGCTCTTTTGACCTCGGTCGCTCCGACCGGCACGATCTCGCTCTTCGCCGACAATGTCTCCTCGGGCATCGAGCCGGTGTTCAGCTTCCGCCATACGCGCAACGTGCTGATGCCGGACGGCACGCGCCGCGAAGAGGAAGTCGCCGACTACGCTTACCGGATGTTCCGGCGGGTGAAAGGCGAGTTCGCGCCGCTGCCGGAGTACTTCGTCGATGCGCAGGTCTTGAGTCCGGAGGATCACGTCGTCATGCAGGCGACGGTGCAGAAGCACATCGACAGCTCGATCTCGAAGACGATCAACGTCCCGGCAGAGATCCCCTTTGACCGCTTCAAGGACGTCTATCTGCAGGCCTACGCCCTCGGCTGCAAGGGCTGCACGACCTACCGCCCGAACGAGGTGACGGGGGCCGTGCTCGCGGTCAGAGAGCAGGCAGCCCCAGGATCCGGCCTGCGCGACACCGCGAAACAGCCCGAGCTGCCGCTTCCGCCACCCGCGCCGGCTGCTTCACCCAAGCCGGCCGATATCTTCGAGGCCGGCGGCATCGTCTATATGACGCAGCCGCTGAGCCGGCCGGAGGCATTGCCCGGACAGACTTACAAGATCAGCTGGCCCGAGAGCGAGCACGCGCTCTACATCACGTTGAACGACATCGTCCAGGACGGCAGGCGGCGGCCCTTTGAAGTGTTCATCAACTCGAAAAACATGGAGCACTATGCCTGGACGGTCGCGCTGACCCGCATGATCAGCGCCGTCTTCCGCCGCGGCGGCGACGTCTCGTTTGTGGTCGAGGAGATGAAAGCCGTCTTCGACCCGCGCGGTGGCGCCTGGATGGGGGGCAAATACGTACCATCGCTGTTGGCCGCGATCGGCGACGTCATCGAGCGCCACATGATCGAGATCGGCTTCTTGCCGTCGAGGAACCAGAGAGCCGCGATCGGAGATCAGAAGGTCGCCGCAGGCAATGCGCTGGTCTCTGATCAGCGATCCGTCCCGACCCGTATGGCGCAATGCCCGAAATGCGGCGAGGCAGCGCTGATCCGCATCGAGGGCTGTGATCAGTGCATGAGCTGCGACTATTCGAAATGCTGGTGAGTAGGACTGCTCTTCGGCCACTGGTCGTCCCGGGAAGGCTCACCATGGCCGGATCCCAATCCGCCGAGGAGACATAGCAGAGTGACCCGCTTTTCCGACGAAGCCTGGCAGTGCACCGCATCCTTGCGCGAGGCGATCCACAAGCTTCCCTTCAACGCCGAGCTCGCGGCTGGTTCGCTCGGTCGCGACCGGTTCCGGACCTACATCACCCAGGACGCGATCTATCTCGGCCAGTTTTCGCGAGCTCTCGCAATCTCGGCGGCAAAGGCTCCCGACACGGTGACGATGCAATCCTTCGCCCAAAATGCGTTGGGTGCCATAGCGGTCGAACAGGCGCTGCACGGCCACTATTTACGCGACTTTGGCGTCGATCCGATGGGGATCGCCGATGCCGAGCCGTCGCCGGACTGCCTCGCCTACACCAGCTATCTGATTGCCGCCGCCTATCATGACCCTTGGGAGGTGCTGGTCGCAGCGCTCTTGCCCTGCTTCTGGCTCTACTGGGATGTCGGCTGCGCGATTGCCCGGGAGGCTTCGCCGGAAAACCCTTACCGGGCTTGGATCGACACCTATGCCGACGAACGGTTTGGCGAGGCCGTGCGGACGGTTATTGCGACGACCGATCGGGCCGCAGCCGCCACGACCGCGGCTACGCGCGCCAAGATGCTGGCTGCGTTTGTCCGTGCCTGCCAGTACGAGTGGCTATTCTGGGACGGCGCCTACCAGCGCCGCGGCTGGCCGCCGATCGGTTGACGGGGCCGGATCAGCCGGCAATGGGTTCGCAGCGGAACCCGTCACCCCAGCGCTTGATATGCCCGACCGAGGGCGAGGGAAAGTGCATCGTGCAACACAAGGTGCTCGTGTCGCAATATCGCTCGAGGAAGCGGCGCCGGGTCGTTGACGCCTGCTTGGCATCGTAATCGACGCGCATCGCCAATTCCGGATAGCGCGCCTGCAGCGGCGAGTGGATCAGATCGCCCGTCAGCACCGCTGCGTCGCCACCGCGCCCGACGCACACGGCGAAATGGTCGGGGGTGTGCCCCGGTGTCGGCATCAGCCGAACATGGTCGTCGAGCGCATGCTCGCTGCTCACCAGATCGGCCTTCTTTGCCTCGACGATCGGCAGCACGCTGTCAGCAATGGCGTCGATCGGGGTCTTGGCATGCTCCTCGGCCCAGTAGGCGTATTCCTTCTTCGAAAACAGATAGCGGGCATTGGGGAAGGTCGGGACCCAGCGGCCGTTCTCGAGACGCGTATTCCACCCGACATGATCGGCGTGAAGGTGGGTGCACATCACGAAATCGATGTCGTCGATGCTAACACCAGCCGCCGCCAGCGCGCGCATGTAGCGATCGTCGTTTTTTTTGTTCCAGGCGTCGCGCGTCGGCCTGATCTTGTAGTTGCCGATGCAGCTGTCGACCAGCACCGTGTGATGCGGCGTCTTGACGACATAGGATTGGAAGCAGAGGACGAGCTTGCCGGTTTCAGGATCCAGAGCCGCCGGCTCCAGCCAGGGCCGGTTCTCGTCCAGCACCTCCCGGCTCAACCCGGGCAGGAACTCGAGAACCGGAGTGAAACCCTGCTCTTGCTCGACGATCCGGTGGATCGTCATGTCGTTGACATTGAAGCTGGTGCGCATCGCGATCGGCCCTCGTTTTGAGTGGGTTTCCGGACTCGGGCCGATGGTAGCTCCCCGCCGGCAGGGTGACAAACATATCCATCCGAACCCGGAAACGATGCGCCGGGCTCGCGACAGAGCCGCTGGCTTAAGGCTGCTCAGCGCGCCGGTCGGAACGCCTTCCCCATCGCCGCCGCGCAGTCGCCGATCGCGCGGCGCGCAGTAGCGATCAGCCGGCCGTAGCGGATGAATCCATGGTTGATGCCCTCATAGACCGTCAGCTCGCAAGGGACGCCCGCCTCCTTTAGGCGCGCGGCCAGGCGATGGCTGTCGTCGAGCAGCGGGTCGAGGCTGCCGACGATCAAATGCGCCGGCGGCAGGCCGGCAAGGTCGGCGAGCAGTGGCGCAGCGCGCCAGTCGCACTGCTGCTCCGGGGTTTCCAGATAGGTTTCCCAGATCCAGCGCATCTGCGGTTGTGACAGACCGGCTCCGCGGCCGAAGCGCTGCCACGAGTCGCTCTCGGTGTCGGTCGAGTAAACTCCGTAGACCAGCAGCTGGAACCCGAGCGCGCGCTCACCGGCATCGCGCAAGGCGAGAGCGGCCGCGAGCGCGAGGTTGGCGCCGGCGGAATCGCCGCCGACCGCAAGCCGCGCCGGATCGATGCCGAGCCCGGCGCCTTCTCGCGCTGCGAGACGGATCATCGCGACCATCTCGTCAAAGGCGACCGGAAACCGGTGCTCGGGCGACAGACGATAATCGACCGACAGGGCGGCGACCCCGCTCTGCCTAACGAGTTCGCGCAGCGTCGCATCCCAGCTCGGGATGCTGCCCTGCACGAACCCGCCGCCATGCGCAAAAACCAGCAAGGGCGGTCCCCGGAACGACCCGCCAGGGCCGGCCGTCCGGGGATCGGCGCCGTCCGGCAGATAGAGGCGGCACGGCACCTGTCCGTGCGGACCCGGTAGCGCGATATCGCGCTCGCGCTCGAGCGGGATCGAACCCTCGCCGAGAAACGCCCCGATGCGATCGGTCGCGGCTCGCACCTCGCTCAGCGCCGCCTGCGTGCGGTCCGGTGCGACGAGGCCGCGGCTCTGCAACAGTTGTCCCGCAGCAATCAGCTCGGGATCGATCCAGGGTGTCGCATCATTCATCGCTTCTCTCCCTTCATTCGGCAGCATGGGCGGGTTGCGCGGCGGCGGTCGGTGTCGCCGCCGGCAGGCGCGGCAGCACCTCCTTGGTGAGCAGTTTGATGCCCTTTTCCGCCTCCTGATGATCGAGGAAGCCGGAGCGCCCGATAAAGATGAAATGGCCGAACCCGCCGACTTTCTCGTAAATGTCCATGATCTGCTTGTAGACCGTATCTGGGTTGCCGGCGCACAGTATGCCGCGGGCGATCGCCTGCTCGGCGGTGATGCCGATCAGGCTCTGCCCCGGGCGCGTATTAGCCTGGCTCCCTGGCCGGGGCTCGCTGCGGTAATTCTGCGCGGTGACCTCCGGCGGTATTCGTCCGGGGAGGAGTTTCGACATCTGCGGCGACTGCTTGAGACTGGTGTTGAGGAACCAAAGGAGCTTGCTGCCGACCCGAACACCCTCTTCGTCGGTGTCGCCGACATAGGCGAGCGCCGCATAGGCGAACCGGTCGGTGCCGGGCGCCGGCAGCCCGGCCTCGCGGCGGGCATCTCGGTACGTGTCGAAGGCGCGCTTGCTGGCCTCGGGGCCGCGCAATACGAGTGCGTTCACCATGCCTCGCCGCCCGAGTTCGGCCGAGGTCTCCGGATCGCCAGTCGCCGCCCACATCGGCGGGTGCGGGCGTTGGTAGACTGGCGGCCAGATGTTGATGTGGCGGTGGGTGAAATGCTTGCCCTCCCAGCTGAATGGCCCGTCATGGGAGATCAAGGTCTTTTGGATCAGGTCGATCGCCTCCCAGAAGCGGTCGACATAGCCGACCGGGTTGGCGTTCCCCGACACCATCTCGCTGTCGCCCGATTTGACGAAACCGATTTCCAGCCGGCCGCGGGAGATCACGTCCGCGGTCGCGTATTCCTCGGCGATCCGCACCGGATCGGGGCGGATCGTGATCAATGTGCCGAGGCTGAGGATACGCACCTTCTTGGTCTGCCGGGCGAGGATGCCGAGGATCATCGGGCTCGCGCCGTAAAGACTGTTGATTCCAGAATGGTGCTCGATCGACACCACATTGACACCGAGATCGTCGCACAGCAGGTGCTCGTCGAGGCATTCCTCGAATAGGTTCGCGGCGATCTGGGGGTCGCAATATTTGTTTGGGAGGCTTGCGCGCACCGAATCCGCGCGGTCGAGGACCTCTTGCGGAACAAAGGGATAAACGTTTTCGCAATGATACCAAGCCTGCACGGCGATGCTCCCGGTTTAACTACTGCTTCAAAAACTCGGCGACGCGACGGACGAAAGCCTCCGGCTGCTCGATCTCGGGATGATGCCCGGCGCCCTCGATCACCTCGAAATGCGAGCCGGGGAGCAGCCGGCTGTAGGCGCGGCCGTAGTCCGGCGTGACCACGCCGTCGCTTGATCCCCAAAGCAGCAGCGTAGGCACCTTGATCCGCCCGAGCCACCGCGGCAGCTGCGGATTGTACATATATGGATGCCAGGTGTAGAGGCAGAGCGCTTCGCGGTTCCGGGCATAGCGGACCAGCGCTTCGTCCGTCATCTCGTTGAAATCGGGCGCGAACCTGTCCGGGTCGTGCCAGCTGCGCCGTCGTACCTCGTCCGGCGATCTGTTGAAGATGTCGAGGATGTCCGGAGTCTCTCGGTCGCTGATTTTGATGCCGACCGGATCGACGAGCACGAGCTTATCGAGCCGATGGCTGCAGGCGACTACAACCTCTGCGGCCAGCCAGCCGCCGAATGAAAACCCGAGCAACGCCACCTTGTCGCCCGGCAGCGTATCGAGGAGTTCGAGGTATAGGTGCACCAGGTCATATACCGTGTCGAAATCGTTTGGCCGCGGTGATTGGCCGAAACCTGGAGCCGATGGCGCAATGACTTCGCCGTGCTGGCCGAGCAGCTCCAGAAAAGGTGTTCTGGGGTCGACGGTCTGGAAGCCGTGGAGCAACAGGATTGGGCGGCCTGCGCCGCGCCGCACGACCTCGAGCTCGATTCCACGGGCCGTGAGCCGCTCGCCATCCCCATTCCCAATCGCCATCGGATCCCTTCCCTCGGCCAAGCCAAGCCGCAGATGTATAGCCTCGATTGGCGCCGAGTCGAAAACCGAAGTTCGCGTTGTCGTTTTCCATCGTCCCGGCCGCCGGGTCCGGCCTCCGGCCGACCCGAAGACAGGCTCCGGCCGGGACCCATCACTGGAATGGACACCGGCTTTCGCCGGTGTGACGAATACGCGTGAGATCGGAGCACGAGCCGGAGGACGGGATGCGGAACCTGCAAGTCAATGGTGAGCGGCTATGGGCGAGTTTGATGGAGCTGGCGCGGATCGGTGCGACGCCAAAGGGCGGGGTGTGTCGGCTCGCTGCGACCGACCTCGACGGTGTGGCAAGGCGGCTCTTTGTCCGCTGGTGCGAGGAGGCCGGCTGCACCGTCCGGGTCGACAAGATCGGCAACATCTTCGCGCGCCGGCCCGGCCGCGACCCCAACCTCCCGCCAGTCATGACCGGCAGCCATCTAGATACCCAGCCGACCGGCGGCAAGTTCGACGGCGCCTATGGCGTCATGGCGGGTCTCGAGCTGGTGCGCACCCTCAACGACCTCGGCTACGAGACCGAGGCGCCGATCGAGATCGTCGCCTGGACCAACGAGGAAGGATCTCGCTTCTCGCCGGCGATGGTCGGATCTGGGGTGTTCGCCGGCGTCTTCGACCTCGCCGACGGTCTCGCACGGCCGGACAATGTCACCGGCGTTGAGCTCGGCGCCGAGCTCGAACGGATCGGCTTCGCCGGCGCCGAGCCGGTCGGCGGCCGGCCGGTCGCCGCCTATTTCGAGGCGCATATCGAGCAGGGGCCGATCCTCGAAGCCGCGCAAAAGCCGATCGGCATCGTGACCGGCGCCCAAGGGCAGCGCTGGTACGAGGTCACCGTCACCGGCCAGGAGGCGCATGCCGGCCCGACGCCGATGCCCCGGCGGCGCGATGCGCTGGTCGGCGCCGCCCGCATGATCGACGCCGTCAACCGGATCGCGCATGCGCATGCCCCCTACGCTTGCGCGACGGTCGGCTTTGTCCAGGTCAGTCCGAACTCGCGCAACACGATCCCCGGCCGCGTATTCTTTACTGTCGATTTCCGGCATCCCGAGGACGCGGTGCTGAGCGTAATGGATGGCGAGCTGCGGGAAGCTTGCATCGCGGTCGCCGGGGCGATCGGTCTCGATGTCGAAGTCAAGGAATTTTGGTATTTTCCCCCGACACCGTTCGATCCTGACCTTGTCGGCGCGGTGCGGAACGCGGCGGAGGAGCAAGGCTATCCGCATCAGGACATCATCAGCGGCGCCGGGCACGATGCCGTCTACCTAGCCCGCGTGGCCCCGACGGCGATGGTTTTTGTACCGTGCGTCGGCGGCATCAGCCACAATGAGATCGAGGACGCCAAGCCCGATGATCTGACCGCCGGCTGCAACGTGCTGCTGAACACGGTCCTCGATCGGGCCGAGGCGCGGACCTAGGCGACCGTGGCCTTGGATCCGTCATCCCATCGAAAGAGCCGGAGAACAAGCGCCAAAAATCGTCGCTCCGGGGGCGCGGGCGCGCCCGAACCCGCAACCGATGAACACGGGCCTGCGGGACTTAACCGATGGCCGGTGTTCATGGATGCCGGGCCTGCGCCCTCGGGGCATCCCGCAAAGACGGCTTCAAAATGCCCCCGAGCGGCCCATCTAAGCCTGTGTCGATGTGCCTCCGATGGCGCAAATCTGTCGCGGCGAATTGTCGTAGCTCTCGATTCATCGTGGCGTAACTACAAATTGAGGCGGACGGAGTTTTGCTGCCGCCTGCCGCTGGATGGCTAACCTCTGATGACCGATCTCGTCCTGAAGCATGGGCTGTGCTTCGCCGATCTTTATGACCGCGAGGGTCTGGTTAGGCTCGATCGGGCCTTCGTCGCCCATTTGGCCCAGACCGATGTCGGGTTGCATGATCGGCTGATGACGGCACGGCGCGATCCGGATGCGATCGAGGGCCTCGACGAATCCAACCTCCTGGTCGATCTCGCGCCACATCTCGAAGATTTTGTCGGCGAGCTGTTCGGCATCGAGGCCGAAATTTGGGCGCTGCAGGCGCGACACCACGAGCTGGCGCCGCTCTATTCGGTGAAGCGGCTTTTTGTTCAGCGCCGCGCCGTGAAGGGTGTCAAGGAGCCCGACGCCGTGGCGATCGATGGGCCCGCGCTCGCCCTCGATCTCGATCGGCTGATGGGCGCTGCCCCCGATGGCGATGACGCGATCGCCGCCTGGGAGCGGCGCTATGCCGAGCACGTCGCGGATTGGCTCAAGGACGAGGCAGCCAACGAGGCGGCGCTCGACACCGCGCAGCGCTATGCCGCGTGGGCGACGTTGGCGCCCGAAGGGCGGCGCAGGCACCGCCGCGGCGTGCTGTTCAAGGTGCCGCACCGGCTCGACATGCATCATCTCGTACCGGTCGAGACCGTGGAGCTCGACGGGGTCGCGATGCTGCGGCTGCATTACTGCATCTGGTGTCACAACCAGGGCAAGGACAGCTGTTCCAGGGGGCTAAAGGAAAAGGACGGCGGTTTCAAAAAGAGCGTTTTTGGCGCCACCCTCGCCGGCTGCCCGCTCGAGGAGAAGATCTCGGAAATGAATTTGGTGAAGGCCCGCGGCAACAGCCTCGGCGCCCTCGCCATTGTCGCCGTCGACAACCCGATCTGCGCGGCGACCGGGCACCGCATCTGCAACGACTGCATGAAGGCTTGCATCTACCAGCGGCAGGACCCCGTCGACATCCCGCAGATCGAGACCCGCACCCTAAAGGATGTGCTCGGCCTTCCCTGGGGGTTCGAGATCTATTCGCTGTTGACGTGCTGGAACCCGCTCAACATCCGCCGGCCGTTGCCACGCCCGGCGACCGGCTACAAGGTGCTCGTGGTCGGCCTCGGCCCCGCGGGTTTCACCCTCGCGCACCACCTGTTGAACGACGGCCATTTCGTCGCGGCAATCGATGGGCTGAAGATCGAGCCGCTGCCGCCCGAGATAAGCGGGGTCGCGCTCGACGGTTCCCGGCGTCTCTTCCAACCGATCCGCGATGTCGCAAGCCTCGTCGAAGGGCTCGATGACCGCGTCATGGCCGGATTTGGCGGGGTCGCCGAGTACGGCATCACGGTGCGCTGGGACAAGAATTTCCTGAAAATCGTGCGCCTGCTGCTCGAGCGCCGGGCGAGCTTCGCGATGTATGGCGGCGTCCGCTTCGGCGGGACGATCACGATCGACGGCGCGTTCGATCTCGGCTTCGACCATGTGGCGCTGTGCGCCGGGGCCGGCCGGCCGACCGTGATCGCAATGAAGAACGGCCTGGCGCCGGGTGTGCGGCAAGCCTCGGATTTCCTGATGGCATTGCAATTGACCGGCGCCGCCAAGGCGGACAGCATCGCCAACCTCACCGTGCGGCTGCCGGTCGTCGTGATCGGCGGCGGTCTGACCGCGATCGACACGGCGACCGAGGCGCTGGCCTATTATCCGCTACAGGTCGAGAAATTTCTGTCGCGCTACGAGATCCTGGTCGCGGAGCGCGGTGAGGAAGCGGTGCGTGCCGAGTGGAACCCGGCGGAGCGTGAAGTCGCCGCCGAGTTCATAAAACATGCTCGCGAGATCCGCGCCGAGCGCGAGGCGGCGCGCCGCGAAGGCCGAGCGCCGCGGCTCGCCAACCTGATCGACGACTGGGGCGGCGTGACGATCGCCTACCGCCGGCGGCTCATCGACTCGCCGAGCTACACCCTCAACCACGAGGAAGTGGCAAAGGCGATGGAGGAGGGCATTCGCTTCGCCGAACTCTTGACCCCGGTCGAGGTCGACGTCGACGTCTACGGCCAGGCTGCGGCATTGCGGCTGACCCGACACAGCGTGACGGAGGTCGGCGGTCATCGCCCCGACCCGAACCAGGGGCCGGGCGAAGAAGTCGTGCTGCCGGCGCGCACGATCCTCGTCGCGGCGGGAACTCAGCCGAACACCGTGCTCGGCCGCGAGGATCCCGAGAATATCGTCCTCGACGGCCGCTATTTCCGCGCCCTCGATGAGGAGGGCAACCCGGCGACCCCCGAGCGGGTCGTGAAGCCCTCGGCGGTGCGGGTCTTGACGCATCTGCGTCCCGACGGGCGTGCGGTCAGCTTCTTCGGCGACCTGCACCCGAGCTTTTTCGGCAATGTCGTCAAGGCGATGGGCGGCGCCACCCTGGGCTATCCGGTGGTCAGCCGGATGCTGGCGCGACGCGCTCCGTCGCCACCCGCGCCGGTCGAACTCGCGGCGCAGCTCGATTTCGAATTGCGCGCACGGGTGCATGAAATCGTCCGGCTGACGCCGAACATCGTCGAGGTCGTCGTGCGCGCGCCGATCGCGGCGCGCGCCTTCAAGCCCGGCCAGTTCTATCGCTTACAGAATTACGAGCATTGCGCATCGCGGATCGACGGGACGACGTTGGCGATGGAGGGGCTCGCCTTGACGGGCGCGGGGATTGATCAGGTGGCGGGCCTCCTGTCGACGGTCGTGCTCGAGATGGGCGGCTCCTCAGATCTCTGTGCGCTTCTAAAGCCGGGCGAGCCGGTGATCTTGATGGGCCCGACCGGCACGCCGACCGAGACCCCGTCGGGCGAGACGGTATTGCTGGTCGGCGGCGGGCTCGGCAATGCGGTGTTGTTCTCGATCGGCGCGGCGTTCCGCGCGCGCGGCTCGCGGGTGCTCTATTTCGCCGGCTATAAGCTGGTGCAGGACCGCTACAAGGTCGCCGAGATCGAGCACGCCGCCGACAGTGTCGTGTGGTGCTGCGACGAGGCGCCGGGCTTTCTTCCGGGCCGGCCGCAGGATCTCGCCTTTGTCGGCAATATCGTCGAGGCGATCGAGGCCTATGGCCGCGGCGCACTGGGGTCGGCCGCGATCCCGCTCTCGGCCGTCGACCGCATCATCGCGATCGGCTCCGAGGGAATGATGGCCGCCGTCGCCGAGGCGCGCCAGGCGGGCTTGAAGCGCTATTTCCGCCCCGACCACCGGGCGATTGCGTCGATCAACTCGCCGATGCAGTGCATGATGAAGGAGATCTGCGCGCAATGCCTGCAGCGCCACCATGACCCGGTGACCGGCACCGAGACCGTCGTCTTCTCCTGCTTCAACCAGGATCAGGAGATGGACCGCGTCGACTTCCGCACCCTGCGCCGCCGCCTGTCGCAGAATGGCGTCCAGGAAAAACTCACCAAGCTCTGGGTCGACCGCTGCCTGCACCACCTCGGCGAGCGCCCCGCAATGGCCGCGGAGTAAAGCAATTTTAAGTTAAGCATGATATAGTCCGTCGCTAGCCACCGGTTGACAGGGGAGCGGCTGATGCCGCGCGGACGATCAAAGAATAATGGCGCCGGCGCGGCTCCGGATAGCACCGCAAAGCTCGGCTTCGAGGCAAAGCTGTGGCAGGCGGCCGACGCGCTGCGCAACAACATGGACGCGGCCGAGTACAAGCATGTCGTGCTCGGCCTGATTTTCCTCAAATACATCTCCGACGCGTTCGAGGCGAAGCACGCCGAACTCAACGCGCAGCGGGGCGAAGGCGCCGATCCGGAAGACCCGGACGAATACCGCGCCGAAAACATCTTCTGGGTGCCGCCCGAAGCGCGCTGGTCATATCTGAAGGGCGCCGCGCCGCAGCCGACGATCGGGCAGATCGTCGATGATGCGATGGCGGCGATCGAGCGCGACAATCCCTCGCTCAAATCCGTCCTGCCCAGGGACTATGCCCGCCCGGGCCTCGACAAGCAGCGGCTCGGCCAGCTGATCAACCTCGTCAGCGATATCGGCCTCGGCAGCCCGGCCGACCGCGCCCGCGACATCCTCGGCCGTGTCTACGAATACTTCCTGTCGCAGTTCGCGAGCGCCGAGGGCAAGAAGGGCGGTCAGTTTTACACGCCGACCCATGTCGTGCGCGTGCTGGTCGAGATGCTCGCGCCCTACAAGGGCCGGGTCTACGACCCATGCTGCGGCTCGGGCGGCATGTTCGTGCAGAGCGAGAGGTTTATCGAGGCGCATAGCGGGCGCATCGGCAACATCTCGATCTACGGCCAGGAATCGAACTACACGACCTGGCGGCTCGCCAAGATGAACCTGGCGATCCGCGGCATCGACGCGCAGATCGCGCATGGCGATTCGTTTCACAACGACCAGCACCCCGACCTCAAGACCGATTACGTGCTCGCCAATCCCCCGTTCAACGACAGCGACTGGCGCGGCGAACTGCTGCGCAACGACAAGCGCTGGGTCTATGGCACCCCTCCCGCCGGCAACGCCAATTTTGCCTGGGTGCAGCATTTCATCCATCATCTGGCGCCGAACGGCACCGCCGGTTTCGTGCTCGCGAACGGCTCGATGTCGTCGAACCAATCGGGCGAGGGCGAGATCCGCAAAGCAATCGTCGAGGGCGACCTCGTAGATTGCATGGTCGCACTGCCCGGCCAGCTGTTCTACGCGACGCAGATCCCGGTCTGCCTGTGGTTTCTCGCGCGCGACAAGCGCAACGGCCGCTTCCGCGACCGCCGCGGCGAAACACTGTTTATCGATGCGAGAAAGCTCGGCACGCTGGTCGACCGCGTGCACCGCGAGCTGAGCGACGCCGATCTTGCCAAGATCGCCGGCACCTATCACGCTTGGCGCGGCGACCGGGATGCCGGTGAATACGCCGACGTCCCGGGCTTCTGCAAATCAGCGACCCTCGATGGCATCCGCAAGCACGGTCATGTCCTGACCCCCGGCCGCTACGTCGGCGCCGGCGCAGGCGAGGATGACGATGAGCCGTTCGAGGAAAAAATGGGGCGACTAGTAGCAACGTTGCAGCAACAGCAGGCGGAAGCGGCAAAGCTCGACACGGCTATTGTCGCCAACCTGCGGGAGCTCGGCTATGGCCGATGAGTTTCCGGAAACCACCCTGGGCAACTTGCTGGCATACGCGAACGGCAGAAGCAGTCCTGAGCGCGCAGACGGTCTCCCATACCCAGTTTACGGCTCGAATGGAATAATCGGATACGCGAGCGAGACGAACGCCGATCAAGGTACGATCGTGATCGGCCGAGTTGGCAGTTATTGTGGATCGCTATACCTCACCAAACAGCAATGTTGGGTAACTGATAACGCGATCCGAGCCACCGCCCTCGGCGACAATGATCCGAGGTTTCTGTTTTATCTTCTGAGCAGGCTCGGCTTAAACGACTGGCGCGCCGGCTCAGGTCAGCCGCTCCTGAACCAAGACATATTAAGCCGCATCCCGACGACTGCCCCAACCCCTGCCGAACAGCGGGCCATCGGCCGAATTCTGGGCGCGCTGGATGACAAGATCGAGCTGTACCGGCGGATGAACGAGACGCTCGAGGCTATCGCACGGGCGCTGTTCAAATCGTGGTTTGTCGACTTCGATCCCATCCGCGCCAAGGCCGAAGGCCGGGAGCCCGGCCTTCCCAAGCCCATCACCGACCTCTTCCCCGCCTGCCTTGTCGACTCCGAACTCGGAGAGATTCCGCTGGGATGGGAGGTCTATACAATTGCGGAATTGGCTAGGATTGTCGGCGGTGGCACGCCGAGCACAACAAATCCCGCATATTGGGAGGAGGGAACTCACTTTTGGGCAACCCCGAAAGACCTGTCCGGACTTACCACGCCGGTCTTGCTGGCAACCGAACGCAAAATCACTGACGCGGGTGTAGCTCAAATCAGCTCTGGGCTGCTGCCACCGAGCACTCTTTTGCTTTCCTCGCGTGCACCCATCGGATACCTCGCTATCACCCAGATGCCGGTGGCGATCAACCAGGGCTTTATCGCGATGCTGCCGGAGGAGGGCATGTCGAGCCTCTTCCTGCTTCTGTGGGCCGAGCAGGCCCATGAGGAGATCGTGAGCCGGGCCAATGGTTCGACTTTCCTGGAAATCAATAAGGCGAATTTCCGACCGATACCCGTTATCAGGCCTCCGATGCCAGTCTTCAATGCATTTCATAAAATAATCGAGCCATTTTTTGCTCGGCTTGTTTCAAACGAACGTGAGTGCTGCACGCTTGCTGCACTTCGAGACTCACTTTTGCCCAGGCTAATTTCAGGCGAACTAAGGGTGACCAGAGCCGCTTGAAATGGAAACTGCCCTCCGCGCCTTCTTTGACGAGCAGGTACGGTTCCGGCTCACGGACGGCACTGAACTCGACGGTAGCGTCTTCATCGGCAGCACGGAATTCCTTCCTCTTAAGGTACTGAAAGACGACACGCAGGCGTACCGGGAAGAGTTTGACCTTTGGCTAAACGAGGATTGGAAGCCGGATCAGCAGCAGCGTCGAGATGAAATCCTGTCGATCCACGGAAATAGGAGACGTTTCTCCGACCTGCTCGAAGCCGTGAACCGGCAGCAGGTTGTGCCATTCGTTGGATCAGGCATGTCTGTCTCCAGTGGCCTACCGACCTGGTCGGATTTGCTACGGAGAATGCGTGAGTTCACGAAATGCGATCCGACAGAACTGGAGTGTTTGCTTGAGCACTCTCAATTTGAGGAGGCCGCGGATCTCATTGCAGCATCCATTAACATCAGGTTGCTTTCAGAGCGCGTCGAGCATGAGCTTCGCATTGACGATCCGCGCACGATAAGCGGGGCAGTGAGGCTCTTGCCGGGTCTGTTTCCAGGGCTTGCGATCACCACAAACCTGGATCAGGTCTTGGAAAACCTCTATGCCATGTGTGGTCAGCCGTTCAATTACGTTTTGATAGGAGCCGAGCTTGGCCGCTACAGAGCTCTCAAGTCACGCAACGATCGATTCCTACTGAAGCTCCACGGCGATTGCGGACGGGTGAATGGTCGCGTTCTGCTGCCCAGCGAATACGAAGCAACCTATGGTAACACCGGTATAGTGCGCGAAGAATTGGCATTGTTTTACCGGCATAATCACCTCTTATTTGTCGGCTGCAGTCTCGGCCACGATCGGACAGTTCGTCTCATCGAAGATACCGCCGCAGCTGACCCCGATATGCCGAGGCATTACGGTTTTCTGCCGCAACCTCACAATGATGCAACTCGAATAGACCGGGAAAACTTTCTCACTCAACGTGGTATCTATCCGATTTGGTATAGCCTTCCGCATGATGAGGCCTTGATCGCGTTACTCGACGGTCTCTCTTCCGCGGTCCCTGGAGGCGCTGCCTGATGTCTATTACCGAGTCTGCTGTGGAAGAGGCGGCGCTCCGCTGGCTGGAGACGCTTGGCTATCCGGCCCATCGCGGGCCACAATCACGCTGCCGGCTTTTCATGCACCTCGATGGCAATAGCATAGCCGAGCGCCGACAGGGCGGCTTCGAGGCTGGTCAGGTTGCTGGCGGCACGGGGATCTATCAGGCGCGCCGCCTTGCGGTCGTCGATGCCGACGCGGCGGGCGAGATCGGCGATGGTCATTTTGCGGACGCGCAGCGCGCTATAGAGCGCTCCCTTGAGTGCCATCGTCGGATCGGGCGAGACCCAGTGCTGGCCGCGGCGCAAGCGGCTGGGCGGCGGGATGTCTTCGCCCCGGTTGATCCGGCCGGCGAGCGCCTCGGACAAGCAGTCGGCGGCTTCGGCAAGCGCCTCGGCCTCGTCGGCGCCGTCGGTCAGTGCCTCGGGCAAATCCGGAAAGTGGACAACAAGCCGGCCCTCCTCATCCGGCGCCAGCCGCGCAGGAAATCCGTAACGACCTGTGATCACAGCGCACTCCTCGCGCCGACCAATAGGGCACCTCTGGGAGCTTGTGAAGGAATTGCGTTCGACAAATTTTCCCTCGTCTTCCCGGCGAAGGCCGGGACCCATCTTGCCGCCGCTCCAGAGTTTTCAAGCGGTGTCATTACCTTACCGACCCTGGAATGTTCGTGCCCCGGCGAAATGGACCCCGGCCTGCGAAGGTGTAATGAAATTGACGATTGGCTGGATCAACGCCGTGCGTCCTTCGAGACAGCCGCTCCGCGGCTTCCTCAGGATGAGGAATTCCAGTAATGCCATCAACGACTTCCCTCATGCTGAGGAGCGCTCTTGGGCGCGTCTCGAAGCACGCACAGCCGCGATGCAGCCAATTTCCTGACAGCCTCCTGCGCCGGGGTGACGAGAGAGGAGGCGAGAACCGAATTCTTTCACACGCTCTGAGCTGTCGCCAAGCAAATAGCCGGACATTTATTTCAGACCAGCGGGGGACGTGCCGATGAGTGGAGGCTTCGCCGAGTCGGATGCCGAAGAGGCCGCGCTCGGCTGGCTGGAGACACTGGGCTATACCGTCCGGCACGGGCCCGACATCGCGTTCGGGGTCGATGGCGGCGAACGCAGCGACCCAGGATACCGCGACACGATCCTGCAAAACCGGCTGCATCGTGCTCTGACCCGATTGAACCCGGGCTTACCGACGGCTGCGGTCTTCGACGCCTATCGGAAATTGCTGCGGGTCGAGGCGCCGAATTTGCTCGCCCGCAACCGCGCGCTGCATCGCATGCTCGTCGACGGCGTCAATGTCGAATACACCCGCTCGGACGGGTCGATTGCCGGCGCCCAGGCGCAGGTGATCGATTTCGAGCGGCCCGACCACAACGATTGGCTGGCGGTCAACCAATTCACCGTCGTCGAAGGGCAGCAGAGCCGCCGCGCCGACATCGTGACCTTTGTCAACGGACTGCCGCTCGGTGTCGTCGAGCTGAAAAACCCGGCCGACGAGAATGCGACGGTGTGGGATGCCGTCCAGCAGCTCGAAAATTACCAGAGCCTGATCCCGGCGCTGTTCACCCATAACGCGGCGCTGATCGCCTCGGACGGCGTGCAGGCCCGCATCGGCGCGATCGGCGCGGGCAAGGAATGGTTCAAGCCGTGGCGCACCATCAGCGGGCGCGAGGACGCGGCGCCGGGCCTCCCTGAATTGCAGGTCGTGCTCGCCGGCGTATTCCAGCCGCGCCTGTTTCTCGATCTCGTCCGCCATTTCATCGTGTTCGAGGATCTCGGCGGCGGCGCGCTCGCGAAGAAGGTCGCCGGGTATCACCAATTCCACGCGGTCAATGTAGCGGTCGAGGAGACATTGCGCGCCGCCAATATCATCACGGAGGCCGAGGAGGCGGCCGGAACCTATTTCGCCCGCCACAGCCCGGGCGGCGAGCCCGGAGACAAGCGGGTCGGCGTCGTCTGGCACACGCAGGGATCGGGCAAGAGCCTGACGATGGCCTTCTATGCCGGGCGGCTGATCCTGCACCCGGCGATGGAAAACCCGACGATCGTTGTGATCACCGATCGCAACGACCTCGACGACCAGCTGTTCACGACTTTTGCCCGCTGCCGCGATCTGTTGCGGCAGGAGCCAGTGCAAGCCGAGAGCCGCACGGATTTGCGTGCGAAGTTGCAGGTCGGCTCGGGTGGCGTCGTGTTCACGACGATCCAGAAATTCATGCCGGAGGAGAAGGACGACCGCCACCCGGTGCTGTCGGAGCGGCGCAATATCGTCGTGATCGCAGACGAGGCGCATCGTAGCCAATACGACTTCATCGACGGCCTCGCGCGGCACCTGCACGACGCGTTGCCGAACGCCTCTTTCATCGGTTTCACCGGCACGCCGATCGAGAAGACCGACGCCAACACCCGCGCCGTCTTCGGCGACTACATCAGCATCTACGACATCCAGCGCGCGGTCATCGACGGCGCGACGGTGCCGATCTATTACGAGAGCCGGCTCGCCAAGCTCGAATTGAAGCCCTCCGAGCGGCCCAGGATCGATCTAGAATTCGAGGAATTGACCGAGGGCGAGGAGGTCGAGCGCAAAGAGAAACTCAAGACAAAATGGGCGCAGCTCGAAGCGATCGTCGGCTCCGAGAACCGGGTAAAGATCATCGCCCGCGATTTGGCCGCGCATTTCGAGGAGCGGCTCGCAGCGATGGACGGCAAGGCGATGATCGTCTGCATGAGCCGGCGCATCTGCGTCGATCTCTACCGCGAGCTGATAGCGCTGCGCCCGGAATGGCATCACGAAGACGATGACAAGGGCGCGCTCAAAGTGGTGATGACCGGCTCCGCCGCCGATCCGGCCGACTGGCAGCCCCATATCCGCAACAAAACGCGGCGCGAGGCGCTGGCGAACCGCTTCCGCGACGCGTCGGACCCATTCCGCATCGTCATCGTGCGCGACATGTGGCTAACCGGCTTCGATGCGCCGAGCTTGCATACGATGTACATCGACAAGCCGATGCGCGGACACGGGCTGATGCAGGCCATCGCGCGCGTCAATCGGGTGTTCAAGGACAAGCCGGGTGGGCTGGTCGTCGATTACCTCGGTCTGGCCGATGAGCTGAAACAGGCGCTGGCCACCTACACCGAAAGCGGTGGCACCGGCCAGACCGCGATCGACCAGGCCGAAGTGGTCGCGATGATGCTTGAGAAATACGAAATCTGTCTTGGTTTATTCCACGGTTTCGACCTAAGTCCGTTGACGCAGGGGACAGCGCAGCAGCGGATTTCGATGATCCCTGCCGGGCAGGAATTCATTCTCGCGCAGGAACGGGGCAAAGAGCGGTTGCTGCAAGCCGTGAACGAGCTGTCGGAGGCGTTCGCGCTGGCGGTGCCGCGTGACGAGGCGCTTCGCATCCGCGACGAGGTCGGTTTCTTCCAGGCGGTGCGAGCGCAGCTGATCAAGGGCATTCCGGACGACCGTAAACCTCCTGAGATGCTCGATCACGCGATCCGCCAAATCGTCTCGAACGCGCTGGTTTCCGGCGAGATCGTCGACATTTTCGCCGCCGCCGGGCTGAAGAAGCCGGATATCTCGATCCTCTCCGACGAGTTTCTCGCCGAGATCCGCGGCATGCCGCAACGCAATCTCGCGGTCGAGCTGCTGCGCAAGCTCCTCGTTGGAGAAATCAAGACCCGCTCGCAGCGCAATGTCGTGCAGGCGCGCTCTTTCACCGAGCTGCTGGAGCGGTCGATCCGCCGATACCAGAACCGCGCGATCGAGACCGCACAGGTGATTGAAGAATTGATTGCGCTCGCCAAGGACATGCGTGCTGCGAACGCGCGCGGTGAGGGACTCGGGCTGTCGGAGGACGAGCTCGCATTCTACGACGCGCTCGAAACCAACGACAGCGCGGTCAAGGTATTGGGCGAGCCGACCTTGAAGACGATCGCCCGCGAGCTGGTCGCGACCGTACGCAAGAACGTAACGATCGACTGGACCTTGCGCGAGAACGTCCGCGCGCAGTTGCGCGTGCTGGTCAAGCGGATCCTGCGCAAATACGGCTATCCGCCCGACAAGCAGGAAAAAGCGACGCAAACCGTCTTGGAGCAGGCGGCATTGCTCTCCGAAACCTGGGCGGCTGCCGCCTGACATGTTCCGAAATTAGTTACAAATCTGTCCCATGTTCCCTTCCGACTGGATCCGGGCGTGGTGTTCGAGTTGTGGGTCTTGAAGCGAACATATGGTGAACTGATATGAGTAGCCTCGTTCGCCCTGGAGAACCGCTGATGCCGCAAATCGTTGCCGATCCGCTTTCCCCGCCCTGTTTTCACCTGTTTCCCGGGCCCAGAATCCAGGAATCTCAACTGCTTGGTCCTGATCCCTTTTTGCCTCGCGCGCGCGGCGGGCGCTGGCGCCGTGTCTCGCCGGCTACAAGCAGATACAGGATCGCTACAAGGTCGAGGACATCGAGCACGCCGCCGACAGCGTCGTGTGGCGATCGGCTCCGAGGGCATGATGAACGCCGTCGCCGAGGCGCGCCGCGCCGGGCTGAAGCGCTATTTCCGCCCCGACCACCGGGCGATCGCGTCGATCAACTCGCCGATGCAGTGCATGATGAAGGAGATCTGCGAGCAATGCCTGCAGCGCCACCATGACCCGGTGACCGGCACCGAGACCGTCGTCTTCTCCTGCTTCAACCAGGACCAGGAGATGGACCGCGTCGACTTCCGCACCCTGCGCCGCCGCCTGTCGCAGAACGGGGTCCAGGAAAAACTCACCAAGCTCTGGGTCGACCGCTGCCTGCACCACCTCGGCGAGCGCCCCGCAATAGCGGCGGAATGAACAGCTTCCCAGGCGCCGTCATCAGCCGCTTATGAGAGGCTCGCGCTGTCCGCTTACGGGAGGCGGATGGGCTAGCTGATAAGGCTGAACGATATAGCGATCGAGCTAATCGGCGGCTCGCCTCACGCGAAAGCTCGGGGGAGGCTGTGCTATACTGCTTGCGCTGCCGAGCGAGGTGGTGTCGAGCTTCATCCGCGTTCGGCGTCGAAATCGCCACGCGCTGCCAAGCCGAAATAATCAAGCCTGCGCGCATCAGGAGTTCACCCATGAGCTCAGCCACAAGATGCTTTATATCAGACGTCGAAGAGGCCGCGCTCGGCTGGCGGCCAAAGAGCCTCGGCCATGCGATCCGGAACGGCACGCAGGAAAACTGACCTAGCTCTGAGTGGAGCGCCGCCTACACCGCCTCGGTGAACGGCCGGCTATGGCTGCGGAGGGGCTCGCCGGCTACTCGCCCCCGCTCTTACGACCAGAGACGCTTCGACGCGATGGCGGCCCCTTCGGCCATCGCGGCGAGCTTCTTGAAGGAGATGTCGGGGTCGAGCTTGCCGTAGCCGGCGAAGGTGCCGAAGCCGCAATCGCTGCCGGCGATCACGCGCTCGCGGCCGACGATGTCGGCGAAGCGGCAGATGCGCTCGGCGACGAGTTCCGGATGCTCGACGTAATTGGTCGAGGTGTCGAGCACGCCCGGCACCAGGATCTTGTCGTCCGGCAGTTTGAGGTCCCGCCACACCGTCCATTCATGCGCGTGCCGCGGGTTGGCCGCCTCTGTGACCAGCGCCATCGGTTTTGCCTTGATCAGGATTGGAGCAACCTTGGCGAATGGAATATCGTGGTCGTGCGGCCCCTCGTAATTGCCCCAGCAGATATGGATGCGCGCTTTGTCCGCCGGCACATTGCGCAATGCGTGGTTCAGCACCTCGACATGGAATGCGGCGCGCTTCAGAAACTCCGTCTCGCTCAGATCCTGGAAGCTCGTGTGGTGCGCCATCGCCAGATCGGGGCAATCGAGCTGCAGGATAAATCCCGCATTGACGATCGCTTCGTATTCCTCCTGCATCGCCTCGGCGACGGCTTCGACATAGGCCTCGTGCGTCGGGTAATAGGAATTGGTCTGAAACACCGGCACGAGACCGGGCGACGCCGCGGTCATGAACCCTTCGACGACGGCGACCTGGGCGATCGCCGTGCGAAGATTGGCGAGGTCTTGGGCGAGGGGCTCACGGTCGCGCACCGCTACCGGACCGACGCACACAGCGCGCCTTGCGACATTGACACCCGTCATTCGCTCCAGAGCCGCGAGGAAATTTGGGTGGTCCCGTGTGTCCAGTCGCGGCTTGGCCGGCGCGTGGCCGGCGAACCCCGAGAGGCGGTCCGCGATATAGGTCGAATAGCCGGGCTTCGACATCTCGCCGTCATTGACGATATCGATGCCGGTCCGGGCCTGGCGGTCGACGATCCCGATGGCCGCCAGGCGCACCTCGCTAGCAAGCTCTTCCTTGTCGTAAGGTTCTCCCTGGTCTTTCCGCACCAAAAGTCGGCGCAGCTCGGGTGGGCGCGGCAGGCTCCCGACATGGGTGGTCAGGATGCGGTCTTGGCTCGTCTTCATCGAAATCCCCCTATCGGCTATCTGGAGAGCGGGTCCGGCCGGAGCTGGAAGCGGACGACCTTGGGCAGTGTCCCTTTGCCGGTCTCGAGGTGAAACATGGTTCTGGTGGAGTAGGTCGACCAGAGCGCCTTGCCCTTCCAGCCGGCATTGGGGTCGTCGATGCGTCCGTCCATCCCTTTGGTGAAATAGCCGACCATATAAGGGACGCGCAGGGTTACGAACTTGCCGTCGACGAGGGCCAGCATGGCATCGTTGAGGTTGCCGGTGGCGATCGGCACGTCCTTCCCCAGCCCCAATGTGTTGAACTGATCGACCCAGGTGTAATAGCTCGACTCGGCGCTGCCGGAATCCGCGACGCCGTTGAACTGCGGACCGGGAAACGGGTAGAGCGTCCAGCCCTCGGGGCAGTGCTTGCCGATGGCGGTGGGGCCATTGAGGACCTTGCATTTGCGCCGGTCGAAGCTCGCCAGATGCCCGCTCGCCAGCGATGCCCAGAAGACGCCGTTGCTGTCGATGTCGCCGCCGCGCGGGCCATAGCCGGGCAATGGCGGCTCATAGATCTCGGCGAGCGCAGTGTGAGTCGGATCGGAGCCGGGATCGACGCGAACGATCGAGCCGGGGAAGCCCAAGACAGTGCCCCAGACCGATCCGTCGGCCGGGCTGATCGAGACCGAATAGAGATTAACCGCGATCCGTTTGTCCTTCGTCGGATCGACCGGCTGGTCGGGCTCGACATAATCGTCCCGCTTGCCGTTGGCGTTGGTGTCGAGGATGAACGGCGTCCAGCCCTGCGACTTCACCTCGTCGCCGGTTTCTTCGAAGGTCTTGCGATCGAGCCAGCCGATGACGCCGGGTCCGCTGACCCCGGCGCTGGTCCACAATGTCTCATTGGGGTCCGTCGCGAAGTTCAAATGGTGCGTTGGAAAGCAGGTGCTGATGAGCGTGAACTTGCCGGTCGCCGGATCGTACATCGAGAGGTGGCGGTTAGCCTCTTGCAACGGGAAGATTTTCGCCGAGGGATGGTCCGATCCCTTCTTGCAGAAATCGGGGTTGGCCGAGGGACGGACCCGAGCGGTAAACCAGACCCGGCCCTTCTCGTCCATCATCGGGTTGTGCAGGCTGGCCTGGCTGTCCCAGATCGGCTCCTCGCCCCAATAGGGGGACGGCGCCATCGGCGCATCCTTGGGAGACGGTGTCTTGGGATCGCGCACCGGATGCTTCACTTCGCTGACGGTGTTGCGCGCCGGATCGAGGATCGGGACGAAGTCCGTGCTCTCCTCGGTCGACCCATAGAGCTTGCCGTTGGCATTGATTGTGGGATTCCGCCGGTCGGTCGGGGTCAGGTCGTGCAGGTAGGCCGTCGGCCGGCTCCAGTCCCACAAGGTGAGGACGATACTGCGCTCGATGCCTTGCGGGCGCGGCGGCTGTGCGAACGGGAGTTCGCCATTGGCGATCCGATCGGTCCAATCGCCGTATAATTGGAAGGCGAGCTGCGGGTCGAGCCGATTTATTGTACCGATCATCTGGGTCATCGCCTGTCCCGACTGGATGCGCCGCTCCCATGCTTCCGCCGAGGAACTGAAATGACCCAGCTCCTTCGGGATGGTGCGCGTCCCGATCGTGCCGAGCGCATGGCAGGCCATGCAGCCGGTGGTTTTGACGATATTCAGCCACGCCGCCTGACTGGTCAGATTCTCCGGCATGTTCTTGTCTCTGTGCGAGCCGGAGAATTCGCTGTTGTCCGGGATCTTAAGCATCGAATACCAGTAGATCGCCGGATAATATTGCGCAGCGGCAGCCGGGTTCACCGCCGTCTCGGCTTTCAAATCGATGATCTTGCCGGGAACGGTCTGTATTTTCGGGGAATCGACGAGTCCGTACCCGCGCACCCACACGCTGTAATTCGCTTTCGGCAGGTCGGGCATCAGGTATCGCCCGCGATCGTCGGTGACGACGATCTTGGCGAATTTCGTCGGAAGGTCGGTCGTTTCAGCGACGACCCAGACGCCGGGTTCCGGCCCGGTCGCGCTGGTGACGATGCCACCGAGGTCGCTGTCGCCAATGTGGATCGCCGGATCGGTCTTTTGCTGCGCGCTCACCGGGCCCGAGGCAGCGGCAAGGAGCGCCGCAAAGCAAGGGGCCGCCAGCGTCCAGAAGGATGAGTTTTTATCCCTCATGGCTCTATTCCTCCCCTCTCACACCCGAGAGTTATGAGGTGCCCGCCGTCTCCCGGGTGAGCCGTCCAGCCGAGCCTTGCACGGGGCGGGTGCGCATGCAACGATTTATCTTTCATCGAGCCTCGCCCAGTCGGACAACCGCATGAAAACCAGCACCGAACGCATTCTGACGACCCATGTCGGGAGCCTGCCGCGTCCACCCGATCTTTTGGCCTTCCTCGAGGCGCGCGAGACCGGTCGGGAGTTGGACCAAGCGCGATTCGATGGATGTCTGGCCGCCGCGGTCGACGAGATCGTCAAGCAGCAGGTCGCGGCCGGGATCGACAGCGTCTGCGACGGCGAGCTCGGCAAAATCTCCTACACTTTTTACGTTCGCCACCGCCTGTCCGGCATCACTGCATTTCAGGGCGGCGACAATGATCAGCCGCCGCAGACCGCGGCGCATCGCGACCTTCTCGACCACCCCGATTACATGCAGCGTCTCAACCAGGCGCGCGGCGGCACCGCATGGTTCAGCCGCGAGGTGGTGCCGCGGTGGGGGCCTACGAGTGGACACCGCTGAAAAACACCTGCCTTGCCCACTGCCGCTCGCCGATCGCATTTCTCGTACAACACTGGCGCCAGGGACGCCTTGGCGCGGTCGTGACTGGCATGCGGCACGGGCTGTTTTGTTTAGGCTGCTGCTGGATGCTGATGGCACTACTGTTCGTCGGCGGATTGATGAATCTCCTCTGGGTGGCCGCGATCGCCCTACTCGTGCTGATCGAGAAGACGGCGCCGTGGGGCGGTTGGATGGCCCGGGTCACCGGTGTCGTCCTCGCGATATGGGGCGCCGCCGCGCTGGCGCTGGCGATGTGATCTGTCGCCAAGGAGGTTACAGTGGCCACGGAATGGCGCACCAGAGGGAGCGTGCTCGCGCAGATAGCATGCGATGTCGTCGTCCGCCTGTTTCAGCGTCCTGGTGGCTGACTCCTTTTCGCGGACCTGGTTGCCGCGCTCGTGGCTGAGACGGTCGGCGGGTTGGCGCTGAGAGTCCATCGTTGTCCGCCCGCGTTCGGTCGCCGCTTCGATGCGGTCGCTCTCGTTCTGGTACTTGGTCAACCAGCGCTCGTTGTTCTTGAACTTTATCGACCTGATCCGCTGGACGATGAGACGAACCTACCCCTCTGCCCGTCGACCGGGAAATGACCGCTTTTAACGCATGGGCATCCCAGGGCGGGCAAATCGGGAACGGCAGGAGTCCACCCAGAGCCGACTTCGATGGTGCGAGGTCGGTCTCTAGCCTTAATATCGCTACCCGTGATTTGTTTGTATCATTCGTAAGAATTGATGATCGAAAGGCTCGTCCTGATGAGCATCGAACTCCACACTTGGGACACCCCGAATGGTCGCAAAATCAGTGTCGCCCTTGAGGAAATGGGCCTGCCCTACACGGTCAACCCGGTCAATATTTTCAACGGCGATCAGTTCGACCCGATCTTTCTGAAGATCAGCCCAAACAATCGCATCCCCGCGATCGTCGATCCAGCAGGTCCAGGCGGCGGGCCGATCAGCTTATTTGAATCCGGCGCAATCCTGATCTACCTCGGGGAGAAAACCGGCAAATTTTGGCCCAAGGGCGATCTCACCGCACAGGTGCCGGTGCTGGAATGGCTGACGTGGCAAGTGGGCGGTTTTGGCCCGATGCCCCACCAGTTGAGCCACTTTCTGACGGTCGAGAACGCGGCCGACCGCCGCTACGGCGTCGAGCGCTACTCGAAAGAAACCCGTCGGCTTTACGGTGTGCTCGACAAGCGGCTCGGCGAAGTCAAACTTTCCGCCGGCGACATTTCGATTGCTGACTTCGCAATTCTTGGCTGGGCGTGGCGGCACGAGCGCCATCAGATCGATTTGGCACACTTCCCCAACGTCAGGCGCTGGTATGAGACGCTGATGGCCCGCCCTGGTGTGCAGCGCGGTTTCGCGGTCGCCCTAAGCTGAGAGGCGTTCGGATTGGTCGTTCTGCCTCCACCATCGAGGCCTGGCTTCCACGTGCGCCGTGACAAGGCGGCGCTTTTCCAGTGGGTGCAAGGCCCACCCGGCAACCGCTCCAGCCGGAAGCAACCGGAGCAGGCATGGAGGAGACGAAATGTCTGAAGCCTTCGGATAGCGGTCACGACATACG
>WNFR01001108.1_pt1 | contig 32367 bp, 28 predicted proteins | sample 5400221 | NCBI WGS metagenome assembly WNFR01 (sample SAMN13153357, study PRJNA577476) | soil metagenome | isolation source: 40 cm soil under Madrone tree | place: USA:California | collected 2016-06-14
GCTGTCGGCTACGGCCACTGTGTTGCCCGCGATCTGGCGCGTGATGTTGATCAGCGCCGCCGGCTTGCCGTCACCGGCGATGATCCGGACATGGTCCTCCGTCCCGACCTGCACCGTGGCCACGTCGCGTACGCGCAACCCGTTGCCAAGCACCACGGCGCCGATGTCCTCCGGCGCGTGGGCCTCCTGGTCCGTCACGATCAGGTATTGCCGGTAGTCTTGCGCCACCCGACCCACGGCTTGCACGGTCACCGCCTGCCGGATCGCGTTGGCCACGTCCGCGTACGCCATGCCCTGGGCCACCAGGCGCGGCGGGTCGACGATGACCTCGATCTCCCGGACGTCCGAGCCCTGCACGTCCACGCGTCCGACCCCGGGGACCCGGGAGATCAGCGGCTTGATCTCGTAGCGGGCCAGGTCATACAGCGTGGCGGCGTCGCCGCCCTCGAGGTTGTAGGACAGGACGGGGAAGAGCGACGGCGTGAGCTGCTCGATTTCGATGCTGACGTCGGGCGGCAGCGCGCCGCTCGCCTGATTCACGCGCGCCCGCACCAGCTGCAGCGCGTAGGTCATGTCCGTCCGGGGCGCGAACGTGATCGAGATCTCGCTGGCGCCGCGGATCGAGTGCGATCGCACCCGCGTCACCCCCGGCACGATGCTCACCGCCTCTTCGAGCGGCCGGGTGATGCTGAAGACCACCTGGCGCGCGCCCAGGGTGGAGCCCTGGGCGATGACCGTGATTCGGGAAAACACCAGCTCGGGATAGATGGCGGACGGCAGTCGCAGCGCCGCCCACACGCCGGCGATGGTGAGCAATCCCACCAGGAGATAGACGAACCGGCGCTGCCGGCTCAGGACGTCGAACAGGGTCACCGCGCCGTCCGGATGATCTTCGTGCCGTCCTCGATGCCATAGGCCCCGGTCGTGACCACGGTCTCGCCCGCCGCGAGACCCGCCAGGATCTCGGCCACCGACTCGCTGCGAGCGCCGACCGTGACGGCGCGCGCGCGTGCGATGCCCCCGCTGTCCACGACAAACACCCGGAACCCGTCTCCGGACGGCACCAGGGCCGTCACCGGCACCGTCACCGCGCGAGCGTGAACGGCCGTCACCATCCTGCCGAACACCGATTCCCCGATGCGCAGCGGCCGGGCCGGTCGGCCGATGCGGGCGCGCACGGCGACCGCCCGCGAGTTCGAGTCCACGGCAGCGCCCACGGCGGTCACCGAGCCCTGCCCCACGCCTTCACCGCCCTCTCCTTCGCCGGCCGTGACACGGACCGAATCACCGCCGTGAATCTGAGCGGCCTGCGCCGGGCTCACGTTGAAGACCGCGTCCAACGCGGCCACATCGACCACTTCCACGAGCGGCTGGCTCGCGTCCACCGAGGCGCCGAGCACGGCGGTCATCCGCGTGACGACGCCGGCGAGCGGGGCGCGGAGCGTGGCGAGCTGCTGCGCGCGGCGCGCCGTGATGGCGGCGACCTGCGCCTGCGCCAGATCCGCCGCCGCTTGGTCGCTGTCCTTCTGGGGCAGGATTCCCGCCTGCACCAGTCGTACCGCCCTCGCGTAGGTACGCTCGGCGCTTGCGAGGGCGGTCTCCGCGCTGCGCGCCGCCGCGTCGAACGGCGCCCGCTCGAACCCGATGAGGGAGTCCCCCTCGGCCACTCGCTGGCCGGGAGCGACGAAGAGGTGGGCGACGCGCGTAGGCCCGGGGGCCGCAAGCTCCGCGAAGCGCCCAGGTCGGGGGGTCACGGTGCCGATGGCGGTGACGACCTGCGGCAACCGCTGCATCGTGGCCACGGCGGTTCTCACCGCGCCCGGCGCTTGCTCGGCAGGCGGCGTGTCAGCGGCGGCGCTCGCCTGGCGTTCGCCGCGGCAGGCGGTGAGGACCAGTGCGGCGGCAACGAGCGATGCGCCGGCGTTCATGGTTGGTCGGTTGCGGTGAGGAGCCGAACGGCCGCGGCGGCGTCGTTCGCCGCCGCGACGTCGTCGATGTAGCGAGCGAGCGCTTCACGCGCGTTGCGGTGAGCCTCGAGCACGTTCGGCAGGGCGACGGCCCCCTCGGCATATGCCTGCAGCGACATCGACGCGACGCGGTCCGCGCTCGAGAGCAGCCGGCGATCGCGCTCGAGCCGCACCAGCGCCAGCGCGAATCCGCGCCGGACGCGCGCCAGCTCGGCCCCGGTTTCGCGTCGCGCGAGGTCCAGACTGGCCTGCGCGCGATCGCGCGCCGCCGCTGCCTGTCGGACCTCGCCGCCGTTCCAGTTGAACAGCGGGAGCGGGAGGGAGAGCCCGACGGTCGGCAGCAGGCCCCGCTCCCCACCGGGGTCGCCGTTGTCGAAGCCCACCTGGAGACTCGGCGCTGCGAACACGCTGCGATGCGCGAGGGTTAAAGCGCGCTCCGAGGAGCGGAGGCTCGCCGCGGCCGCGGCGACGGGGAGCGGTTCAGCGATCGGAGGCGGCATGCTGTCGGTCGGTGGCGCGAGCGAGTCGGCAAGCGTGATGGTCACGTCCTCCGCCGGCAGACCCATCGCGAGCTGCACGGAGAGGAGGGCCTCCACGGCAGTGACCGAATCGTCCGCGGCGACGTTCTCGAGCTGCCCTGCGTTGACCGCCGCGAGACGCACATCGAGCTCACTCACGTCGCCCACCTCGCGCCGCAGCTGCGCCATCTTGCGCAGGCTGTCGGCGTCGAGCGCGTTGCGGCGCGACAGGCGCGCGCGGGCGAGGGCGGCGAGCGCTCGGGTGTAGGTGGTGTCCACGTCGAACCGGATCGCGGCACGCTCGAACGCGAAGCCGTATCGGGCGGCGTCGCGCGCCGAGGCGGCGGCGCCGATCCGGGCCGAGCGGATCCAGGGCAGGTCGAGCGGTAGGTCGGCGACGACGTGGTAATGGGGGACGTCTTTCGAGTAGCTTGCCGAGGCCGACGGGTTGGGATAGAGCCGCGCGGCGTGCAGCGTCCCACCGGCCATTCCGGTGTCGGCGCGACCGAACGCGGCTCGGGCGCCGCGGGCGAGCGCGGCGGCCGCCGCTTGCGCGCGCGTGACCGGCTGCTGGGCGGACAGCGAGACCGCCGCCCCGCACAGCGCGAGGGCCGGCCAACAACGGCGCCCGAATGACTCCCCGGATGACATCTTGGACTGAGAAGCTACCTGGCGAACCTGTCAGGAAGCTGACAGCGACCTACGGTCCGGGCTCGCTCCCTCGCTCGGCGAAGCGCAGCGCGAACGCCGCACCCAGCAGCGCCACCGCGGTCCACACCAGCCAGCGCCACCCCACCGCCATGCCGGCGAGGCCGACGGCGAGCCCCGCCCCTCCGAGCCACGCTTTGAGGGTGAAGAAGCGCGTCACTTCTTGAGGAACACCTGTAAGGCGGCGCGGAAGTCGGGCGTCGTGCGGCTCACCGCGTTCACGTCCGCTCCCAGCCGGATGCCGTCCTCGAATCGCAGGCCGTCGAGCTCGTAGAACTGCTGCTTGGTGAACGCCAGCGCCGAGGGACTCGCCGCGGCCAGAGCGCGCAGTACCTCGGCGACTTGGTCCTCGAAGTCGGAGTCTTCGTACACCCGCGATACCAGGCCCAATCCCGCCGCTTCGGGGGCGCCGAGGATCCGTCCCGTCGCCGCGAGATCGAAGGCCACCTTTTCACCCATCGTGCGCTTGAGCAGGGTCATGACGATGGCGGGCACGAAGCCCCGCTGCACTTCGGGATAGCCGAACTTTGCGGATTCCGTGGCCAGCACGAGGTCGCACGCGGTGGCCAATCCGCACCCCCCGGCGAGCGCTCGGCCGTGCACGACGGCCACGATCGGCTTGGGGATGTGGCGCATGCGCACGAAGATCTCGGCGAAATGCAACGCCGCCTGTCGGTTCTGCTCGACGCTCTTGTCGGCCGATGCGAGCAGCTCGTTCAGGTCCATGCCGGCGCAGAAGTCGCCGCCCGCGCCCCGCACCGCCACGACGCGCACAGCGCTGTCGAGATCGGCGCGCTCCAGCAGGGTGAGCAAGGCGTCGATCATGGGCGTGTCGATCGCGTTCTTCTTTTCCGGCCGGTTGAGCGTCGCCGTGAGCACCCCGCCGTCGAGCGCGGCCAGCACCCGATCGCTCACTTGGGGAGCTCCAGCTCGAGACGCAACAGCGCGGTCGAAAACACCTTCCCCTGGGCGTCGGTCTTGAGCGAAATCGTGCCGCCGCCGTCCAGCGCGCCATGCAGCAGGAAGTTCAGGGCGTGCAGGTTGGGCAGCTCGTAGCGCTCGACCGGGCCGGAGATCATCCCCTTGAAGTGCCGGGCGACGCGCGCCGCCGTCACGTGTTTCACCAGGATCGGATAGTACTCGGGTTTCAGCGCAATCAACCCCACGTTGGCCGTGTCGCCCTTATCTCCGGATCGCGCGTGCGCCAGCTTGACGAGAGCCACGGTGGTTTTTCTGGCCGCCTTCTTTCTCATACGTCCACGACCTCGACGCACGGCTCCACCGTGCGCCTGTCGAGGAGCGCGGGCCAGTACGCCACGATCTCCTCCGGCTTCGGTCGTCCGCCGGCGAACCCGGTGACGCTGGGCGGTCCGTTGAGGATCAGCGGCGCGATCTCGCGCGTGAACCGCTCGACGGCGGCTTTGTCCGGCGAGCGGACGCCGATCCGCAGCTGCACTTCCGGGAGCTGGTCGAGCGGCGCGCTGGCCCGCGCCAGCGGGCCGTGGGTCGCATCGGCGCCGACGAACTCCGTCAGCACCGACTCGAACGTGAGACCGAGATCGGCGAGCCGCTGGCGGACGATCCGGTCCGCGGCCTGCGCCTTCCGGTAGGCATCCGGCCACGCGTAGACCAGGGTGCCCACCGCCTTGTAGCCGTAGAAATAGCCAATCGACACCTTGAGCTTGTCGGTGGCTGGTCTCCCCCTGACACCCGACACCCGAACTCTGTCCTTCCCCCTCTGCTCGAGCCGAATCGTGGTGAAATCCGCGATGCCATCGGGCGTGATGTACTCCGCGGGATTTCCCATTTCGTACACGAGCTGCTCCTTCACGCCCGCGACGCTGATGCGCCCGCCCGTGCCGGGGTGCTTGGTGATCTCGAACGTCCCATCCGGAGCCGCGTCGACGATCGGGTAACCGACATTCGCGAGGTCGGGGATTCGTTCCCAGTCCACCAGGCAGTTGCCGCCGCTGCACTGCGCGCCGCATTCGATTGTATGGCCCGCGACCGTCCCCGCCGCGAGGAGATCCCAGGCGTCGGGCCGCCACCCGAAGGCGTGAATCATCGGCGCGAGGGTGAGGCCGGTGTCGGTGACGCGTCCCGTCACGACGATGTCCGCGCCGCCGCGCAGCGCTTCCACCACGGGCCAAGCGCCGAGATACGCATTCGCCGACACCACCCGGTCGCGTACGTCGGACAGGGGCCGGCCGGTGTCGAGGTTCCTGAGCTCGTGCCCGCGGGCCAGCAGCCCGTCCAGGCGCCCCAACAAGTCGTCCCCCGTCACCACCCCGATTCGGAGCGTGCCGCCGAGCCGCAGACGGCGCGCCGTTTCGGCCACCGCCTGCGCGCAGCCTCGGGGGTTCACGCCTCCGGCGTTGGCGGTGATCTTGATCCGCCGCTTCGCGACGATCGGCAGGATGCGCTCCATCTGCGGGATGAAGTCCTTCGCGTAACCAAGGGACGGATCGCGCGACTTCTGCTTCTGCAGGATGGACATCGTGACTTCGGCGAGGTAGTCCATCATCAGGTAGTCGATCGGTCCGCCGGTCACCTGGCGATACGGCGCCTCGAGCCAGTCGCCCCAGAACCCCTGCCCCGCGGCGATGCGCAGCGCGACCGCCCGCGGTTTCACGGATTGACGACCACGCGCCGGGCCGCGTCGGGCGCCCCGACCGACGAGCGGACGCGCACCTCGACCAGGGGCGCGAAGCCCTCGGGCAAGGCTAGCTCCCGCGGCCGCTGGGCGGGGAGTGGGGCGCGTCCCCCCGGGAGTACGGTGATGTCCCGGCCGTCGCCAAGCGGGCGCGGCTCACTCAACAGGAAGCGCACCCGCACCTTGGCCCGCCACGGATGCACGCCCTTGTCGCGTGCGAAGCCGGGATACAGCTCGACGGTGAGCGGATGGCCCTGCAATGCCGCCGGCACCGCGAAGGCCTGCCGCCCGAACGCGAACTCGAGCGGCCCCTGCGAGACCTGCTGCCCCGCGGAATCGAATTCGGTCACGCCGAAGTCGGTGAACTCGCGCCACTGCTGACGCGGTACTTCCACCTCGACGACCGCCGTCGCCGCCCAATCGGGCACCGAGACCGTGAGGCTTTCGGGTGTCGCGCCACGGCCCGCGACGTCCAGGGCGCGCTCCGCGCCGACCAACACCTGCGTGACGCGTCCGCTGACGATGGCCTGGCCCGGGTTTGTCGCTTCCCGGTCCGCGAGTGTGAGCGGTGCGAGCTGCGCACGGACGGTCGCGACGGTCCCGGAGCGGGGCGGCGCGACGACGTCCAGCTCGTACACGCCCGCCACGGCATCCTCTGCGCGGACGGCGAACCGGGCCGTACCCACCTGCGATCCGCCGATCAGCACGATCGAATCACGCGCGAGCTCTCGAAATGGCGCGCCATTGGGCTCGTACAGGATCGCCTTGGCGGTGTGTTGTGCGGAGTCGGGCAGCGTGACGGTGGCGACCAAGGTGGCACCCGGCTGCGCCACGCGGAGAAAGTACCGGCGCACCTGGGCGGGGCCGACCGTGCGCCGCTCGTCGGACAGGGGCTTGTCCGCGAGCTCATACGGGACCGCCACGACGTTCACGAGTCGAAACAACGGGCCGGCGAGGGCATCGCTGGGATTCCAGGCTGTCACGGTTCCCACGTACACGCCCGGCGCTGCGAGCGGGGCGGGGTCGTAGGTCAGCGGGATCTCGGTCTCGCGGGAGCCCGCCGACAGCATAGGGGGGGCGGTCAACCACGGCGCGTCGCTCTTCAACGAGAACTGTGCAACCCGGAGCCCGGTGACGTGTCGCGCCCGGAACGTTTCGACCGTGTCGGCCAGCCCCGCCAGGCCCTCGCGCCGAAAGGCAGCAGACCCGCCGCCCGTGGTCGCGCGCACGACGTAACCGGAGCCTTGATGGCCGGCGAGCAGCCAACGGTACGCCCGCTCGAGCTGCGGCACGCCGGCCCCCTGGTCGAGCACGCTCGCGCCGGGCAAGCCGGCGGCGCCGGCCCGGAGCGCCGCGCCCACCTCGGCCCCCCGCGGGGTGCGTCCCTCCTGCACCAGCGCCGACATGAGGCACGCCGCGAGGCCGGCCACATAGGGGGCGGACATGCTCGTGCCGGCCTTGATCTCGTTTCCGGTGTCGAAGGAGGGAACGGTCGAGAAGGCCCACCCCGGCGCGAGGACGTCGGGCTTGCCGAACCGTCCGCCGCGCCCGCTGAACGAGCCGACGAAGTCACCCGCCAGCGGCGGCGCGCCATCCTCTTCGAGCGGGACGTAGATCCCCGGCAGCGCCGCGCCGACGGAGACCGCCAGGTCGGCCGACCCGGGCAGGCCCACGGTGGAGAGGCCGGGCCCGTCGTTCCCGGCACTGATCGCGAACACGATCCCCGGATGGGCGGTGACAAACGCATTGACGATCGAGTCGATGACGGCACGCTCGCCGGGCTCGTTGCCGATTCCCCAGCTCAGGTTCAGCACGAGCGGCAGGTTGCGCTGCTCCGCGAAGCGGGCGGCGTACTCCATCGCGTGCTGGATGCTGCCGGTCATCGAGATGCCGCCGCGCGCGTCGTTCGCGATCTTCAGTCCGAGCAGCTGCGCACCCGGTGCGACGCCGTCGAAGCCCGCGACGTCGAACAAGTTGTGCCCCGCGGCGATGCCCGCGACATGCGTGCCGTGCGCGTTGTTGTCGAACACGAACGCGAGCGTCGGCACGCCGCTCACTTCTCCGAAGTTGGCAGCCAGGGTGATCGGTTTCGTGCCGAGCGCGATCACCTCACGGCCTTGGCGGTAGTCGTGCAGCGGCATCTCGTCCTCGAACGAGCCGTCCAGGTTCGTGTCGATGAACGCGACCCAGCCGTCCGTCGCCTTCGCCACGATGACGGGAAAGACATCGCCGTTGGTCCCGTCACCATTCAGATCCGCGCCTGGTACCTTGCCCAGCGGGCGCTCGGCCAGTGTGCCGGCATACCACGTAGTCGTGGTGGTGAGCCGCCCGATCCGCCCGGCGCCGGCGAGCGTACGGCCCGCGACCGCGACGGTGCCGTCCCCCGTCGGGGTGACGGGTGTGAGCCGCACTATTCCCTCCCCGGAGAAATCCCGCACGTCGAGCATCTTGGGCGCGCCGGTGCTGGTGACGATCAGCCCGTCCACGCCGGGGTCCACGCCCGTGTCGAGAATGCCGATCAGGACGCCGCGCCCGTCGTACGTGGGATGCTTGGCGCGGAACTCGTCGACGCCCGCGCTGTGGAGTGGCATCAGGCCGACGAGCAGCGCCCGCGCCGGTGGCAGAATGGGGAGCCGGGTCGCGACACCCGTAGCGGTCGGGGCGGGTTGGAGCGCCGGCGCTGGTGCGGAGGGGGCCGGGGAGGACGCCGGCGTCGGTCGCGTGGCCGGCCGCGGGGTGGAGGTGCCGCACGCGGCGGTCAGGGCGACCAGCAAAGCAAGGATGCGGCGCGATCTCATGGTTGACTCGGCAGCACGAAGGCCCCGATGTGTGGGCCGGTGAATTCACCAGTCGCCTCGAGGAGAAACGCGAGCGTATCGCGCGTCTCTTCCGGGAGGACGATCGCGTCCACAAAGCCGCGGGCGGCGGCGAATCGGGCGTCGAGCTGATGCTCGTAGTCCACGCGCATCGCGTCCACGGCGGGGGCGTTTTCGGGCTTCGCCGCGTCATTCCCGAAGACCGCCTGGATGGCCGACTCACCTTCCATGACTCCCATCCTTCCGGTCGGCCACGAGACGATGAAATCGGGGTCGAAACCCTGCCCCGCCATCGCGTAGTAGCCCGCACCCGAGGCATGGTTCACGGTGAGCACGAGCTTGGGCACCGTGGCCGTCGCCATGGCCTCCACGAAGCGCGCCCCCGCGCGAATGATTCCCGAGTGCTCCGCGTCGGTGCCGACCATGAACCCCGACACGTCCTGCACGAACAGGAGGGGGATCCGCTCGCGGTCGGCGTTCTCGATGAAGTAGGCCACTTTCTCGGCGCTCTCGGTGTAGATGATCCCCCCGATCTTCGGGGCGGCCCCCGCGGTCTTCCGACCCTTGATGACCCCGCGCGAGTTGGCGATCAGGGCGACGGTGCGGCCTTCGATCGCGCCGTGCGCGCAGATCATCTCGGGCGCGAGATCAGGCTGGAACTCGTCCAACTTTCCCGCGTCGAGCATGCAGTCAAGCACCGCCCGAACGTCGTAGCTCATGCGGTGGTCCGACGGTAGCAGGTCGTACAGGTCTTTGGGACTGCGTTTCGGCTTGCCGCCCGGCGCGGGAGGCCGGAGTGTTCGCGGCAGGCGCGCCACGTATTCGCGGATGCGGGCCAGGCACTCACGATCGTCCTTCGCGCGATAGTGCGCCACTGCGCTCACCGCGGTGTGCGTGGCCGCGCCGCCCAGCGATTCCGCGTCCACCGTCTGGCCCGTCGCGCCCTTCACCAGGTTCGGGCCCCCCAACCCCATGAACGACGTGCCTTCGACCATGAAGATGACATCCGACAGGGCGGGCAGATACGCCCCCCCCGCGATGCACGGGCCCATGACCGCGGCGATCTGCGGCACGCGGAGGTAGTGGCGCATGATCGAGTTGTAGTAGAAGATCCGCGCCGCGCCGTACTGGCCCGGGAAGACGCCGCCCTGGTACGGGAGGTTCACGCCGGCCGAGTCCACCAGGTACACGATGGGGATGCGCTGGCGCATGGCGATCTCCTGGGCCCGGAGGATTTTCTTGATCGTTTCCGGCCACCACGAGCCCGCCTTCACGGTGGCGTCGTTCGCCACCACCACCACCGGCCGCCCCGCGATCCGTCCCACGCCCGTGACCACACCGGCCGCCGGAGCCTGCCCCTCGTACTGGTCGAACGCGACCAGCAGGCCGATTTCGAACCAGGTCGCGCCCTGATCGAGCAGGGCTTCGATCCGCTCGCGGGCCGTCAACTTCCCCTGCTCGTGCTGGCGGCGCACCTTGTCGGGCCCGCCGCCCTGCTCGAGGCGCGTTTTGAGCTCGCGGTATTCCGCGGTCAGGGTCTTGAGACGGCTCAAAGGCAAATGCGGAGTGTGTCAGGCCGAGACATGCTCCGCCGCCCACTCTTCGATGTATTTCACGAGGTCGGATGTCGGGGTGCCGGGGCCGAACAGCCGGCCGATGCCCCGCTTACGCAGTGCCTCGACATCTTCCGGCGGAATGATTCCGCCGCCCGTCACCAGCACGTCGTCGCGTCCGGCGTCGACCAGCAACTGCTTGACGCGCGGGAACAGGGTCAGGTGAGCGCCCGAGAGAATCGACAGGCCGACCACGTCGACGTCCTCCTGGATCGCCGCCTGCGCGATCATCTCCGGGGTCTGATGCAGCCCCGTGTAGATGACCTCCATCCCGGCGTCGCGCAGGGCCGCCGCCACGACCTTCGCGCCGCGGTCGTGCCCGTCCAGGCCGGGCTTGGCGACCAGCACCCGAATGGGGCGCTTCGAGCCCGGCATCAGCGACGGAACCGCAGCAGGCCGGCGAGCCCGTCCACGACGCGGCGCGCCCGCTCGTCGTACACGACGTCGACCTGGACGCGCTGGGCGAGGGCTTCCTCGATGGCATCGTCGATGCGGAGGTCCTCGTCCTGTCCGTCGGCGAGCAGGGTGCGCACCTGGCCGCGCTGCAGCGCCTTGAGCGTCGGGTCGACGCCGTTCACCGCCCAGCCGGTGCCGACGCCCTCACGCACGGCCTCGGCGTGCGCGCGCTCCCAGGCACGCTCGCGCTCCTCGCGCAACGAGAGCGCTGCTTCGCGCACTTCCGCCGCCGTGACGCGCTTGGGATTCAAGCGCACCACGCCGAGCACGAGGTCGTGAAGGTACGTGTGCAGGTGCGGCAGCAGCGCCGCCGCGTCCACGCCGATGCCGGCGACCACCAGCCCGGCGACCGGACGCTGCGTGTGGATCTGGAAGATGCGGTCCGACACCTGTGCGTAGTGTCGCTGCCGCTCCTCCCGGATGCGCATGTGATAGTTGTGCTCGCCGAACCCCCCGGCGAGCATGTTGCCCCGCTTCGCCTGGCGCTCGCCGTGGAACTTCCCCGGTCGCGTGGCCTCGGCGGTCAGGCTCGGCAGCTCGACCGCGTCATAGGCCGTGACCTCGAAGAACCGCGCGCTGGTGCGGTCGCACGCGGCGACGAGGATGGTACCGAATTCCTCCTCGAGCGCCACGAGCTCCCGCACCAGGGGCACGGGCGCGACCGCGAGTCGCGAGCGGTGGACGTGGGGAAGCGGGAGCACCTCGAACAGGTCGAGCGCGCCGCAGGCGAACAGCGCAATCCCGCGCGCCGGCGGCAACCGTGTCGGCTCCCCGAAGTAGCTGTGCACGCGCTCCAGGTCGGCCGCCACTTGGCCCCGGATGGCGCGCTCGAGGTCCTGGCGCTGCAGCGCGGCGAGCGCCTCGCGGATGCGGTTCTTGATCTTGATCAGATACTTGCCGCGGGTCTTGTCCCTGGGCTCCAGTTTCAAGTAGCACGACACGACGTGATACGCGCCGGGCGGAACGCGCGACAGCCGCTCAACGGCGGCACGCACCGCGCTCTCGCTGGCGGAAATCGGCTGTGCGGCCATGGCCTAGAAGAACACCGGCTCGCGGTAGGCGCCGTAGACGCTCTCGAGCGCGTGCCGGATCTCGTACAGGGTGCAGTAGGCGCGGGCGCAGTCCAGCATCGGGCCGATCACGTTCTCGTCGGCGCGGGCCGCGCGCCGCAGCCCCTCGAGCCGCTCCGCGACGAGCGCGTTGTCGCGGTCGGCCCGCAGTCGCGCGAGCCGGCGTCGCTGTCCCTCCTCGGCGTCACCCGAGACCTTGAGGATCTCGACGGGGTGGTCGTCCGCGCTCAGGTAGTCGTTCACACCGACCAGAATGCGTCCGCCGGCTTCGACATCGTGCTGGAACTCCTCGGCGGAGCGCGCGATCTGTCGCTGGAACCAGCCGGTTTCGATTCCCTTCACCACCCCGCCCACCGACTGGATCTCCGCGAACAGGCCCTCCGCTTCGCGCTCGAGCTGATCGGTGAGCGACTCCACGTAATAGGATCCGCCGAACGGGTCGATCACCTCCGCCACACCCGTCTCGTGCGCGATGATCTGCTGGGTCCGGAGCGCCAGGCGGACCGCTTCCTCGGTAGGAAGCGCGAGCGTTTCGTCCAGCGAGTTGGTGTGGAGCGACTGCGTGCCCCCGAGCACGGCCGCAAGCGCCTGGTAGGCCACCCGGACCACGTTGTTCATGGGCTGCTGCGCGGTGAGCGTGACCCCCGCGGTCTGGGAGTGAAACCGCATCATCGCGGAGCGCGGGTTCTTCGCGCCGTAGCGCTCCTGCATGTGGCGGGCCCAGATACGGCGGGCGGCCCGGAGCTTCGCGATCTCTTCGAAGAAATCGTTGTGGATGTCCCAGAAGAAGGAAAGGCGCGGCGCGAACGCGTCCACCTCCAGCCCGCGCGCGATCCCCCGCTCCACGTAGGTAAACCCGTTGGCCAGGGTGAACGCGAGCTCTTGCGCCGCCGTCGCTCCCGCCTCGCGAATGTGGTAGCCGGAGATCGAGATCGTATTCCACAGCGGCGTGTGGGTGGCGCACCACTCGAACATGTCCACGATGATCTTGAGGGCGGGCTCGACCGGATACACCCAGGCATGCTGGGCCATGTACTCCTTGAGGATGTCGTTCTGCACCGTGCCGCGCAGCGCGGTGCTCGCCACGCCCTGCTTCTCCGCCGCCGCGACGTAGAAGCAGAACAGCATCGCCGCCGGTCCGTTGATCGTCATCGAGGTCGAGACTTGGTCGAGTGGGATCCCGCGGAACAGATCTTCCATGTCGGCGAGTGACGAGATCGCGACGCCGCATTTGCCCACCTCGCCTTCGGCGCGCGGATGGTCGGCGTCGTAACCCATCAGCGTGGGGAAGTCGAACGCCACCGACAGACCGGTCTGCCCGTGCTCCAGCAGGAACTTGTAGCGCTGGTTCGTGTCCTCCGCGCTCCCGAACCCCGCGAACTGCCGCATCGTCCACAGCTTGCCCCGGTACATCGTCGGATGGATGCCACGGGTGAACGGGTAGCCCCCCGGCGCCCCCAACCGGCTGCGCGGGTCGAAGCCGGGCAGGTCGTCCGGCGTATACACAGGCTTTTTCGCGATGCCGCTCATCGGGCCGCGCCTCCCCCCTCCCCGGCCTTCACCTGATCGAGGATCTCCGCCGCCACGTCGTACGGGCTCCGCCGGCCGTCCGCTACCTCGTCCAGCCGCTGCGCCAGCAGCTCCTCCACGCCCGTCGCCTCCAGGAGCCAGCGCCGCACGCTGCGCTCCAGGACGGCACGCGTCCGCGCCGCCAGGCGCTGCCGCCGCCGCTCGGCGAGCCTGCCGCCTGCCTGAAGATAGGCGTAATGGCGATCGAGAGCAGCCGCGAGCTCGTCTACTCCTTCACCGGTCGACGCGACGGTGCCGAGCACCGGCGGCTCCCACAGGTCGGACGGTTGGACGGTCGGACCGCGGGACGGAGGACCCGCTCTGTCCGGCCGGTGGTGTGGAGTGATGTGGCGAAACGCATTCCCCCGCCGGATGCCGAGCATTACCTCGACCTCCTGACGGAACTTGTCCGCGCCCGGACGGTCGCTCTTGTTCACCACGTAAACGTCGGCGATCTCCATTACCCCGGCTTTCAGCGCTTGAATCCCGTCGCCCGATTCGGGCACCAGCACGAGGACCGTCGTCTCGGCGGTGCGCGCGATGTCGAGCTCCGTCTGCCCGACGCCCACCGTCTCTACCAGCACGCGCTCGAAGCCGAACGCCTCGAGCAGATCGGCGACTTCCTCCGTCGTCGTGGCGAGCCCGCCCTGCGCCCCCCGCGTCGCCATGGACCGGATGAACACGCCGGGGTCGAGGCTTGCCGATTCCATCCGGATCCGGTCGCCGAGCAGCGCGCCCCCCGTGAACGGGCTGGTCGGATCCACGGCCACGACGCCGACGGAGAGATCCTGCGCGCGGAACCGCTGGATCAGCGCTTCGGTCAGGGTGCTCTTGCCGGCGCCCGGGGGACCGGTGATGCCGACGCGCCGCGTACTGCCGCGCCCGAGCAATGCATGCGCGTGCGACAGCACCCGCTCGAACCCGTCGCGCTGGTTCTCGACCAGGGTGATGGCGCGGGCCAAGGCGGCGGTCTCACGCCGGGCGAGCCCCTCCAGAATCCGTTCGGTCGTCACGCAAGGCCCATGCTTCAGATCCGCTCTTCGGCCCGCTCGAGCGGCACGGTGCGCACCGGCCCCGGCCGCACGGCGACGCGCTCCACCCGGGTGGCGGTGGCGGCGAGAATGTCGAACTCGAGCCCATGCAGCGCGAAGCGCTCTCCCGGTCGGGGAATGCGTCCCAAGGCCTGCACCAGCAGCCCCGCCACGGTCTGGACCCCGCGCGTTTCCAACGTGATGCCGAGCCCCTCCTCGAGCCGGCTGGCGGGGGCGCTTCCCTCCAGCTCGACGATTCGCACGGGCGGGGCGTCGACCGGGGGCGGGCCGCCCGGCTCGAAGATCTCCGACACCAGGTCGCGCAGCAGGTCCTCGAACGTGACCAGCCCTGCCGTCCCGCCGAACTCGTCCAGCACCACGGCGAGATGGCTCCGGCCGCGCTGCATTTCGAGCATGAGGTCCGCCGCCCGGGTGGTGCCCGGCACCACGAGCGCCGGCAAGACGGGGACGGGCGCGTCGGGCGGCAGGCGGAGGAGATCGAAGGCGTGCGTCACACCGATGACCTCGTCGAGCGATCCCCGGTACACCGGATAGCGGCTGTAGCCCGATTGGAGGCACACATGCGCGGCTTCCGCCGCGAGCAGGCCCTCGGGAATCGCCACGATCGACGTGCGGGGCGTCATCAGCTCCCGCACCGGCCGGTCCGCGAAGGCCAGCACGCCCGACACGACCGCCATCTCGTCCGCGGAGGCGAGCGCCTCGGTGTCGGCGTTGGTCAGCACCGCCGCGAGTGTGGTGCGCGTCGAGGGGTCGCGCCACGGGACGAAGGGCGCGAAGGCGCGGCCGAGCGTCTCGAGCCGCGGTGCCGCGTGCGCCACGATCGGCTCCGCCCAGCGCCGGCCCACCACGCGCGGGACGAGGTACGCGGCGCTCACGAGCAGCGGGATGCCGACCGCAATGGTAAAGACGCCGAGCACCGTCGGCGTCGTGCGCGCCAGGAGCGCGGGGATCGCGGCGGCGGCGCAGATGATGCCGACGGTGGTCAGGGCGTTCGCGGTGGCGAGCACCCGCCCCGGGTTCTCGAGCACGCCGGCCGCGCCGCCCGCACCGCGGAGCTTGTACGACACCCAACGGGTGAGCTCGAGCTGGCTCACGGCCGCCGCGGCGACGCCGACGGCCGCGGACGCGGCCGCGAGGATCAACCCCAACACGAGCAGCACGGCGGGAAGCGTCACCGTTGCCTCTGGAGCAGCACGCTGGTCACCCGGCGTCGATCCACGCGCTCCACGACGACCTGATAGCCGTCGAGGGTCAGCTCGTCCCCCGCGCGGGGCACGCGCCCCAGCACCGAGTATACCAGCCCGCCCACGGTCGAGACCTCCGGGTGCTCGAACGGGCGCCCGAGCGCTTGCGAGAGATCGTCGAGGGTGACTCGCCCGTCCACCCAGTAGCGGTCCCCTTCCTGACGGATGGACGGCGCTTCGCCCACGTCGTGCTCGTCGTGGATCTCGCCGACGATCTCCTCGAGGATGTCCTCGAGCGTGATGAGTCCCGATGTGCCGCCGAACTCGTCGACCACGATCGCTAGGTGCCCGGGGCCCCGCTGGAAGTCGCGCAGCTGGCTGTCGAGGGTCTTCGTCTCCGGGACGAATGCCGCGGGCCGCACCAGATCCTGCCAGCGCGCGGCGGCGGCCGCCTCTTCCCCGCCCAGGCCCATGGCGAACGGCACGAGGTCCTTCGCGAAGACGACGCCGGCGATGTTGTCGGGGGTGCCGTCGTACACGGGGAGGCGTGAGTGCTCGCTTTGCCGGAACGCCTCGATCACGTCGTCGCTGGCCGCCGCGAGATCGACGGCGACCATGTCGAGCCGGGGCGTCATGACCTCATCGACCCGCGTGTCGGCCAGCGTGAACACGCCGAGCAGCATGTCGCGCTGGGCGGCGCCGAGATCGGGCTGGAGGGGGCGCGGCGTCGCGACGAGGCCGTGCAGGCCCTTGTCCACCCAGGCGAGCAGCCACAGGAGCGGGCCGAACGGGGCGAGGGTGCGGCGTGCGAGCGGAAGCGCGCTCGCCGCGAGCTCGGGTGCGACGCGGGCCAGGCTGCGCGGCAGCGCGTCGCCGACGATGAACAGAAAGGTCGCCGCCACTGCCCAGCTACCGAGCGCCTCCGCCCAGGGCCGGCCCCACCACCCGAGCGCGTTGCCAGCCGCCACCGCCCCGAGGACGAGCAGCGCGAGGCGGGCGACGTGCAGCGCGCGATGCAGCGGCACGCGCGCGCCGACGGTCGTGGGAGGCGCGTCGCCCAGCGTATGGAGCGCCTCGCCCACGGCGGCCTCCTCACCGAGCGCCAGGAGGCCGGCCCATAGCGCCGCGGCCCCCGCCACGAGGGCGCCCCCGAGGGTCAACGCCGCGTCGGTGAGCGTCACCGTTTCCCCCCGCTCCCGAGCAGCCGGCGAACGTAGCGCTCCTGGCGGTGCCACATCCCAGACCGAGTTCGGCCCGGCCCGTCGGGGTGGTCGTAGCCCAGGACGTGCAGCGTTCCGTGCACCGCCAACCGTACGAGCTCCTCGTGCACGCTTGCCTCGGCCCCCTGCCCTTGTCCCCCGTTCTTCACCCAGTGCGCCGCGGCAGCGGGACAGATGTACACGTCCCCGAGGAGGGCACCGTCGGGTTGTGGGAGCGCGAACGCCAGTACGTCGGTCAGACCGCGCCGACCGGTGGCGCGGCGGTTGAGGCGGCGCATGGCCTTGGCGTCGAGCAGCGTGAGGTCCACACGCGCGCGGGCGCCCTCCCAGGCCAGGACCTGCCCGACCGCGCGCTCAAGCCTTGGCCGCGGGCTGCCACGTCGCCGTGATGCCGCCACTGGACTCCGGATAGTCGATGCGGTTGTGGTACATGCCGCTGATGATGCGCACGAATTCCTGCTTCACCTGGTCGATTTGGCGCAGCGTCATGGGCGCTTCGTCGAGCTGACCGGCGTTCAGCTTGGTGCGCACGATGTGGTTGATCACCTCTTCGATTTTCTGCGGCGTCAGGTCCTCGAGCACGCGCAGCGCCGCCTCGACGGAGTCCGCGAGCATCGTGATGGCCGTCTCGGCGGAGTGCGGCTTGGGACCGGGGTACACGTAGTCGCCCGGGCGCGGGGACCCCCCGTCGCCGCTCTTCCTCGCGCGATCGAGGAAGTAGGTGATTTCGGTCGTGCCGTGGTGCTCCGGAATGAAAGCCGCCACCGCTTCCGGGAGCCGTGCCTCTTCGGCCAGGGCGAGCCCGTCCGCGACGTGCGCCTTGATGATCTGCGCCGACTGCTGCGCCTTAAGCCGGTCGTGCGGGTTGTTGCCACGCGTCTGGTTCTCGACGAAGTACTGCGGGTTTTTGATCTTCCCGATGTCGTGGTAGTAGCACCCGACCCGACCGAGCAAGCCATCGGCGCCGATCCGATTGCAGGCCGCTTCCACGAGGTTCGCCATGGCGACGGAGTGGGCGTAGGTGCCGGGCGCCTCGAGCGACAGCCGCCGCAGCAACGGCCGGCTGGGGTCGGAGAGCTCGAGCAACGTGAGGTCGGTCGTGATCCCGGTGATCGATTCCGCGACCGGCAACAGGAAGAACGTGAGGCCGGCCGACACCAGGCCGTTCGCGGCGCCCCACACTCCCCGAAGGCCGATGTCCGCCACCGTCCAACTGCCGGCGAGCCCCAGCGCGACAGCGGCCGCGAGGTAGCCCAGCGCGATGATCAACACGGGCACGTAGAAATTGCTCCGGCGCCGCAGCACGCGCACCGTCAGCGCCGCCGTCACCCCGCCGATGAGGCACAGAAACAGCGCGGGGATGTCGTGAAACACCGGCTGCAAGCCGATGACGATCGCGAGAATCATGGCGGCGATCATCGAGACCCGCCCGTTGAACAACACGGTGAGCAACATCGCCATGAAGGGCAGGAAGATGATCTCCGGATGGCTTGGGGCGAAGCGCGCCACGGCCGCCGCCTGCAGCAGGACCAGCGCGAACAGCCCGCCGATCAACGCCACCTGTCGGCGCTCGCGATACGTTTCGCGGCGGTAGAACACCATCAGCACCCAGAAGATTGCGAAGATGAGCGAGTCCCGCAGGATCGGCCCCAACACACCGCCGAACGAGCGGCTGGTCGCCCCGCCGCGCCGGACCAGATCGCTGTGCAAGGCCACCAGCTTCTCGTGCGCCTCGTTCGTCACGACCTCGTGCGCGCCCACAATGCGGTCCCCAGCGCGCACGATGTATTTGCTCGGATCCACGCTGCGGCGCAGCTCGTCACGCCGCCGCTCGGTCTCGAGCGTGTTGGGGATGAGGGTCGGCCGGAAGAAATGCCCCGCGAGCCGGACGTAGAGCTGATCGCCGACGCTCGAACCCCTGTCGGGATGGATGGCGCGTGCCCGCACGAGATACTGTGCGTACGACAGGACCTGGTCGCGCGGCACCGACTGCTCGCCCGAGCGACGTCGTACGATGATCTCCGGCGCCTGCTCCACTTGCAGGACACCGGGCCCGGTAATGCCCAGGGCGAGCGTACGGTCGAACACATCGCTCAACGCTTTCTCGAGGGCGTGTCGCTTCCCGCCCTTGGCGAGGTACGCGGCCTCCGGGACTCCGAGCGCGAACCCGTGGGCCTTCACCACCTGCAGGATCGCCGCCGCCCCGCCCTGGTCCGCCGCGGTCTCGACGCTCGAGAAAAAGGCGTGCATGGCGATCTTCGCGCTGTCGAGGGCTCGCTCCTGGTACTGGTAGATCGGCTTCACGCTACTCGCGAGTTCCTCGGCTTCGCGCACGCGTTCCTGATCCGACTTGTTGACGGGGAACGTGAACGGTGCGATCACGTCGTGCTCCGCCGGCGTCCCGACGACCAGCAGCTCCACGTTGGTCGCGCTCGACGGGAACACGACGTAGGCCAGCGTCGCCAGGCCCACCACCCACGCCCAGCGGCTGCCGTGATACCGCAGCTGCTCCTTGGTTGGCAGCCTCATGTCAGCCCTGTGCGTCCTCGGCGTACGCCCGGATGATGTCGCGCACCAGACGGTGGCGCACGACGTCCCCGTCCCCCAGGTAGCAGAACCCGATTCCTTCGATCCCGGGCAGGATGCGCTCGACCTGGAGCAGTCCGGAATCCTCACGGTTGGCCAGGTCGATCTGCGTCTTGTCCCCCGTGATCACGGCGCGCGAGTTCACCCCCAGGCGCGTCAGAAACATTTTCATCTGCATGCCGGTCGCGTTTTGGGCCTCATCGAGAATCACGAACGCGTCGGACAGGGTCCGACCCCGCATGTAGGCGAGCGGCGCGATCTCGATCGTGCGGTTCTCGATCGCCTTCTGCACCCGGTCGCGGGGCATCATGTCCTCCAGCGCGTCGTACAGCGGTCGCAGATACGGGTCCACCTTCTCGCGCAGGTCCCCGGGGAGGAATCCGAGGTTCTCCCCCGCCTCCACCGCCGGGCGTGCCAGCACGATGCGCCGCACCCGCTTGCGCGCCAGTGCGTCCACGGCGGTGGCCACCGCCAGATACGTCTTCCCGGTACCGGCCGGGCCGATGCCGATCACGATGTCGTGTCGCGCGATCGCCTGGAGATACTCCCGCTGTCCCGCGGTCTTCGCCCGGATCACCCGGCGCAATCCGGGCAGGATGATTTTGTACTCGCCGTCGGTCGGGTGGCCGGCCGGCCCCTGCTGCTCCTGGCCTACGACCCGGTCGATGTCGGCCACGTCCAGCGGCTCCCCTCCTCCCATGCGTACGAGGTCGACGAGTGCCTGGGCCACCGGCACCGCGCGCTCGACGGCGGAGAGCGGGCCGTGCAGCATCAGGGTGTCACCGCGCAACGACACGCGCACGCCGAGCCGCTGCGCGAGCGCGACCAGGTTGCCGTCGTTCACGCCCGCGAGCGCCAGCGGATCCACGCCCTCGGTCGAGAGCCGGTGGGTGATCTCGTCGCTCATGGCTTGACCTCGATGTGGAGCGCCGCCAGGTCCGCCGGGCTGGCCGGCGCCGGAGCACCCTCGAACAGGGCGCGCGCGGTCGTCGTCTTGGGGAAGGCAATCACGTCGCGCAGGCTCCCCGCCCCGGCGAGCAGCATCGTCACGCGATCGAACCCGATCGCGAACCCGCCGTGCGGCGGCGCGCCCGCCTGCAGCCCGCTCAGCAGGAACCCGAACCGGGCCTCGGCGTCCTGCGGCGACATGCCGAGGTGCCCGAACACCCGGCGCTGCACCGCTGGGTCGGTGATCCGGATCGATCCGGAGCCCAGCTCGTTGCCGTTGTAGACGGCGTCGTAGTGCAGCGCGCGGCAGCTGAGCGGATCCGTGTCGAACCGCGCCACATCATCCGGATGCGGTGCGGTGAACGGGTGATGCGCGAACACCGGCTTCCCCGTCTCCGCGTCGGGCTCGAACAGCGGGAAATCCACGACCCAGCAGAACGCATGCGCGGCCCTGGGCTTGAACTCGAGGCGGCGGATCACCTCCTGGCGCACGCGGTCGAGCACGGCCGACGTCACCCGGTCAGGGCCGACCGCCATCAGGGCCGCGTCGCCGTCGCCGACGCCCAGCTGCCCGAGCGTTTCCGCGGTGAAGTGCTTGCCCACCGACCCCGAGATCTGCTCCCCCTGTCGCTTCACCCACGCGAGGCCCGAGCCCCCGAGCTGCTTCACCGCCTCCGCGAGCCGGTCCACGTCTTTGCGCGATAGCTCGCCGCCGCCTTTGACCGCGAACCCGCGCACCCGCGCCCCGTCCTTCAGCCCGGCTTGGAAGAACGGCACGGCGAGCGGCGTCACCTGCGCCGTCCAGTCGGCGATCGCGACCTCGTAGCGCAGGTCGGGCTTGTCGGTGCCGTAGCGCTCCATCGCCTCGCGCCAGGTGATGCGCGGGAACGGTCGAGCGATCTTGTGGCCCGCCTCGTCCCACAAGGCGACCAGCACGGCCTCCACATAGCCCAGCACGTCTTCCATCCCGACGAACGACGCCTCGAGGTCGATCTGCGTGAACTCCGGTTGGCGGTCGTTGCGCAGGTCCTCGTCCCGGAAGCAGCGCGCCAGCTGGAAGTAGCGGTCGAAGCCGGACACCATGAGCAGCTGCTTGTAGATCTGGGGCGACTGCGGCAAGGCGTAAAACTCGCCCGGGTGCACCCGCGACGGCACGAGATAGTCGCGCGCACCCTCCGGGGTCGGCTTGGTGAGCACCGGGGTCTCGATCTCGAGAAATTCCAGATCGGACAGCGTACGGCGCGCGCGCTGGAGCAGCCGATGACGCAGCAGGAAGTTGCCCTGCATCTCGGGACGCCGCAGATCCAGATGGCGCTGCTTGAGCCGCAGCTCCTCGCCGGGCAGCTCCTCGCCCTTCGCTCGTGCCACCGGGATCGCGGGCGTCACGGCCGGGCCCACCACCGCGAGCCTCGTCGCCTGAACTTCCACGTCGCCGGTCGCGAGCTCGGTGTTCTTCATGTTCGCAGGGCGTGCCGTCACCTGACCCTCGACCTCGACGACGGTCTCGCTCGTGAGTCCGCCCGCCACGCGCCGCACGTCCTCCGGGGCCCCCGGGCCGACGGCGACCTGGACGATCCCCGCTCGGTCGCGGACGTCGATGAACACGATGCCGCCGAGATCCCGGCGGCGGTGCACCCAGCCACCCAGCCGCACCCGTTGCCCCACATGCTGCAGGCGCAACTCGCCGCAGCGGTGCGTACGTCTGGATGTGGAACTGACGCTGTCTATGGTACCTCCGCCTCGCACAGCACGCGGTAGAATTCGTCGGGCGTGCGGGCGCTCAAGAGCCTGTCCCGCACCGGTTCGCGACGCACGAGCCGCGAGATGCGGCTCAACGCCTTCACATGGACCCCGGCGCACGATTCCGGGCCGACCAGGAGAAAGAAGAGGCGCACCGGCTCGCCATCGATCGTTTCGTACGGCACCGGCGCGGGTGTCGTCCCCGCCACCACGACCAGGGCGGAGAGCACCGGCGTTTTGCCGTGCGGTACGGCGACTCCGTACCCGATGCCTGTGGGGAACTGCCTTTCCCGCTCGAGAATGGCGCCCAGCACTTCGTCGGAAGGCCCCCCGTTGCCGACGGCGGCCGCGTCTACCAGTTCCCGGAGCACCCCCTCTTTGTCGGTCGCGTGCAGGGGGACCAGGATGCGAGCGGGGGTCAGGAGCTCGGACAGGCGCACGGTGATCCAAGTGTCCTAAACGATTGAAGATAGTTAAGTTATGTGCTACATGCAACGCATTTCCGGAGCGGCACTTACATGGTTGATTTGCTGAACCTCGCCCCCGTCGCGGCTGGCGCGGCGCTCGCCCAGTGGCTCGAGGAGCGCGGCGAGCCGGCGTATCGCGCCCGGCAGGTTCTTCCCCGGCTGTGGGAGCGGCCGGTCGGGTCGTGGGACGACGCCACCGAGCTGCCCGCCGCGCTGCGGCGCGCTCTCGCGGAGGCACTGCCGCTGCGCCGGTTGCCGTTGTCGGCGCGTCAGGTCTCGCAGGACGGCACGGAGAAATTCCTCTGGGATCTGGGGGACGGCGAGGCGGTCGAGTCGGTGCTCATCCCCGAGGGGAAGCGGCGCACGCTGTGCATCTCATCCCAGGTCGGCTGTGCGCTGGGCTGCGTGTTCTGCGCGACGGGGCGGATGGGCTTTCGCCGGAACCTATCGGTCGCGGAGATCGCCTGTCAGGTGCGCGAGGTGATGCTGCTCGGCGCCGCGCTGAAGCCGACCAACGTCGTATTCATGGGAATGGGCGAGCCGCTGCTCAACTGGGATGCGGTGGACGGCGCGCTCACGATTCTCAACCACCCCGAGGGACTCGGGATCGGGGCGCGCCACATCACGGTCTCGACCGTCGGCATCCTGCCGAACCTCGCGAAACTCGCGCAACGGCCGGAGCAGTTTCGGCTCGCCCTCTCGTTGCACGCGCCGACACCGGAGCTGCGGCACGAGCTGATGCCCATAGAGAAGAAATACAGCCTGCCGGCGGTCATCGGGGCGCTGGCTCGATTCCGTCGCCGCGTGACGCTCGAGTACGTGCTGATCGGGGGAAGGAACGACGCGCTCGAGCAGGCGGATCACCTGGCGGAGCTGGCGCGGCCGCTGGGCGCGCTCGTGAACCTGCTGCCACTCCACCCCGGCGGGGCGCCGGACCTCTCGCCGAGCCCCCGGACGCAGATGATCGCGTTCGAACGGCGACTCCGCCGGCAGGGGGTGGAGGCGGTGCTGCGTCGCAGCCGCGGGCTCGATATCAGCGCCGCGTGCGGACAGCTACGGGTGGAACTCGAGGCGCGGCGCAAAGTCCGCACCGAGGAGCACGCTCGCATCGAGTAGCCGGGCGGGGTCCAGCTGCACCACGACCTGGCCGACGCCCAATGCCCGACGCACCCGCTGGCCCACCTGCTCGGTTCCCCGACGCACCACGATGCGCGTCGAATCGAGCGTTCCCACTGTCTCCGGCGCGTTGCCATAGGTCAGCACGTCGATGCCGGCGCGCCGCAGCACCCGCGTCCCGACCTTGGCGAGGCCCGGTGTGCCGCTCGCGTTCAGGACTTCCACCATCACGCGCGGCCCCGCGCTGCCTGCCCCGGGCACGGCGAGCGCGCCGTTGCCCGCGCGGTCTCCGCGACAGGCGGCGAGCGCCGTGGCGCAGGCGATCAGTATCCGACGAGCGCGTTCCAGAAGTCAACCGTTTCCCGGGGGAGCGGCCAGCGGCCGTCGATCACCCGCGCGATGCGACGCGCGGCGACCTGTTTCAGGATCGCGTCGCGCTCCGAGGGGACGCGCGCGGCGAGTGAGCGCCGGAGCTCCGGGTCGAACGCTCGCCCGGGCTCGAGATAATCCGCCAGATAAAGCATCTTGCCGACGTCATCCCACTGCGCAAACCCCAGCGAGTGGTACCGCACGGCGTCGAGCACGCCGCGATCGCTCTCGCCCTCGTGTGCGGCGCGCGCGGCCGCGAGCGGACCGTGGGCGAGCTCGTTGGCCGCCGGTGCGTCGCGCAGGGCGTCGTGCAGCCAGGCCGCTTTGAGCCAGCGGGCGCGCTCGCCCTCCGGCACGTGCATCGCCGTCGCCCACGTGGACACGAGCGCCGCTACACGCTCGACATGCGCGCGGCGCTCGGGAGTGGCGACGGCCCAAGCGGGGAGAGTCACGACGCCCGCACCGCGATGTCATTCGCCACGCCTTCCCCGAGCACGACGTTGTCGATGAGGCGTGTGGTGCCCACGCGCGCCGCGATCACCACGACGCTGCGCGCGTCGGCGCGGGACACGGGGCGCATCTGGTCGTCCACGAGGGCCAGGTATTCGGGTGTCACGCCGGGGGCCGTCATGACGTCGATCCCGCGGCGCGCGAGCGCCTTGGGATCGGCCTCGCCGCCCCGCCACGCTTGTTCTACCGCCCGGAGCGCGCGGGACAGCGCGAGCGCGGCGCGGCGGTCGTCGCCCTTCAAGTAGGTGTTGCGCGACGAGAGGGCCAGGCCGTCGAGCTCGCGCACGGTGGGCGCGACGTCGATCTCCAGCCCGAAGTCCAGGTCCGCCGCGAGACGTCGCACCAGCATCGCCTGCTGGAAGTCCTTCCGCCCGAACACGGCAATGTCGGGCTCCACGATGTGGAACAGCTTCGCGACCACCGTCAAGACGCCGGCGAAGTGCCCCCGCCGGGCGGCGCCCTCGAGCGTGTCCGCCATGGGCCCCGGGCTCACCCGCACCAGCGGCTCCGTGGGGTACATCGCCGACGTTTCCGGGACAAAGAGACAATCCACGCCTCGCTCGGCGGCGAGCGTGCGGTCGCGCTCGAGGTCGCGTGGATAGTCCGCCAGATCCTCCTGCGGCCCGAACTGCAGCGGGTTGACGAAAATGCTCATCACCACGCGGTCGGCACGCTCTTTGGCCCGGTCCAAGAGTCGTAGATGCCCTTCGTGCAAGAATCCCATCGTCGGCACAAAGCCAATGCGGCGGCCCCGGGCGCGCTCGGCGCGCGACCAGGCGCGCATCTCCTTTGGACTCGTGAGCTCCTGCATGGCGGGCGTGGTGCTACTCCGCCTTGAGCACGACCGAGTCGGTGAGATAGGGATTGTCGAAGTGCGCGATCTCACCCACCCCCTTGTCGGGGACCGGAAACAGCCGGGCGGACAAGGGCTTGCGGAGCTTAGTGGAGAGGGCTACCACATCGGCGATCAGGGCTGCCAGTCGGTCCGCCCGGCTGTCGCCCGGCAACGGCACGACGTCGAGCCCCGTGCCGCAGACGCTCGAGTACAAGAGGAGATCTCGCACGCTGTACCGCCCCTCCGCCGCGCGTCGCGCCAGCACAGGATCTTCGAGGACCGGGAGCATGAGCCCCGAGTACCCGCACGTTTTGACTCGCAGGCTCTTGAGCACGTCCGTGATGGCTGCGCACCCGGCGAGCGTCGAAGGCGCACCGAACGGGACCCCGGTGAGGGCCTCGATCGTCGCCCCGATGCTCGCGTCCTTGCCCGGCGCGGGGGAGACGTCGATGCCGGTATAGTTGCGCCGTTCGCGGCGGGCGATGTCCTTCACGAGGCGCTCCAGAGGCCCGAGCCGCGACTCGAGCAACTCCGTGAGATGCTGTTTGGCCTCAGCCAGGGTATTGGCCCCTTCGAGTCCAGCGGACAGCAACGGGGGTGATTCGAGACCGATGGCCATCGCGTCCGACCCACTGTGGTACGCGACGGGAAAGAACGGCGTCCCGGCGGGGACGTTGGCGGCGGCGGCGAACCGGAAATTCCCGAGGCCTCCCGGCGTGGCGCGCGCGATCGCCACCATCGCGTCGCCTGCGGCCGTGACCCCGCGCGGCGACGTGCCGCGCTCGGGCGACGCCACCCGCACCGAGAAACTGACGTTCTGTGTGGTGCGGGCGAGCTCGGCGGCCCACTCAGCGAAATCGGTATCATCACCGTCAGGGGCGAGCACGGGCCCGATGCTCAAGAGCACGGATTCGGCGACCATCGTGCGGTCGAGCGCCTGAAGGGTGGGCAGGGCACGCGCGCGCGGGCGCCAACCGGCGTCCTCGAGCAATGGTTGGGTCGCGATGCGGACGGTCTGCACCTCGTAGCCGGCGTCCGCGACGGTCTGCTTCGCCCGCTTGAGAGTGGCGACCGCAGCGTCTACGGCTCGGGTGTCCGCGAGGCTTTGCAGGTTGGTGCCCGCCGTGATCGTCCGGACTCGAAACCCGGCCGCACCGCTGCGCGAGCCGACGGCGGTCACCTTCGGGATGCGGCGCGCCACGAGCGGCGTCCAGGCTGTGGCTGCCAGCATCGCGAGCACATCCCGCCGAGTCCAATCATTCACTTCGGAAACGAATGCTCCGGACCGGGATACCGGCCCTCGCGTACCTCGGCCGCGTACAGCTTGACGGCCTCGCGCACGTCCTCCGCGAGCGCGGCATAGCGCTTCACGAACTTGGCGCTGAACCGGTCGTTCAACCCGAGCATGTCGGGCAGCGCCAGCACCTGACCGTCGCAGGCGGGTCCCGCGCCGATGCCGATGGTGGGGATCGTGAGCGACTTCGTGATCTGGGACGCGAGTGGCGCGGGGACGAGCTCGAGCACGATCGAGAAGGCGCCCGCCTCCTCCAACGTCTTGGCATCCGCCTTCAGCCGTTCGGCGGTCGCTTCGTCGCGTCCCTGCACCCGGTACCCGCCCAACGCGTGCACCGACTGGGGGGTGAGACCCAGGTGGCCCATCACGGGGATGCCGATGTCCACCAGCGCGCGTACCGTCGCCGCCATCGGCGCTCCACCTTCGAGCTTCACCGCGTGGCAACCGGTCTCCTGCATGACGCGCCCGCAGTTGCGGATCGCCTTGGGGGTGGAGACCTGATAGGTGAGGAAGGGCATGTCGCATACCACCATCGCGCGCACGGCGCCGCGCCGCACGATCTTCGTGTGATAGATCATCTGCTCGAGCGTGGCGGAGAGGGTGGTCTCCGCTCCGGCGAGTATCTGGTTCACCGAGTCCCCCACCAGCAGCACGTCCACCCGGGACGCGTCGAGCAGACGCGCAAACAGGGCGTCGTAGCAGGTGAGCGCGACGATGCGCTCGCCGCGCTCCTTCATGGCGAGGAGCTCGTGGGTCGTGACCGGCTTGGTCTCGTCAGCCATCGGGAGTCGGGCCCGGTGACGGAGCCGCCTCGAGCTCCGCCAGCTCGCGCTGCCAGAAGGGGCGGTTCGGAACCTCGGGGTGCGGGATCACGAGCTCCGGCTCGCGCACGACGCGATCGCCGAAGCGGACGATGTCCAGGTCCAGGGTCCGTGGGCCCCAGCGAACCCCCGCCCGGCGCTCGCGACCGCGCTCCGATTCGATCGCGTGCAGGAGGTCGAGCAGCTCGGCGGGCTCGAGGGCGGTCTCGAGCACGACCATCTGGTTGAGGTAGGCCCCCTGCGGTACCGGCCCGAGGGGGGCGGTCTCCTCGATGCGGGACTCGTTGAGCACGCGGGTGCGCGGCAGGGCCGCGAGCCGCGCCCGCGCGCACGCGAGATGCGCGGCGCGATCGCCGACGTTCGAGCCCAGCGCCACGTACACGCGCTCCGCCTTGGCCACGCGGGAATGCAAAGCCACGGGTCAGCTCCCGCAGCATCGCCGCCACCTCCTCGAGCTCTCGCGTCGCGCGCTCGAGGTCGGTGAGTCCCCGCGCCGCTTCCTCGGCGCGTGTGGCGACGTCGTCCGCCTCGGCGCGGTTCTTCCCCGCGATCTCGGCCACGGCGTGGATGCGCTGGCGCAGCTTGCCGAACGCCTTGTCCTGGTCACCCGCGGCGGCGGCGATCCGTTGAGCATGCGAGGTCGCCTCCGCCGTCGCCGCGACGATCGCATCCAATGCTTCGAGCGCTGCGGAAGACAGCTCCTCCACGCCGCCCACGTTGACCTGGCCGCGACGCATCTGCTCGACGACCTCGCCCACCTGCCGGTGGATGTCCTGCACCAGCTCGCCCGCTTCGACGGCGGCGCTCGAGCTCTGCTCCGCCAGCCGCCGCACCTCCTCGGCTACGACCGCGAACCCCTTGCCGTGCTTGCCCGCCCGCGCAGCCTCGATGGCGGCGTTCAACGCCAGCAGGTTGGTCATGTCGGCGAGCTCGCGAATCGACGCGATGAACCCGGTGATGCGCCGGCTCACCTGCCCGAGCCCCTGGACCTTGCTCGAGGCCTCTCCCACGAACGCCTTGAGGGCCACGAGTCGGCCGATCGCGTCGCGGATCTGGTGGCGATTCTTGTTGGCGACTTCACTCGCGGTGCTGGATGCCTGCGCCGCCTCGGTGCCGTCTTCGGACACGCGCCGCGACACCCGCGCCAGGCTCTCGGTGGCCTCGAGCCCCCCGGAGACCTCGCCTTCTTCGGCCAGCACGCCCTGGCGGATCAGGCCGGTGGACAGGGCCACCGCGCCGGCGGCCTCGCGCATCGACACGGCCGCGCGCGCCAGCGTCGCGAGCTGCTGGGTGAGCGTCTCCACGGTTTCGACCAGCGGCCGGCGCAGCTCGGTGATGTGGATCGCGGTGGCGAGCTGGTTCGCGAACGTGTTGATCGTGATTACGTCCTTCCCCCGGTACACCTTGCGCTTGTGGTGCTCGAGCTCGAGGGTCCCGATCACGTGATCGCCGAACTTGAGCGGCACCATGACCAGACTCTGCACCACGAGCGGCGCGTCGGCGATGCGCTTGTCGCGGGTCACGTCGTCGATGACGACGGCCTCGCCGGTCCGGGTGACGTGCTCGCGCACCACGGCCGTATCCGGGGTGGGCTCGCCCCGGTCCGCGCGCCCGATTTGCCCGCGATAGGCGAGACGCAGCGCGCCCTCCTGACGCCGGTAGATGCGAAAGTCACCCCAGTCCACCAGGCGATGCGCCAGCCGCTCGATCCGGGCGAACGAGTCCTCGAGGCTGATGTTGCTCGTGATCACGGCTTCCATCGCGTGGATCTTGTTCAGCTCCTCGGCGGCAATCGCCTCCTCGAGGGTGTGCTTGAAGAGCAGTCCCAGGGCGCCGAGGGCGGCGGCCACGAACACCCACGCGAGCGGCGGCCAGTAGCTCACCGTGCCCACGACGATCCCGGTGGCGATCACCGTCGCGCCGTAGCCGATGCACTCGTAGCGCAGGATGAGGAGGCGCTCGTCCTGTTCGAGCTTGCCGCGGATGATCAGGGCGAAGTAGAACAGCAGCCGGCTGATGACGAAATACGCGAGGCAGAAAAAGAACAGCGCGGGGACGAGCTCCACGTGCAATCCGGGCGCCGTCACGTTCGAGAGCCGCAGGGCGCCGGCGTACACGCCGTAGCCCCCCAGCAGCGCGATTACCTCGCGCCCCACGTTGACCAGCGCCGCGAGGAACATCTTCTTCTGCCACAGCCAGTCCGCGCCGATCACGCCGCCCGCTAACGCGAGCGCGGTCGCGGGCGCGCCGACCACGAGGCTCCCCGCCAGCGCCACCAATCCGGTCTGGGTGAGATAGGAATACTTGCTCAGCGGCACCTGCCCCCCGCGCAGCAGCAGGGCGGCGACGAGCAGACCCAGGATCTCGAGCGGCTGCCCGGTCCAGCGCGGGTCCACGATGAGGGCCGCGCCCAGCGCGACCAACCCGCCGATGGCGAGCGCTCGACTGTAGATCGTGACCAGGCGGTTGGCGGTCACGCGGTTCCCTCGCGGACGGCGGTGGCGAGCTGGCGGACCAGACGCTCCGCGGCGCCGACCCCGCCCGTCGCCAACGCGTCCACGATCGCGCTGCCGACCACGACGCCGTCCGCCAGCCGCGCCGTGGCGCGCGCCTGTGCGGGCGTACTGATCCCGAACCCCACCGCGAGGGGGAGCGCGCTCGCCGACCGCACCCGGGCGACGTGCTCGGCGAGGTCCGGCGGCACCTGATCGCGCACGCCGGTGACGCCCAGGCGGGAGATGAGGTACAGGAATCCGCTCGCGCCCTGCACCGCGCGCGCCAGGCGATCGGGTGTCGTGGTGGGAGCGACCAGGCGGATCAGCGCGAGCGGGCTCGCCTGCACCATCGCCTCGAGGTCGGGATCCGCGCCGGCGGGAAAGTCGGTGAGCACCAGACCCGATGCGCCGGCGGCGGCCGCCTCGCGCACGAAGCGCTCGAGCCCGAAGGCCATGAGCGGGTTCAAGTAGGTCATGATCACCACGGGAATCTCGAGCGCCGCGCGACGGATTTGGTCGAGCACCCGCGGCACCGTCATGCCCTGGTCCAGCGCGGTCTGGGTCGAGCGCTGGATGGTCGGCCCGTCCGCCAAGGGATCCGAGAACGGGACCCCGACTTCCACGAAGTCCGCACCAGCCGCGGCGACGAGCCGCAGGGCTTCGAGCGACAGCTCGGGCGTCGGGAACCCCGCGGTGAGGTACGGAATGAGCGCGGCGCGCCGCGTCCCTGCATTTCCCCGGATGGCCCGCCAACGCGCGGCGATCGGGTGTTCAGACAAAGTAGTCGCTGACGTTGATGCCGTATTTGACGGGGTCGGTGACCTTCACGATCGAGCGGGGATGATTGCCTTCGGCATCGCGCTGCGCGAGATCGGCGAGGAATCCGGGGTGCTGCACCCCGCCTTCCGGCGTGGTCACAATGCGGACCACCGGCCGATGCACATGGGTGACGTCCGGATTGGCACTGTGCACCAGCGCCACTTCGTACGTGTCGAGGATGACGCACGTCCCCACGGGATAGATGCCGATCAGGTTGATGAACGCCTTCACCACGATCTGGTCGTAGCCGCGCCGCGGGTTCTCCCACATTTCCTTCAGCACCTGATCCGGCTGGATCGGCACGGTCTGGTACACGCGGCGGCTCGTGGCGGCGTCGAACCCGTCGGCCACGGCGACGATCTTCGAATAGATGGACAGCTCGCGCGGCCGCAGCGATTTCGGGTAGCCGGTGAGGTCGGTCTTCATGTGGTGCTCGTAGGCGACGATCATGCCCCGATAGGGAATCTCGCCGTAGCCGCGCAGCCCGAACAGTGTGAGCACGCCGAGCCACGGGTGCGCCTGCATGATGCGCCACTCTTCGTCGCTCAAGCCGCCTTGTTTGTTCAGCACCTCGAGCGGCACGCGCGACTTGCCCACGTCGTGGAACAGGGCCGCCATGCCCAGGTCATAGAGCTGCAGCTTGGTGAGGCCGAGCTTGCGGCCCAGGGCGACCGAGAAGATGCAGACGTTGACGGAGTGGGTGAACGTGTACTCGTCGTAGTCCCGCAGCGTCGTGAGGCCCATGAGCGAGGCCTCGTTGTTCAGCACCTGATCCACGATCGCCTGCACGGCCCGCTTCACCTTCTTCACGTTGGCCGTCCGGCCCATGCGGATCGAGTTGATGACCTCTTTCGTCACGGCCACCGAGCGCGCGTACGTGCGCTTCGCCGCCTCCTTTTGTCGCTCCTCGTCCTCGGTGTCCTCGTCGGTCTCGAGGGGGGGCTCCACGCCGATGTGCGTCACCCCGGCGTCCGACAGCTTCTGCGCGAGCTCGAAGAGCTTGGTCGCGGTCACGTCTTTCGCCGCGTACGACAACAGCAGCGAGACGAAGATCTGCAGCTGCTTGCGCTCCACGCCCTCATCGATCCGGACCGCGCCGATGCCGCTTTGCCGCAGCACGCCGAGGATGTGGGAGAAGGACGCGTAGTTGTCGAGATCGAGCCGGAGGCGGGTGGAATTGACGAAAATGAACTCGCCTTGCATCCGCAGCTCGATCTCCTTCTCCACGTCCAGCAGATGCTTCGTCGTGGCGGTCAGATCGTCCAGCGCCTTCTGCACCTGGGCGTTCTCGATCGGGTAGAGCTTGAGGGAGCGGACCGCCGTGTACAGCACGACCAGAAACTCCCGTCCGGCGTGGCGCAGGAATCCGTCCGTGGTCTGGACGGTCTCGGCGATCGAGCCACGGGGGGGCTGGCCGCCGGCGGTCACGTACCGACCTCACGCAGCGCTCGGGTGACCGCGTTGCGCACCAGCGGCTCTTTATCCTGGGCGGCGCGCTCGAGCACGGCCCGAGCCTCCGGCGTGCGCACTTTGCCGAGCGC
>WNFR01001122.1_pt1 | contig 32350 bp, 33 predicted proteins | sample 5400221 | NCBI WGS metagenome assembly WNFR01 (sample SAMN13153357, study PRJNA577476) | soil metagenome | isolation source: 40 cm soil under Madrone tree | place: USA:California | collected 2016-06-14
CGCACTGTCCAGGGTCTCCAACAGGAGCTCGGCGACACACAAGAACGGCTCGATTTCACGGAGCGCCTGCTCAGTAAGGCGCGGGGTGCCTCAGAGAAGCGACCGTGACGAAGAAATGAGGAGTCTGCATGCCGGTCAGCGCGAGTTTTCGCACCTTCGTCATCGAGCAGCTGAGTCGAGTCGTCCCGCGCGTCCGGGCCCGCAGCATGTTCGGCGGGGTCGGCATCTACGCAGGCACCGTGTTCTTTGCGCTGATCGCGGATGATACGCTCTACTTCAAGGTCAATGACTCCAATCGCGCCGATTTCGTGAGCCGCGGGATGGGCCCGTTCCGACCGTACGGCGGGGAACGGGAAACCATGCAGTACTACGAGGTGCCGCACGAGCTGCTGGAGGATGCGGCGGCATTGCGGGCGTGGGCCGAGCGAGCACGCGCCGCGGCGGCAGCCAAAAAGGCCAAGCGGCCCAAGGGAAAAGGCCGATAGCTTGCCTCCGGCCATATCTCTGACTAACGTCAGAGATATGGATGGCATCGCCCAGGTGCGGAGCTTCAATCGCACGGTGACCCAGCAGATCGGAGCGCTGGCTGGGGGCTTTCTCGGCCGCACCCGGTCGCTCGGCGCCTCCCGCGTGCTATTCGAAATCGGCGAGGACGGGATCGAGATCCGGCAGCTGCGGGCCCGTCTGGCCCTGGACTCGGGCTACACCAGCCGCCTGCTGCGACAACTCGAGGCGGAGCGACTGATCCGTACCAAGCCATCGCCTCGCGACACGCGCGTGCGTTTCGTCACCCTCACCACCGCGGGCCGCAAAGAGCTGGCGCTTTTGAATCGGCTGTCGGACGAGGCTGCCGCGTCGCTCCTCGACCCCCTCCCGGAGCCGCAACGCACGGCCCTGCTCGCCGCCATGGGGACCGTCGAGCGCATGCTTCGGAGCGGCGCCGTGCGCCTCTCCGTGGAAAACCCCGACAGTCCGGCGGCGCGCTACTGTCTGGCCCGCTATTTCGACGAGCTCAGGGCGCGTTTCGAAGGCGGTTTCGATCCGGCGCTCGGCATCCCGGCCACATCCCGGCAGCTCACGCCACCGCACGGTTACTTCGTGCTGGCGATGCTCCATGGAGAGCCGGTCGGGTGCGGCGCCCTGAAGTGTCATGCGGGCTTTGGCGAGATCAAGCGCATGTGGGTCGCGCCCTCCGCCCGTGGTCTCGGCGTTGGGACCCGGATCCTGAATCACCTCGAGGACGTCGCGCGAGAGCGACGGCTTCCCCTGCTCCGACTGGAAACCAACCAGGCGCTGACCGAGGCCCAGTCCCTCTACCGGCGCAACGGCTTTCGCGAAGTAGCGGCGTTCAACGCCGAGCCCTACGCACATCACTGGTTCGAAAAGACGCTATGATCGGCGACGTGTTTCGGCTTTAGAGGTGCGAAGGGGGCGGCGGCTCCGTCTCCTTGCGCCCGCAGCCGTTGCGCCCGCAGCTTACGCACAATCCCTACAAGGAACCTCCATGGCAGAGAACGTCTACAAAGTCATCGAGCTGGTCGGGACCAGCCCCGAGTCGTGGGAGAAGGCCGCCGCCGCCGCGGTCAGGCGAGCCGGAAAGACGCTGCGCGACCTGCGCGTGGCGGAGATCTCGCAACTCGACATGCAGCTGAAAGACGGCAAGGTCGAGAGCTATCGCGCGAAGATCAAGGTTTCTTTCAAGTACGAAGGCGACTAGCAGCCGAGCCTAGACCGGATGTACCGGGTCCGTCAGCAAGACCTGAGCCCCCGGTTCGTGCAGGAAAACCTGACGTAGGCGGCCGTCACACCAGTCGCGTCCGGATCTTGATCTCCGAGGTCAGCGTGCGATGGACGGGACACCGCTCCGCGATCTCCCGTAACCGGTTGCGCTGCTCTGCCGAGAGCTCACCTTGCAGCGAGATCTCGGACTCGATGACGTCGAGCATTCCCTCCTTCGTGTCGCAATCCCGGCAATCCTGCGCGTGCACTCGCGAATGCCGCAGCCGGACCGTGACGTCCTCCAGGGGCCACTGCTTCCGTCGCGCATACAGCGCGATGGTCATGGACGTTCAGGTCCCCAGGGCACCCAGCAGCAGATCGTATGGACTGGGGCCGGTATCGGTACCGCCGTCGGCAATCGGCTCGTCCGCCCGAAAGTGATGGCGGCCGGCAGCGATCTCCTGCGCAAACCCAGCCGCACTCCCACGCACCAGCACCACGCCGGCATCGAGCATCTCGTTCATGGGACAGCTCCGCGTTGAGGAAGAGTAGAGCATAACCCGCGGCTTGCGCCGTTCGCCATGGCACCCGAGGTTGGAGGCCGTGACGCAACCGGGCTCCGCTTCACCGATGGTGCGCCGTTTCGGCCTGCTTCACGCCACGGCGCTCAACATGACGAACATGATCGGGATCGGTCCGTTTATCACGATCCCGCTCCTGATGTCCGCGCTCGGCGGCCCGCAAGCAATGCTCGGCTGGGTCGTCGCGTTGATTACCGTCTTGTGCGACAGCACCGTCTGGAGCGAGCTCGGCGCCGCGATGCCGGGTTCGGGCGGCTCGTTCGGCTACCTGCGCCACGGCTACGGGACGGAGAAAGTCGGCCGCCTGATGGGCTTTCTCTTCGTATGGCAGTTCGTGCTCAGTGGGCCCCTCGAGATCGCGTCCGGATACATCGGGTTCTCGCACTATCTGGGATACATTTGGAAAGGGATCACGCCGCGACAGACGATGCTCGTGATCACGATCATCGGCCTCGTCAACCTCGCGCTGCTCTACCGGCGGATCAAATCGATCGCGGCGATCACGGTCGCGCTCTGGGTCGGGACGATCCTGACCGTCGTCGCCGTGATCGCAATTGGGGCGATGCACTTCGACGCCAAGGTCGCCTTCGACTTCCCGCCGGGCGGCTTCAACTTCTCGCTGGGCTTCCTGCTCGGCCTCGGCACTGCGTCCCGCGTGGGCGCCTACGATTACCTCGGCTACTACGACGTCTGCTACATCGGCGACGAAGTACAGAATCCGGGCCGAGTGATCCCGCGGTCGATTCTCATCAGCACGATCGCGGTGGCCCTGATCTACATCGCGATCAACTTCTCGATCATCGGCGTCGTTCCGTGGCGCGAGTTCGTCCCCGTCGAGTCGCACCCGCAGGCGGACTTCGTGGTCTCGATCTTCATGGAGCGGATCTACGGCGCCGGCGTCGCCACGATCGTCACGGCGATGATCCTCTGGACGGCGTTCGGATCGGTCTTCGCGCTGCTCCTCGGATACTCACGCGTGCCCTACGCGGCGGCGCGGGACGGCTATTTCTTCAAGGTCTTTGCGCGGCTGCATCCGTCCCAGGGCTTTCCGTACGTGTCGCTGGTCGTACTCGGCGTGCTCTCGATCGTCGCGGGGTTCGTATCGCTCGGCATGGTGATCGACGCGCTGCTCACGACGCGGATCCTGGTGCAATTCATCGGGCAGATCGGTGCGGTGACGTTGTTGCGGCGGCGCGCGCCCGACATGCCGCGGCCCTACCGCATGTGGTTGTATCCGCTGCCTAGTCTGGTTGCGCTGCTCGGCTGGATCTTCATCTTTGCTACCACGCCGCTCACGGTGATCGCCTTTGGACTGGGCGCGCTGGTGCTGGGTGCGGTGTGTTTCGGGGTGTGGTCGTGGAACGGGCGAACTTGGCCGTTCGACGAGTCAGCGCGCCGGCTCGCGAATCTGAAGTAGGGTGTTGATCTCGGGATGGTCCAACCGCTGTACGATCCCCCGGGGCCAGCGAATCTCGATCCGATCGACCTTGGTGTGGTCGCCGAGGCCGAAGTGTACCACCCGGCTCGATTGGGACAGGTAACCGCCCGCCGGGTTCACTTGCCGCACCATCACGGTCTTCCCGACCCACAGCCGCACCACGGCGCCGATCGCGTCGCGGTTGCTGTGGGTTCCTGTCAGCCGCAACTCCACATAGTTCCGTCGGGGAAGCCGGTTGGCGAAATAGTACGGACGGTCATTGAAGTTGTTGGTTACGATCTCGAGCCGACCGTCGCCGTCGAAATCGGCTACGACGGCGGCCCGCGAGCTGCGCGTCGCCTGCCGGCCGGCGACGCGCTCTTCTAGATAAATGCCGCCCGTCGGCGGCTCGACGCCCAAGTCAGCCGCCCGGTCGCGGAACGTTCCATCGCCGTTGTTCATCATCAGCTGGTTGGGCCAATAGTAGTAGGGATAGCCCATCCCCGACGGGATGAACACGTCCTCATGGCCGTCGTTGTCGAAGTCTCCGGTGGCCACACCCCAGGGCCAGAGCGTCTCCAGGCCTGCCGCGACGGCGGTCTCGGTGAATTTGCCACGGCCGAGATTGCGGTATAGCGCGTTGCCGAAGAGCAAAGCGTCGAAGTCCTCGCCCTGCCTAGCGAACATGGCTCTTTGAATTTGGATGAGGCCCGGGGCCTCCTCGTTTATCGTCGGGCCCTTGGGCGTGCGGAACCGTCGATGCTGCATGCGCCGCGCGACGTCGACGGTGACGTGCCCGGTGTCCACCCCCATCCACATGTCCGAGTGCATGTCCACCACAAAGAGATCGAGCCGGCCGTCGCCGTCGTAGTCGAACACTTTGCACCCCACCGCTCCATACGGTGTGCGCCCGAGCGTCTCCGCGGTGACGTCACGGAAGGTGCCGTGACCGGTGTTCCGATACAGCTGACCCCGACCGACCATACTGGGCACGAACAGGTCGAGGAAACCGTCCTCGTCGTAGTCGAACACGGCCACGTCTCCCGCCCAACCGCGGCCGCGCAGGCCGGCGCGGTCGGTGACGTCCGTGAAGGTCCCGTCGCCGTTATTGTGATACAGGATGTTGGATTCCTTGGCACTGGTCAGCAGGCTGCCAAGGTCCGGTTTGCCCTCGAAATATCTCGCCGCGGAGTCGAAAACGTCGGTGCTCCAGTGCGCCGTGTTGGTGAGAAACAGATCGAGGTAGCCGTCGTTGTCGTAATCGAAGAACACGGCGGTCTGCGAATGGCCGACGTGGCTCAGCCCGGCGGCCGCGGTGACGTCCTCGAAGGTGCCGTCCCCCCTGTTGTGGAACAGCACGTTGCCACCCCGGGTGGTGGTCACGAACAGGTCGGCCCAGCCGTCGTTGTCGTAGTCCGCGAACGTGGCTCCGACGGAAACCCTGTTGCCGATGGCCACTCCTGCCTTGGCGGTGACGTCGACGAACGACCCGTCACCCACGTTGCGATAGAGCGCGTTCGGCCCGAGCTGGTTGAGAAAGTAGATGTCCTCGCGGCCGTCGTTGTCGTAGTCGCCGACGGCCAGACCGGAACCGTGATCATACAGGTTGATGTGGAACGGCTCGCCCTGCTCCTTCGGCAGGAAATGCATCCGAAACGCAATCCCGGCTTCCCGAGCGCGTTCCTGAAAACCCGATCCTGCGGTGGGTGCCGCTGGCTCGTGGCCCATGCGCCGGGCCAGCAGGACATACCCCGCGATCAACAACGCCACGACGACTGCGATCGCGAGCGCCCGCCGGGCCAGCGGAGATTTGGACTCGTCTGACATGTCGACCACGAAAGCTAGTGCTGGTTCGCTCCAGTGTCTTGCGCCACCCCGCCGTTCGCCCGCAGCTTAGCGTCATGCCAGCCACCCTGCATCACCTGCTTCTCATGGCCACCGTCCTCCCGACCGGCCTGCTGGGCCAAGCCGAGGGGGCCATCCGCAGCTCGCTCCGAACCGTGGATATTGGCTCTAGGCGCATGGAAACGATCTACACCGAGGATCGCCACTTCGAGGCGCCGAACTGGTCGCGCGACGGGCGCTTCTTTGTCGTAAACAGCGGCGGTCGACTCTATCGATTGGCTGCTCGCGGCGACAAGCACCTCACCGAGATTCCCACCGGCTTCGCCACCCGAGCCAACAACGATCACGGTATCTCACCGGATGGCAGGTACCTCGTCCTGAGCCATCACGCCGACGAGCACATCACCGATCCGGCGCAGGACTGGCTCGCATCCAGCATCTACATCCTCCCGATCGCCGGCAGCGCGACACCGGTGAAGGTCACGACCAAGGCCCCGAGCTTCTGGCATGGATGGTCGCCCGACGGGAAGACGCTCGCGTTCGTCGGGCGCCGCGAGGGAGAGTGGGACATTTATGCCATCCCGATGGGCGGCGGCGAGGAGCGCCGGCTCACCACTTGCCACGGCCTCGACGACGGGCCCGACTACACGCCCGACGGTGCATTCATTTATTACAACTCATTCTGCAGCGGCAAGATGGAGATCTGGCGAATGGATTCGGACGGCAGCGGGGCCGAGCAAGTCACGCACGATGCCTACGCCAACTGGTTCCCGCACCCGTCGCCCGACGGTCGCTGGGTGGTGTACCTCGCGTACCTCGAAAACCAAGCCGAGGACCATCCGTTCGGCAAGCAGGTCAAGCTTCGGCTCATCGATACGCGTGATGGCTCAGTACGCGATCTGACGCCACCGTTCTTCGGCGGGCAGGGCACCATCAACGTTCCGTCATGGTCGCCGGATAGTCGCCGGGTCGCGTTCGTGACGTTCGAGCGACGCTATTCCAGCGTCGGTCCCGTCGTCGCCGACACGGCCGACGTCGTGGCCGTCTTCAAGGACACCCCTCGGGTCACCCTCTCCGTTCCCGAAGCGCGAGCCTTCAACCTGCGAATCCCCGGCCAACGCGACTCCCTGCGCGCGGTGCTCAGAACGGAACGCGAGCTGTGGGAGTCCGGCGGCCCGCGGGACTATCGGTTCTTGCTCCGAGTGGTGTGTTTCTGTCCCGGACGGGGGTGGTTGTTGATCGAGGTTCGGAATAGGCACCCGATGCGAGCGTGGGACCGGGCTGGTAAACCCGCCACTTTGAGCGATTGGAACACGTTCAGCATCGACGGACTGTTCGACAACCTGGAACGATCGGTGGACCACGATGGCGCGGTCCAGGTCGCCTTCGATCCGCGTTGGCATTTCCCCGCGTACGCTCGCAGCGTCGCGCTACCGGGCCCGGACGCTTGGACGATCATCGAGGCGCGGGGGTTGCGGCCCTTGGGCGGCTCCCCGGACTAGCAGACTATGGAGCGCTATCCATGTCGCAAGTGAGAATCGGCATCCTCGGCTCACGCTTTCAGGCGGACTGCGTCGCGGCCGCCGTGCAAGCCGTACCGGAGGACGCCGAGGTCGTGGCCGTAGCCTCGCCGACCAAGGGACACGCGGCGGCGTTCGCGAAGCGGCACGGCCTCCCCCACGCGTATACCGACCACCGCGAGCTGCTGCGCGATCCCGCAATCGAGCTAGTCTGGATCACGACGCCGAATCGGCTGCACGCACAGATGACGATCGACGCTGCCGAGGCCGGCAAGCACGTGGTGTGTGAGAAGCCGCTGTGCCTGACGCTCGAGGAAGCCGACGCGATGATCGAAGCATGCCGCAAGGCGGGCGTGCTGCTTCTCTATGCCGAGGAGTTGTTCTTCGCGCCAAAATATCTGAAGGCCAAGCAGCTGGCGGACGAGGGCGCATTCGGCCGCGTGCACTTGGTGAAGCAGGGCGAGAAGCACTCGGGTCCGCACTCCGACTGGTTCTGGGACGTGGATCAGTCGGGAGGCGGCGCGGTCATGGACTTGGGGTGCCATGGGATCGCCTTCTGCTGGTGGTTCCTCGGGAAACCGCCGATCAAGAGCGTCTACTCGCAGATGACGACCCAGGTGCATCAGCAGCGCACACTGGGCGACGACGAAGCGGTCACGATCATCGAATTCGGGAGCGGCGCCATCGGGATGGTCGAGAGCAGCTGGAACCGGCCCGGGGGGATGGACGACTGCATCGAGGTGTTCGGCGACAAGGGGCAGACGTACGCCGATATGCTGATGGGCAATGCGCTCCCGACGTACTCGGAGGTGGGGTTCGGCTATGCCGTCGAAAAGGCGGCGACGACCAAGGGCTGGACCTATCCCGTGTTCGAGGAGCATTGGAACTACGGCTTCCCCCAGGAGGCGCGACACTTCGCGCGCTGCGTGCGGGGCAAGGAGACGCCGATCGCCGACGGCGAGACCGGGCGCGTCGTGCAGGAGGTCCTGTACGCGGCGTACGCATCGGCCGGCCTGGGCCGCAAGGTCATGCTGCCGTTCCACCCTACGGGCATCGCCAAGCCGATCGATCTCTGGAAAACGCCCGAACGCGCCCAGGCGGTGGTCAGCTCCTGATAGTCTTCGACGCTTCGTCCCAGGACACCGAGCTCCGACGGAAGTACGACTCATTCGCCATGTGGCAGGCCAATGCGGCGTGGTGACCGAACACCGCGTCCTCGACCACCGGCTTCCGGGTGCGTACGGCCTCAAAGTACGTCCACAGGTGTGGCCTGACGTCGTCGAAGTCCGGTCCGGTGAACGAAATGGTCTCGGGCATCGCCGCAGCCTGACCCAGCTTCGGATCGTTCTCCTGATGCCATTTCTCGAGATAGGATTCCCGCATCGCGTGCGGGTAGCTGCCGGTGTAGTAGCTGGGGTAGTCATCCTTGCCGGTTTGCGGCGCCAGGCTCAAGCTCGAGCCGGTCACCTCCAGCACGCCCTTCGAGCCCTGGATGCGGTAGGTCTCGGGCATCGACGTCCCGAGATTCAGCCGCATGTACACGGGGAGCTCGCCAAAGTAGTAGACGACGGCGTGAACGTCCGGCATGTTGCGGCCGTCCTTCCAGCGCCGGATGCCCCCGACCGCCGAAGCCTGCCTGGGTGGCTCATTGACCCCCAGCATGAACATCATGCCGCTGATCAGGTGAACCAGCAGATCACCGGCGACGCCGGTGCCGTATTCCTTCCAGCAGCGCCAGCGCGCAAACAGGTTGGCGTCGAACGGGCGCTTGGGAACCGTTCCCTGCCAGGTATCCCAGTCGAGCGTGCGCGGTGAGAGATCGGGGGGCGGCGGATACTGCCACGCGCCGGTCGGATCGTTTCGTCCCAGCCATCCTTCGACCAGCATGAGCTCGCCCAGCGCCCCCTGGGAAATCAGCTGCTTGGCCTTGGCACAGATCTGGGAGCTGACGCGCTGTGAGCCGATCTGCACGATGCGTCCCGTCTTCGTGGCGGCGTCGACCATGGCCACGCCGTCGGCCGCGCTGTGCGACATCGGCTTCTCGCAGTAGATGTCCTTGCCGGCGCTCACCGCGTCCACGACGATCTGCTTGTGCCAGTGATCGGGAACCGCCGCCACGATGCAATCGATGTTCTTGTCATCCAGCAGCGCCTGGTAGCGGCGCGTCACCGGCAGATCGGCTCGCACGATCTCTCGCGCCAACGTGTGGCGGCCGTCGTACAGGTCACAGGCGCCCGCGCATTCGACTCCCGGCAGCGTGATCGACTCGGACAGGAGCCAGTGCCCCTGCATGCCCACGCCGATCATGCCGAAGCGCACCCGATCACTGGCCGCGACGGCGCCCGGCCCGGGGATGAGATCATGCGGTAACAACACCATCGGTTTCGCGGCGAGCGACGCGCCGGCCGCGGCGCTCGCGCCCAGGAATTCGCGACGAGACCAATTGTTCTTCTTCACGGCGTCTCCCATGTCGGATGAGGTGGTGAAGGGTCGACCCCACTATGCTGGCCTACTCGGGCTCCTTCCGCTAGCCACTCCGGCCCCCCATGCTCAAGGACTACTTCAATCCACAGCTCCACATGGTCCTGCCGGTGCATCGGCGCCTGCGTCAGGTCACCGTGCGGTTTGAAGTCGAAGAGGACTTCGTGCCCGCATTGTGACGGTTGCGGGCGACGGCAGCCCGCCACCATATTCGCACATTCATGGCTGATCTCCGCGCGGCATTGGGGCACGCGCTCGAGCCCGGATACCGGGTGGAGCGCGAGGTGCGACCCGTCGGCAACTGCCGCATGTTCGTGGCGCTCGAGACATCCGCCGGCGGCGGCCTCCTCGTGAAGGTGCTGCCCGGACCGCTGTCGCTCGCCGTCGACCCCACCCGATTCGAGCGGGACGTGGCGCGCCTCGCGCGTCGGCTGCGGCATCCCAGCCTCGTGCCCCCGCGCGCTGCCGGCCGGGCAGGCCCGTTCGTTTACCACACCCGTGCCTTCGTCGAAGGCACCACGCTGCGGGCCTGGCTGGCGCGGCACGGAGAGCTGCCGCTGCGACGGGCCGTGGAAGTGTTGCGGGATCTGCTCACGGCACTGGCCCACGCTCACGCCGAGGGCGTCGCCCACGGCGACCTGAAGCCCGAGAACGTGCTGCTTGCGGACGGGGCGGCATTGGTCGCCGACACGGGGATTCTCGGTGCGCTGGCGGAGGCCCTGTCGGGCGACGGCGGCGGGGCCGCGACGGCGGCGCTGTGCACCGCCGATTATCTGGCGCCGGAGCGCAAGGCCGGCCAGGCGGCCCCCGGCCCGCGCGACGACATGTTTGCCGTGGGGGTGCTCGTGCACGAGATGCTGACGGGACGCCCCCCCAGCGGAAACCCCGAGCCGCTGGAAGACGTGCGCTCGGTGCCCCCATGGCTCGCCGAGCTGGAACGCCGCTGCCGCGCCGCCGAGCCGAGCGGACGTTGGGCGGACGCCGGGTCGGCGTTGGCGAGCGGGAGCTGGCCGACCGGAGGAGCCTGAAGCAAATGCGGAGTGCGGAATTGCGTCGGTCCGCGCCCTTGCCTCCGGTGTTGTGCTATCATCGCATCGGTGGACCGGCGGAGCTCGGGGTCACGCGGGTCGCGAAGTCCGTGTTCGCGCGCCAGATGACGACGCTGGCACGGGCAGGTTGGAAGACCCTCACGTTGCACCAGTTCGCTGAGCGACTCCGGCCAGGCCATTCCGCATTCCGCACTCCGCGGTCCGCATTTCTTTTGACCTTTGATGACGGCTACGCTTCCCTCGCCGAGCACGTGTATCCCGTGCTGGCCGATGTGGGGTTCACCGCGACAACGTTCCTCATCACGGACTACGTCGGGCGCCTGAACACATGGGACGTGCGCTACACCTGGGACCGGCTCGCGCATCTCGATTGGGACACGATCGGGCGCTGGCAAGAGCGGGGATTCGACTTCGCATCGCACTCGGCGTCTCACGCCCGGCTCACCTGGCTGTCCGACGTGGAAGCGGCTGCCGAGCTCGAGCGATCTCGCCAGACGCTCCGGCACCGCCTGGGACCCCAGGCGACCCGGGCTGTCGCCTATCCGTTTGGCGCGCGGGACGAGCGGATCGAGCGGTTGGCGCTGGCGGCCGGATACGAGTTGGGATTCGGAGGCGTGCGGGGCAACGGTTCACCGCTCGCCCTGGCGCGGCTGCCGGTCTATGTCTGGGACGTGGGGAGCATCCCGGTGGGCTTACAGGGAGGCGCCTTTGGGGCGATGGGTCGATTCGTCGCTCACGCCGCCAACCGGTGTGCGGTTGGGACGAGCGTGATGAAGGGGTTAACCAAGGCCCTAGCCCCTCGCCCCGAGCCCCGCATCCACGGCCGCCCCCATGGCGTGGTATCCCTTGTCCACGTAGATCGTCGTCCCAGTAATCCCGCTGCCTAAGGGGCTCGCGAGAAACGCCGCCGTCGTGCCCACTTCCCGCGCGGTAAGCGGCTCGGTGAGCGGCGCGTTGGCGGCGTAGTACTCGACCATCCGCTCGATTTTCCCGATGGCGCTCGCGGCGCGTGAGGCGAGCGGCCCGGCCGAGATCGTGTTCACTCGCACCCCGTACTTGCGCCCGGCCTCGAACGCCAGCGTGCGCGTGTCGCTCTCGAGCGCCGCCTTTGCCGAGGACATCCCGCCCCCGTACCCCGGCACCACCCGCTCGCTCGCCATGTACGTCAGCGACAGGAACGAGCCACCGGGGCGGGTGAGCGGTGCCAACCGGGCCACGAGCGACACGAGGGAATAGGCGCTGGCGCTCACGGCGGCGAGGTAACCGGCCCGGCTCGTGTCGAGCAGCGGTTTCCTGACTTCGGGACCATTGGCGAGCGAGTGGACCACGATATCGAGCGGCCGGTCGCCGAAGTCCTGCACCAGGCGCTGGGCGAGCCCCGCGATTGAGAAATCGCCCACGTCCTTGTAGCGCTTGTTGCCGCGAATCTCCTCCGGGGCCTCCGCCAGCGTATCGAACGTCGCATCGAGCGGATAGATCTTCTCGAACTGGAGCAGCGAGCCGTCCGGCATGCGGCGCGAGTCGTCGATCTTGCCGCGCTCGAGCAGGTTCAAGAAAATGTTCAGCGCCGGAGGCCACGTGCCCGCACACACCGTCGCGCCCGCCTCGGCCAGGGCCTTGGCGATGGCGAAGCCGTAGCCGCCGTCGTCGGCCACTCCCGCTACCAACGCCCGTTTGCCGCGGAGATCGATCGCTAGCATTGCGCTCCCATTTGTTAGATGAAGAATCGCGCGGCCACCGGAATCAGTTGTGGGTGCCGAACGAGTGCGTGGGCAAAGATCCGACCCAGCGTGCGCTTGCCCGAGGGGATCGCGTTCACGGTGCGCGCCAGAGAGTTGAAGAACTGGTCATCCAGGTCCTCGAGCGCCCGCTTGAGCCGGTAATACTTGAGGTGATCGTCCCCCAGCAGCGCCATCCACTCGGCGTGGTACGCCGACAGCCGGCTCGCGCTGGTGTCCCCGGCCCGGATGGCCGCGGCGGCGACGCAGCCAGCGAGCCGCCCCGCCTTCATGGCGTTCACGATGCCGCCCCCGGAAAGCGGATTGATCATGTGCGCGGCGTCGCCCGCCACGAGCACGCCGTCGGTGTACGTCTGCCGGATGGTCGTGTGAACGATGACGCCGCCCACGGTGCACGCCGTCTTGGCGCCACCCGGATAGCGACGGGCGATCCAGGCGTCGAGGTATTGCCGCGCGTTGCGGGCGTCGGCCTTCAACGCGACCAGGCCGAGGCCCACGTTCGCAACGCCCGGGCTCTTGGGGAAGAGCCAGGCGTACCCACCCGGAGCGATGCCGGCGCCGAACTGCAGATAGATCGCGTCGGGATCGAAGTCGATCCCCTCGACGACGTACTGCGCGCACGACTCCATGTCGCGGGCGGGGACCCGGGTTTCGAGGCCCGCCCAGCGACCGACCATCGCCTCGACGCCGTCCGTCCCGATCACGACCCGTGCGCGGCAGGTCGTTTCGCCGCCGGCGGCCCGCAACCGCACCCGCCAGCGGCCGTCCGGCTCGCACGTCATCCCGGCCGCTTCGGTGCTCACGCGGAGCTCGGCCCCCACGGCCACCGCCCGGTCGGCGAGAAAGGCGTCGAACCGCGTGCGATCGAGAATCCAGCCGACGTCGCGCTCGGCGACCTTCACCTCTGTGTCGTCGGGCGCGATGAACACGACCCGGGTGATCTTGCGGGCGGCCCAGGCAGCGCCGTCGGGGTCGGCGAACTCGCGCACACCCGCGTCCCCGACCCCTTCGGCGCAGCGGACCGGCGTGCCAACCCGGGCGTCGCGCTCGAGCAACACGACGTCGAGCTCGGGCGCGGCGCGCTTCGCCTCCCACGCCGCCACGGCGCCCCCCGGTCCCGCACCAATGACCAGCACATCGGTGTCGTGCGTCACGCGGCGACCATCGTGAGCGCGCCGACGGGGCAGGGGGCAATGCATTTGCGGCAGCCGGTGCAGGCGGTCTGATCGACGACCAGGTCGGTGAGGTCGAGGTGAATCGCTGCCGGGGGGCAGAGGGGGAGGCACAGCCCGCAGCGGTCGCACACCTGGAGATCCACTACGGCAATCTCGGGGAAGGCCGGCGCGGGTGTCATGCGCGAACGGTAGCCGTCACCATCAGGAGCGTCAAGCATCAGCCTTGCTTGGAGTTACGCTTTTCATTAGCTTGATGCGCTCGCACGCGCCCCCCTAACGCCTTTCACTCGACGACCTCGTGCCCATACGCTGGCCGAAATGGACGCTCGGTGCTTGGAGTCCGGCGAATGAGATCGCCGTGGATCTGGGCACAGCCAACACGCTGATCTACGTGAAGGGCGAGGGCATCGTGCTTAACGAGCCCTCCGTCGTCGCGATCGAAAAGTCGACTGGGAAGATCAAAGGCATCGGGCTCGAGGCGAAGCGGATGCTGGGGCGGACCCCGGACGGCATCCTGGCCGTGCGCCCGCTCAAGGACGGCGTGATCGCCGATTTCGACGTCACCGAGAAGATGCTGCGGTTCTTCCTGAAGACCATCATCGATCGCCATCTGTTCCGCGTGAAGCCCAAGGTGATCGTGTGCGTGCCGTCGGGCATCACCGAGGTCGAAAAGCGCGCCGTTCGGGACTCGGCGCAGTCGGCCGGGGCGAAGGAAGTCTACATGGTGGCCGAGCCGATGGCCGCGGCGATCGGCGTGGGGCTGCCCGTCGAGACGCCCACCGGGAACATGGTGATCGACATCGGGGGTGGCACCACCGAGATCGCGGTGATCGCCCTCTCGGGGATCGTCTCGGACACCTCGATCCGCACCGGTGGCGACGAGCTGGATCAGGCCATCGTGCAGTTCATGCGCAAGAACTACAACCTCCTCATCGGCGAGCCCACGGCCGAGCAGATCAAGATCCAGATCGGATCGGCCGCACCGGTCGGGGAGGAGCGGGAAATGGAAGTGAAAGGCCGCGACCTCGTCTCCGGTATTCCGAAGATCGTGCGGGTGCACTCGAGCGAGATTCGGGAGGCGGTGCAGGAGCCGATCCAGCAGATCGTCGACGCGGTGCGGCGCGCCCTGGAAATCACGCCGCCGGAGCTGGCGTCGGACATCGTCGATCGGGGAATCGTGATGACCGGCGGGGGCTCGCTGATTCGCGGCCTCGACGTGCTGCTGCAGCAGGAGACGGGCCTGCCGATCCACCTGGACGAGGACCCGATGACCTGCGTCGTGCGGGGGACGGGGCGGATCCTCGACGATCCGGAGAAATACCGCAACGTCCTGACCACCTAGGGCGATGGCGCTCGGAGCGGACCGGTACGCCTCGCGGGGCGACACCTTCGCGTTTCTCGGGTGCGTGCTACTGTCCGTTGGCGCCATGAGCCTGCCCGAGCGGATCCGCGATCCGCTGGCGCGCGGGCTGCGCCAGACCGTGCTCGCCCCGTTCCTCGCCCTGCAGCAACAAACCGAGCTCCTCTCCGCCTCCCTGGAGCGCTACGATGCGGTCGTCGCGCAGCGCGACTCCGCCGCCCTCGCCGCCACGTTTCTTCCCGAATTGCGCGGGGAGAACACGCGGCTCCGCGCACTGCTCGGCCTGGGCCAACGGCTTTCGAGCGGTTACGTCCCGGCGGAGGTGTTGCGCGAGCCCGAACCCACGGGCGCGCTCACCTTCTTGGTCTCGGCTGGGAAGAAGCAGGGGGTGAGACCCCTGGCTGCGGTGGTGAGCCCGGACGGCCTGGTCGGGATCGTCAGCTCGGTGGACGCGAAGACCAGCGTGGTCGTGACCTGGGCGCACCCTGAATTCCGCGCCAGCGCCATGGCGACTGACGGGAGCGTGTACGGCATCGTCGCACCGCACGGCAGCGACGGGCCGCATGTCTGGCTGCTCGAGCTGCAGGGCGTGCCCTACCGGCAGCTCGTGCCCACCGGCACCATGATCCTCACGTCGGGTCTGGGAGGCGTGCTGCCGCGCGGGATACCTATCGGCACGGTGGTGAGCGTCACGGGGCAAGCGGAAGGATGGGAGCGCACGTATCTCATCAGGCCCGCCGTGCATCCCGGCGCCGTGACGCACGTCATGATCCTCACCGGGCCGCCGGTCCGCGGGGACCTTCGCTCGCTGTTCGAATCGAGCGGAGAGACGCCGTGAGGCGCACGGACAAGTATCGCTTTTATGTGATCCTGGCGGCCCTCGTGGTGCTGCAGTTCTCGGTACGCGGTCGGCTGGGGGGTGACCGCGTGGCCCCCGATTTTCTGCTGCTCGCGCTGCTCATTTATACGATCCGGGCGCGGCCAGGGCCGAGCGCCGGCGCGGGGTTCTTGGTGGGCCTGCTGCGGGACGCGCTCACGCCGGCATCGTTCGGCGCCGGGGCGCTCGCGCACACGCTCGTGGGGTATCTCTCCTCCTGGAGCAAGGCGGTCTTCTTCGCGGAGAACCTGTTCGTGAACGGGTGTCTGTTCTTCGCCGGCACCTGGTGCCGCAACGTGGCGGTGGCGCTCGCATCCGGGAAACTGAAGGGCGGGATGCTGGGTTGGGAGCTGCTCGTCTGGTCTCCCATCCAGAGCCTGACGACGGCGGTGGCGGGCGTCATCGTGCTGTGGCTGTTCGGGCGACATCTCGCGATTCGCCTGAGCGACGCGTGAGCGCGTTCCACCCGCACCTGCTAGAGCGACGCCTCCGCCTGACGCGGGCGGTGGTGTGGGGAGCGGGGATCGCGCTGGTGCTCGTGTTCTTCCGGACCCAGATCCTCGAGCACTCGAAGTACCAGCTGCAGTCCGAAACCAACCGGCTGCGACCCATCCCACTGCCCGCGCCCCGGGGCATCATCACCGACCGCAATGGAAAGGTCCTGGCGGAGAACGTCACCGGGTACACCGTGTCGTTACTCCCGACGACGGACGAAGACTCGCTCCGGGCCACGCTGCGCCGCATCGGGTCGATCGTCAAGCTCGACAGCCTCGCCATCGAGCGGGTCCTCGTCCGCTACCGCCGGGCACCGTACCTGCCGGTCAGCGTGCTCCCGAGCGTGACGTTCGGGGTGGTGTCCGCGCTCGAGGAGCGGCGGCTGATTCTCCCCGGCCTGCTGATTCAGGCGGAGCCCAAGCGGCATTACCCGGACAGCTCGCTGGTGGCCCATCTGGTGGGCTACGTCGGAGAGCTCACCGAGGCGGAGCGGGCGCAGCGGCGCTTCGCGACGGTGCGGCTCGGGGGTCTCCTGGGGAAGGGTGGGCTGGAGCGCCAGTACGACGACACGCTGCGCGGTGCGGACGGCGTGCGGTTCGTGGAAGTGAGCGCGTTCAACCGCGTCGTCCGCGAGGCGGGCGCGGCCGCCCGGCTGCCGCCGGTACCGGGCCGCGCGCTGCACACCACCATCGACCTCGAGCTGCAGCGCTATATCGCGCAAATCTTTCCGGCGGGACAACGCGGCGCGGTGCTCGCGCTGAATCCTAATTCGGGTGAGATCCTCGCCCTGTACAGCGCGCCCGGCTTCGATCCCAACGCCTTCGTGGGCGGCGTGGACCCCGATTACTGGCGCCGCCTCAACGTGAATGAGGCTCACCCCCTGTTCGACCGAACCATCCAGGCCCGCTATCCACCCGGGTCCACCTGGAAGCTCGCCCTGGCCGCGATGGCGCTGAAACGCGGACTCGTCACGCTGCGATCGCGTATGCCCATCCCTTGTCGCGGCGGGTTGCAGTACGGCAACCGCTTCTTCCGTTGCTGGTCGGCAAAGGGACATGGCGACCTCGCCCTCGCCGACGCCATCGCCCAGAGCTGCGACGTGTACTTCTATCAGCTGGGCCTGAAGCTCGGCCTCACGTCGTTGCTCGAGGACGCTACTGGTTTGGGTTTCCACGCGCGCACCGGCATCGACCTCCCCGGCGAGATCACCTCGGAGTTCCCCGGTGGGACCGATTACTACGACCGCGCGTACGGCCCGCGCCGCTGGACGTCGGCGGTGACGCTCAACCTGGCCATCGGGCAAGGAGAAAATGCCCAGACCCTCGTGAACATGGTCCGCTTTTACCAGATGCTCGCGAGCGACGGCCGAGCGCGGCCTCCCTACATCGTCCGCCCCGCGGCCGGCCCGGGCGCGACGCTCGCCCTCACGTCGGATCAGCTCGCCGGGCTGCGGCAGGCGATGATCAGTGTGGTGGAGCGTGGCACGGCGCGAGGCGCGGGGCGGTTCGGCGGCAGCATCTCGATCGCCGGCAAAACCGGTACGGCGCAGAACCCGCACGGGCCGGCGCACGGCTGGTTCATTGGATTTGCACCTGCCGAGAAACCGGAGATCGTCGTGGGCGCAATCGTGGAGTTCGCACGCGAGGGCCCCTACGTGGCACCGCTCGTGACCCGCGTGATCGGCCACTATCTCGGGGTGGACACGACTCTCGCGTCGAAGGTGCGGATCGTGCTCCCAACGGATACCGCGCCACACGCGGTGCAGATCCTGCCTGGCGTCCCGGAAGAGGACACCACCGTTACACCGCTCGATACCGGGACCACCATCCCCCCGGACAGCGTGCCGCCACCTGACCCCAACCCACCGCCCCCCGATGCGGCCGCCGCTCCGCGAGATCGATAGGCCGCTCGCCGCGGTCGTGCTCGCCCTCGCGGCGTACGGGCTCGCCACGCTGTACTCCGCGGGGCAGACCGACGTCCCCACATTCGTCGCCACGATCTGGCACAAACAGGTGATCTGGCTCGGCGTGGGTCTGACGGCCGCCGTGCTGATGTTCCGAACGTCGCCGCGATTGCTCGAGTGGGCGACCCCGTACGCATTCGGCATCAGCGTGTTGGTGCTGCTGTTTACGCTCTTTGCGGGCACCGGCGCCGGCACGGCGGCGAGCGAGCGGTCCTGGATCTCGATCGGAGGCCTGCGGCTGGGGCAGCCGGCGGAGCTCGCCAAGCTCGCGGCCATCCTGATGCTGGCGCGCTGGCTCGCCGAGCGGCGCGAGGCCCCGGCCACCCTGCGCGACCTGTTGTGGCCGTGCGTCATCGCCGGCCTCCCGGCGCTGCTGGTCATGAAGCAGCCCGACCTCGGGAGCGCGATGGTGTTCATCACGATCCTGTTCGCGATGCTCTACTGGGCGGGCACGAAGCCGTCACTGCTGGTGCTGCTTGGCTCTCCGGTCATCGGCCTGGTGCTCGCCTTCTCCACGGTTGCCTGGGGCGCGTGGATCATCGTGCTGCTCGCGTTGCTCCTGTGGTGGCGGCCGTACGTGTGGGAAGGGCTGGCCGTCATGCTGGCCAACCTCGTCATGGGCGTGGTCGCGGTCCCGTTCTGGCAGCGCCTCGCGCCCTATCAGCAGAACCGCCTGCTGGCATTCCTCAATCCGCAGCAGGATCCCCGGGCGACGGGGTGGCACGTCATCCAGTCGAAGATCGCGATTGGGTCGGGCGGATTCCTCGGCCAGGGGTTCACCCAGGGCCCGCAGAAGCGGCTCGCGTTCCTGCCCGCTCAGTTCACCGACTTCATCTTTTCGGTGGTGGGCGAGGAGCTGGGGTTCGTCGGCGTGCTGGTCGCGCTGGCCCTGCTCGTCGCCCTGATCCTGATTCTGCTCCGCATCGCGCGGCGCGCTACCGATCCATACTCCAGCCTGTGCGTGTTCGGGGTCGCCGCGCTGCTGTTTACGCACATCATCGAGAACGTGGGGATGACGGTGAATCTCCTGCCGATCACGGGCATCCCCCTCCCGTTTTTTTCCTACGGGGGCTCATTCCTGCTCACGTGCTCCATCGCCGTGGGCATTTGCCTCCGGGTTGCGTGGGAGTCTCGACAATCGGGCTACGCCGAGCTCTGACAACGACTTACGCGGTCGGGACTGGCGCGGCGGGAGGGCCCCTCACAAATTGTCGCCTTCGAGTCCCCCACTGTGGCGCGAATGGCCTGGTTCAAAAAAGAGCGTAAGCCCCGCACGTCCGAACGGGTCAAGCTGGAGATTCCGGCCGACGCCTGGGAGAAATGCGACGAGTGCGGGCACATCGACATCAAGGACCGGTTCGTCCGCGCCTTGAATGTGTGCCCTAATTGTGGGCACCATCGCCGGATTTCCGCCCAGGAGTACATCGATCTCCTGATAGATGAAGGTTCCTGGCACGAGCTCGACGCCAGACTCCACTCCACCGACCCCCTCCACTTCGAGAACTACCCGCAGCGCCTCGAGACGGCCATGCAGAAGGCGGGCCCGCTCGAGGCGGTGCGGACCGGCTACGGCCGTTTGGACGGCATGCCGCTCGACGTCGCGGTGATGGATTTCAACTTCATGGGCGGGTCGATGGGCTCGGTGGTGGGAGAAAAAATCGCCCGGCTGACCCGGCGGTCGGTCGAGCGGCACGTCCCGCTGGTGATCGTGTCGGCCTCGGGCGGGGCGCGGATGCAGGAGGGAGTCCTGTCCCTCATGCAGATGGCGAAGAGCTCGGTCGAAATCGCGAGATTGCGGTCCGCCCGGGTGCCCTTCATCTCGATCCTCACGAACCCCACCACCGGAGGCGTGTCCGCGTCGTATGCCATGCAAGGGGACGTCATCCTGGCGGAGCCGGGAGCGGTGATCGGGTTCGCCGGTCCCCGGGTCATCAAGCAGACGATCGGCCAGGACCTGCCGCCCGGTTTCCAGACGGCCGAGTTCCTGTTAGAGCATGGGATGATCGACGCAGTGGTGCCGCGCAGCGAGCTGCGGGACACCACCGCCCAGCTGCTCCGTCACATGGCCGGCCGGCAACCGGCGGAGGCTGCCGACTGACCCGGCTGTCCTTCGAGGACGCCTGCCGCTTTCTCTTCGCGCGACAAGGGAGCCGTATAAAGTGGAGCCTCGGGCCGACCGAGGGGCTCTTGGACGTGCTCGGACATCCGGAGCGCCACTTTCCCGCGATCCACGTCGCGGGCACGAACGGCAAGGGATCGACCTGCGCCTTCGTGGCGATCGAGCTGCGCGCCCGGGGCCTCAGGGTTGGCGTCTACACGTCGCCGCATCTCGTGTCGGTGCGGGAGCGCGTGGAGGTGGACGGCGTGCCGATCGGGGAGGAGGCCTTCGCCGAGTGGACCAGCTTTCTGCGACCCCACATCGAGCGGCTCGATGCCAGCTTCTTCGAGGCCACCACCGCCATCGCCTTCGCCGACCTGGCGGCACGCGGCGTGGACGTGGCCGTGATCGAAGTCGGATTGGGGGGGCGGCTCGACTCGACCAACGTCATCACGCCGCTCGTGTCGGTGGTCACCAAGATTGCCCGGGAGCACACCGACTACCTGGGCACCGACCTCGCCTCCATTGCCCGGGAGAAGGCCGGGATCGCGAAGCGCGGCGTGCCCTTCGTGACCGGTGAGCCGGATCCGACGGTCCGGCAAGTGCTCGTCGCGGAGGCGGAGCATCGGGGCGCCAGTCGCGTGATCCTCGTGGACTCGAGTGCCGCGCCTACGCGGCCGCTCGGCTTGAAGGGACGGCACCAGCACGGCAACGCCTGGGTGGCGTTGGGGGCGCTAAACGCGCTCCCCCCTCCTTTCGGACCGGTCGGCGACAAGTGGCCAGACAGCTTCGGGCACGCCTACATGCCGGGGCGATTCGACGTGCGCGGGAGATGGATCTTCGATGTGGCGCACAACCCCGACGGGGCACGCGTCCTGGCCGACACGCTGCGAGAGTGCGATCCGCCGCACCCGCGGCGCGCCCTGGTGGGCGTGCTGGGCGACAAGGACTACCTCGGGATGATCGACTGCCTTGCGTCGCAAGTGGACGGCTTCGTGTTCACCGTTCCCGAAACCGCGCCCGAGCGGCGCCGCTGGGACCTCGGCCGGCTGGAGCGCGAGCTCGGGCGTCTCGCGGTGGCGCACGAGTTCGAGCCGCAGTTCGAGCGCGCACTGGAACGGGCGCAGGACGACGCCGCGACGGTGATCGTCACGGGATCGTTTCACACCGTCGGCGACGCGCTCGCCCGCTTGCCCGGGTTTGCGCCGGTCGGCTAAATTGTTGCGATGCAAGGACAAGCCCTACCAGGCTTCCGAGACTTTTACCCCGACGAACTGGCTCTCAAGAATCACATCTTCGCTACCTGGCGCGAGGTCGCGCGGCGTTACGGCTTTCAGGAGTACGATGGCCCCCCGCTCGAGCCGCTGGAGCTGTATACGGACAAGAGCGGTGCGGAGATCGTGCAGCAGCTGTACGCGTTCGAGGACAAGGGCGGGCGTAAGGTCGCGCTGCGTCCCGAGATGACGCCCACCCTCGCCCGCATGGTGGGAGCGCACGCCCAAGCGCTCAAAAAGCCGATTCGCTGGTTCTCGATCCCCCAGCTGTTTCGCTACGAGCGACAGCAGCGCGGACGGCTGCGGGAGCACTTTCAGCTCAATATGGACATGCTCGGCGAGGCGAGCCCGCTCGCCGACGCCGAGCTCATCGCGGCGGCGATCGACATCATGCGGGCGTTCGGGTTCGGGCCGGCGGACGTCCAAGCGCGGGTCTCGGACCGCCGGGTACTCAGAACACTGCTGCTCGGCAGGGGCCTTACTGAGGCTCAGCTGCCGACAGCCTTCGAGGTGATCGACAAAAACGAGCGGGTGCCTCAGGAAGCTCTCGCGGAGATCCTGGCGAAGGTGGGAATCGCGAGGCGGGAAGCGAGCATCGTCTTCGAAGTAGCGAATCTGCGGAGCATCGAGACCGTGACCGCAGCTCTCGCCAAGGTCGAAGGCGGAGAGGAGGCGGGTGAGCCGCTGCGCCAAGCCGTGGGCGCCCTGGAGGCCATGGGCCTCGGCGAGTTCATCGCGGTAGATCTCACGATCGTCCGGGGGCTCGCCTACTACACGGGGATCGTGTTCGAGCTGTTCGACACGGGGAAATCGCTGCGGGCGATCTGCGGCGGCGGCCGCTATGACGGCCTGTTGAAGGCGCTGGGCGGGGTCGATCTTCCCGCCCTCGGGTTCGGCATGGGGGACGTCGTCCTCGGAGAACTTTTGAAAGAGCGCGGCCCGGCCGACCAGGCGTCGACGAAGCTCGACGCCTTTTTGATAGCGGTGAGCGGCGAAGACGTGGCGCCTTTGCTGAAGCTGGCGCACCAGCTGCGAGACCGGGGTGTCGCCGTGGAATACGGCCTCCGGCCCGCCGCCATCCGCAAACAGCTGGAGCTCGCCGCGGCGCGGGGAGCACCGCGGGCGGTCATCGTCGGGCCCGACGAGCGGGCGGCCGGCGAGGTGGTCGTGCGGGACTTGAAGGCCGGTAAGGAACAGCGCGTGCCCATCGCGCAGCTGCTCCAAGGATCTTTCGACTAATGGCCCAGGCGCAGAAGATCACGCCACGCGCCAAGGATTTCAGCGAGTGGTACAACGACGTCATCATGCAGGCCGAGCTGGCGGACTACTCGCCGGTGCGCGGCTGCATGGTCATCCGGCCCCATGGTTACCGTATCTGGGAGCTGATGCAGGGTGCGTTGGACGACATGTTCAAGGCGACGGGTCACCAGAACGCCTACTTCCCGTTGTTCATCCCGATGAGCTTTCTCGCGAAGGAAGCCGAGCACGTCGAGGGTTTCGCGAAGGAAGTCGCGCTGGTGACGCACACCCGGCTCAAGGCCACCGGTAAGGCCGGCGCGCTGGCCGTCATGCCCGATCCCGAGTCGGTGCTCGAGGAGCCGCTCGTCGTGCGGCCCACCTCCGAGACGATCATCTACGCGATGTTCGCCAAGTGGATCCAGAGCTATCGCGACCTGCCGCTGCTGATGAATCAGTGGTGCAATATCGTACGCTGGGAGTTCCGCACCCGGCTGTTCCTCCGCACCACGGAGTTCTTGTGGCAAGAGGGGCACACGGCGCACGCTACCGAAGCCGAGGCCGAAGCGGAGGCGCGGCAGATGCTCGGCGTGTACCGCACGTTTCAGGAAAACTGGATGGCGATGCCGGTGATCACCGGACGCAAGACCGAGAGCGAGAAGTTCGCGGGGGCCCTGCGCACGTACGCCCTCGAAGCGCTGATGCAGGACAACAAGGCGCTCCAGGCCGGGACGTCGCACAACCTCGGCCAGAACTTCGCGAAGGCCTTCAACGTGCAATACCAGACGGCGGCCGGCGGCCTCGAGCACGTGTGGAACACGTCGTGGGGCGTGTCGACGCGCATGATCGGCGGGCTGGTGATGACACACTCGGACGACAACGGATTGGTTTGCCCACCCAAGCTCGCGCCGCTGCAGGTGGTCATCGTTCCCATCTGGAAGTCGGAGGAAGAAAGGGGTCAGGTGCTAGGGGTTGGGGACAAGGTGAAGGCGGAGCTGGTGAAGGCCGGGATTCGCGTCGAGCTGGACGCCCGCGACAGCCTCAAGCCCGGTGCCAAGTATTTCGAGTGGGAGGCCAAGGGGGTGCCGTTGCGGCTCGAGATTGGGCCGCGCGACGTCGCCGCGGGGCAGGTGATGACGGCGCGCCGCACCGGCGGCAAGACGCCGGCCAAGCTGGATGGGATCGGCGACATGGTCCGGAGGACTCTCGATGAGATTCAGGCCAACTTGTTTCAAACGGCCAAGGATCGACGCGAGGCCCACTCGATCCGCGGCGTTACCAAGCAGCAGTTCATCGAGTTCATGAAGGGCGTGGGCGGATTCGCGTACGGCGGCTTCTGCGGCTCGCATGAGTGCGAGGCCGAAATCAAGCAGCAGACGGGGGCGACGGTGCGCGTGCTGCCCGATCCCGAATTTCGCTCGCCTGTGGCGCCCAAGACCTGCATGTGGTGCGGGAAGCCCAGCGTCGCCGAGGCGGTGTGGGCGCAGGCGTACTAGGGTTCGATCCGGCGCTGCTGCGCTCCATCGCGGAGCGGGTCGGTACTCCCACCTACGTCTACAGCGGCAACCTGATCCGCGCCCAGTACCACGCGCTGCAGGACGCCCTGAAGGACGTGCCGCACCGCATCTGTTATTCAGTGAAGGCCAACGGCAACATCGGCGTCCTCAAGGTGCTCAAGGGGCTCGGCGCGGGCGCCGACATCGTCTCCGTCGGCGAGCTACGGCGCGCCCTGGCGGCGGGGTTCGAGGCAAGCTCGATCGTGTTCTCCGGGGTGGGAAAAACCGCCCCGGAACTCGAGGAAGCGATCCGCGCCGGCGTGGGATTCCTGAACGTCGAGTCCCCCGCCGAGCTGGACGCGGTGATCGCGGTCGCCCGCAAGCTGAGGAAGCGCGCGAGCCTCGGCATCCGCGTCAACCCGGACGTCGCGACCGAGACCCACCCCTACACGAAGACGGGCGAGAAAACCGCCAAGTTCGGTGTTCCCTACGACGAGGTCGTGAGCGTGGCCCAGCGCGTGACGGCCGAGCCGCTGTTCACGCTGCGCGGGCTCGCGATGCATCTCGGCTCGCAGATCACCGACGTCGAGCCGTATCACCGCGGCACGATCAAACTGCTCGAGCTGGTGACGGCGCTGCGCGCCTCGGGGATCGGCACCATCGAGGCGCTGGATGTGGGCGGCGGGCTGGGCGTCCGTTACCACAACGAGAAGGCCCCGAGTCCACGAGACTTCGCCGACGCGGTGGCGCCCCCGATCAAGCAGGCCGGACTCGCCTTGCTGTGCGAGCCGGGGCGCTACCTGGTGGCCAACGCGGGCGTCCTCGTGACCAAAGTGCTGTACCGCAAGCATGCCGGTGGCAAGGATTTCGTCGTGGTGGACGCGGGGATGACGGACTTCGTGCGACCCAGCCACTACAACGCGCATCACGAGATCGTCCCACTCAAAGACGGCAGCCGCCCCGAGGAGCTGGTCAACGTGGTGGGGCCCATCTGTGAGTCAGGAGATTTCCTGGCGCTGGACCGCAAGCTGCCCGCGGTCGAGCCCGGCGAGTACCTGGCGGTGCTCGGCACGGGCGCATACGGCTTCGTGATGAGCTCGACCTACAACCAGCGGCCCCGGCCGCCTGAGGTTCTGGTCGAGGGCGATCGCTACTTTATCGCGCGCCAGCGCGAGTCGCTCGACGATCTACTGCGCGGGGAAGTGCTCGAGCCCACGACCTGGTACCGGGCAGGTGGGACGTGAACCGCGTGCTGATCCTCGACTACGGCTCGCAGTTCACCCAGCTCATCGCGCGCCGGGTGCGGGAGGCGCACGTCTACTGCGAGATCCACCCCGCCACACGCGGCACCGACCTGAGGTTCATCAAGCAGTTCGATCCCAAGGCCATCATTCTTTCCGGCGGCCCCAATTCGGTGTTCGACCCGGGTGCCCCTACCGCCGATCCGAAGCTGCTCGAGCTCGGCACACCCATCCTCGCCATTTGCTACGGCATGCAGCTCGTGGCCCACCTGGCCGGCGGCAAGGTGACGCCCTCCGCCCAGCGCGAGTACGGCCGCGCTGACATCACGGTGCGGGACGCGACCGGCCTGTTCGCCGGATTCGAGCCCCAGGGATGTGTCACCGTGTGGGCCAGTCACGGCGACCGGATCGAGCAGCCACCGCCCCGCTTTCGCGTGACGGCTTCCAGCCCGAACGCGCCGGTCGCCGGGTTCCAGCACGAGTCCCGGCCGATCTTTGGCGTGCTGTTCCACCCCGAGGTCGCGCACACGCCGCGGGGTGGGGAGATGCTGCACAATTTCCTGTTCGAGATCGCCGGCTGCGCGCCCGATTGGACGCCGGGTCACTTCATCGAGCAGGACGTACGGCGAATCCAGGGGCTGGTCGGTTCCACGAAGCGGGCGATCTGCGGCCTCTCGGGCGGCGTGGATTCGGCGGTAGCTGCCACGCTGGTGCACCGCGCCATCGGCGACCGACTGACGTGCATTTTCGTGGATCACGGACTGCTGCGTTTGGGCGAACGGGAGCAAGTGGAGCAGACCTTCCGGTCGCATCTCGGGATCGATTTGCGGGTCGTGGATGCGGGCGCCCTGTTCCTGCGAGCGTTGGCCGACATCGCGGATCCCGAAGAGAAGCGGCGCCGCATCGGGCACACGTTCATCGATGTGTTCGAGCAGGCGGCCGAGCACGTCCCGGGGAACGTCGGCTTCCTGGTGCAGGGAACGTTATATCCCGATGTGATCGAGTCCGCCTCGCCATTCGGCGGCCCCTCGGTCACCATCAAGACGCATCACAACGTGGGCGGGCTGCGCCCCAATCTCCCCTGGAAGCTGATCGAGCCGCTGCGCGAGCTGTTCAAGGACGAGGTGCGCCAGGTGGGCCGGGAGCTCGGCCTGCCCGAAGAGATCGTGGGCCGGCATCCGTTCCCAGGGCCGGGGCTCGCGATCCGGGTGCTGGGGCCGGTGACCGCGGAACGCCTCGATCTGCTGCGGCGCGTGGACGCGATCTACATCGAGGAAATTCGTGCCGCGGGGCTGTACGACGAGATCTGGCAGGCGTTCGCGGTGCTGCTTCCGATCAAGTCAGTGGGGGTAATGGGAGACTTCCGGACATATGATCACGTAGTCGCGTTGCGGGCGGTGACGAGCCGGGACGGGATGACGGCGGACTGGTACGCATTCGCGCCGGACGTGCTCGGGCGCATCTCCAGTCGCATCATTAATGAAGTGAAGGGGGTGAATCGGGTGGTGTACGATGTGAGCTCCAAGCCGCCGGCGACTATAGAATGGGAATGAGGCGTTACCTGTTGCCGGGAGAGGCGTTGCCGGATGGAGCGATAATCCTTCGCGAGAGCGCCGTGACCAATCTGGCACAGGGGGTACGAGTCAGACGAAGGGCACACAATCTGCTGCCGGAGAGATAGCCCAGAGCCTCCGCAAACTCCAAGACCCCTTGGAGCTCATCTAGCGAACCCTTCGCAATCTCAAGGTACCGTCGGAACTGCCGCGAGCTGGACTGACTCGCTCCCTCAGCGATGTTCAGAGAGACGCTGTAGGCCGCGCGCCGCCACTGCGCTCCGAGTGCGAACGCCTCATCACGAGGGAGGGTTGAGATGGCGTCACGCGACAAGACCGCGAGCCGCTTCGCTTCTTGCCATGCGACGAGCTTTCCGAAGTCGCCCACACTTGCGAATCTGGGCAGGGAAAGCGAATGGAACGTCGCCCTTTTCGTGCAGGGCTAGCCCATTTCGCTGCGCAGTCTCCGGCAACCCTTCTCCGGCAACCGGCAACGCCTTTCGCAGTAACGCCTTCTAGATGTTCTTGTCTTCCAATAGCTTCAGAAATTCCTTCGGACTAGCGACTACAGAAAGCTTCCCCGGCACATCCGGCTCCTTGGCGAACTGCGCGATCTTGCCGAGCACCGGCAGGTACTGGTTGGACCGACGCTTCAACATCTTCACCAGGGTCTGCTCGGACTTGTCGTCCAGCTTGAGCAGGCCCACGAGCTCCTTCAAGACATCGTCTTTAGCGGTGCTTTGCAGCTGCAGGTCGATCGCGTCTTCCGCAAAGAACTCACGCAGGCGCACGTCCTAGTCCCTCCGGTCGAAACGGCGGCGAAACCTAATGGCTGGTTGCTCCTCGCGCAACGCGTCATTACGTTGTGTCTCATGCACTTCCCGTACCAGACGGGGCACGACTTCCCCCTGTTCCTCGCCCCCATGTCGGGGGTGTCCGAGTCCCCCTTCCGCCTGCTGTGCCGGCGGTTCGGGGCGGACGTCGTCGTATCGGAATTCATCTCGGCGGTGGGCGTGGCCCGTGGCCTCGAGCACCTGTTCGACGACATGCGGTTCGAGGAAGCAGAGCGCCCCATCGGGATTCAGCTGTATGGCGCGGACGCCACGGTAATGGCGCGCGCCGCCGAGATGGTCACCGAGGCCGGAAAGCCCGACTTCATCGACATCAACTTCGGCTGCCCGGTGAAGAAGGTGGTCAAGAACAACGGCGGATCGGGCTGCCTGAAGGACCTCGATCTGGTCGACCGCATCATCCGGGCGGTGCGAAGTGCAACGCATCTTCCCGTCAGCGTGAAGATCCGGAGCGGCTGGGACGACCCCCAGCGCGATCCCGTCACTATCGCCCGGCGGTGCCGCGACGCCGGCGCCCAGGCGCTCACCCTGCACGCCCGCACCCGCACCCAGATGTTCTCGGGTCTAGCGAACTGGGACGAGATCGCAGCGGTGGTCGAGGCGCTCGACATTCCGGTCATCGGGAACGGCGACATCACCACCGCGGAAGACGTGGTGGCCATGCGCGCCCACACCAACTGCGCCGGGGTCATGATCGCGCGCGGCTCGTTCGGCAATCCCTGGATCTTCACGCAGGCGCAGGACCTGCTGGCCGGCCGGCCGGCGCGACCGGCCCCGAGCCCCGACGAGCGGTTCGCGACGGCCCTCGAGCACGCGCGCCTCGCGCTGCGGCTGCAGGGCGACACCCGCAAGACGGCGCTCGAGTTCCGCAAACACTTCGGCTGGTACACTAAGGGCGTGGCCGGCGCGGCCGGCTTGCGCGAGCGGCTCTTCCAGATCGAGTCGATGCAGCAGGCGGAAGCCATCTTCGCGGCCTATCTCGGCGGGAGCGCGGTGGAGCAGGCGGCGTGAACCTCGAGGACCTGGGGCGCTTCATCGAGCGCCTCCCATTCGCCTCAATCGATCACCTCCGGCCCGCGACCCAGGGGCATCAGGAGGTGATCTTGTGTCAGGGCAAGACGCCGGAGCAGGCGGTGGCGATCGCGGAGCGGCTCGAAGCGGCGGCCGGAAGCTTCCTTGCCACGCGGGCCGATGGCGCTCATCGCGTGGCGCTTGCCGCCCGCTTCTCCGGTGCCGAGGTGAACGAGCTGGGGCGCACGGTCTATCTGCCCCCCACGCCTGAGCCCGAGCCGACGGGGCGGGGCACGATTCTCATCGTGACCGCGGGGACGAGCGACCTGCCGGTGGCAGAAGAGGCCGCCGTGACCGCGCGGGCGTTCCGCAATCGCGTCGCGCGGCTGACCGACGTCGGGGTCGCCGGCATCCACCGCATTCTCACACAAACCGATCTGCTGCGCAGCGCCGCGGTAATCGTCGTGGTCGCCGGCATGGAAGGCGCCCTGCCGAGCGTGGTCGGCGGTCTGGTGTCGGTGCCGGTGATCGCCGTACCCACGAGCGTCGGCTACGGAGCCTCGTTCGGCGGCGTCGCCGCGCTGCTCGGCATGCTCAACTCCTGCGCGGCGGGCGTCACCGTGGTCAACATCGACAACGGGTTCGGCGCCGCCGCCGCCGCGAGCCGCATCAATCACTCGTGAAGGGCCCGCGGGCTGGCGTCTGGGTCGGGCGCGGCCTCGCCGTGCTCGGTCTCGCCGCCGTGATCCCGGCCGTCCTGAGCGCGAACGGCTGGGCACTGGTCGCGGCACTGGGAGGGTTCGTCGCGGCCACCGGGTTGGCGCTGGGGCCGCTGGTGCGGGTGTGGCTCGCGGACGAGCCGCTCACCAAACCCTCCGACTTCCACCACACGCTGGACTTGTTGCGACGGGCCCATGGGGCCCGGGCGGGCTGGGCCGTAGGGCTCGACGACAGCGAGGTCGAGGTGCTCGGCCGCGACGAGGTGGACGGCCCGGCGCGCCAACGCGGCGCCGCCCTCGTGCAGCTCGCCTCGGTGGACGGCCGGGCCCACATCGCCCGCGATCCAGCCGGCAGCTACATCGCCGTGGGCGACTTCCCGTTCGGGGCCGGGCTCCTGTTGCCACCGCCGGACGCGTTGCCCGAGAAAGCGGCCGCGGTCACCGAGGAGCTGCGGCGCATCGTCGCAGGGATGCGGCTCGCCCGTTCGCACGAGTCCGCCGAGCATCCCGCCCAGCTGGTATCCAAGCAGCTCGCCGCGATCGCGGGCGGCGCGCAGACGCTCGAAGGCATCGCCAAGGCCGGAGTGCTGCTGGCCCAGCAGTTCACCCAGCGGGGGGCGGTGATCGTGCTGCAGGGCATCGGACCCGCGACCGGCGCGCTGCGCGTCGTGGCGGTGTCGACGGGCGCGGACAGCCGGCTCCAGGCGCTGCTCCTCCCGTCCACCGCGCCGGTGGTGCGCGCCGTGACGTCGGCGGTGCCGGTGGTGTCGCGCGGCGCGGAGGACATCTTCGGCGAGGCGCTCCCCGACCGCCGGCGGCAGGATCGCGCGGGCACCGCCTATCCGCTGTTCGACGGCCACTTCGTGATCGGTGCCCTGGTGGTGATGGGCCCCCAGCTCCCGCCCGGTACGCCCGTCGCCGATCAGCTGCAGCGCCTCATCGCGGAGCTCGGGTCCCGCCTTCCCGCCGCGCGCGCCGTGTTCGAAGCGGAGCAGCGGGCGGTCAGCGACCCGCTCACCGGTCTCCGCAACCGCCGCGAGCTCGAGCGCGCGCTGACGCAGCACGGCAGCAAGGCGCCTCCCATCGCGACGTTGATCTATGCGGACGTCGACCATTTCAAGAAGCTGAACGACACGCTGGGGCACGCGGCGGGCGACGCGGCATTACGCCACGTGGCGCGCATTCTCGAAGCGGCGGTGCGCGACAAGGACCTCGTGGCGCGGATCGGCGGCGAGGAGTTCGCCGTCTGGATGCCCCACACGCCCATGGTCTCGGGACTCGAGGTCGCCGAGCGGATCCGGGCGACGGTCGAGTCCACGACGTGGCGCTGGAGCGGGGAGGCGTACGGCCTGACGATCTCGTGCGGCGTGGCCGCCTACCCCGATACGGTGCGCGATGTCGCGAACCTGCGAGGCGCCGCGGACGCGGCGCTGTATATGGCCAAACAGGGGGGACGGAATCGTGTGGAGCGGGCTCAGGGAGATGCGACACCGTACACGGGATGAAGCTCCCACAGCGCCCGCACCGATGAGTTGCACCGCCCGTGACCGCCATCGATCCGGTCGCTATGCCGCCCGCCGCGACGATGCTGCCCGTCGAAGAAGGCGGCGCCCGTGATCCGCGCCCGAGCCGGCCGGGCCAGGACGCCGCCCCTCCGGACCTTCCGGTTGCCGATCACCGAGTCGAGCGCCGCACGGGCCCGGGCGTAGCGCGGGCTGTATGTCGGTGCCGGGATTTCGACTACGATGCACGAATCGGCGGGACTGTCGACCCGCTCGGTCAGCTCGATGTGCCAGTCCTCGTCGTCTTTGAACTTGTCGACCCGCCGCACCCATGCGGTGACGCTGTAGGTGAGAAGCTCGCGCTCCGATCGGTGAGCGCAGCGATCCCCGGCCCCCAGGTTGGGGGGAGCCCAGTCGGAAAGGATGGCCGAGACGGATGTCACGACCGGCGCGACGGCGGCGAGCGCGCTGTCCGTCTTCTGTGTCCAGCGGTAGTGAGGCTCCCGGCATGCCTGCGGGTCGAGTGGCGCGCCGGCCGCGAGGCAGGCGAGTCCGACCGCGACCAGGGCAGCAGCGGGGTCAGGGTGTGGCACCGGCCAGGCCGAGCAGGCGCTCCTGGGAGCCGCGCTGATCCCCGCCTGGCTCCCGCGCGCGGCGGTGATAGACGCCGTCGGCATCGAGGTCCCAGGCGGTCGGGTCGTCGAGCTCGGCCGTGAGAATGGCGTCCAGCCGCGCGCACGCCGCCGCGTCGCCCACGGGCGTTACGACCTCCACCCGCTGCCGGAGGTTTCGCACGCGCCAATCGGCGGAGCCGATGTAGTACTCGGCGTCCGGCGCGTTGGCGAAATGGTAGATACGCGCGTGCTCGAGAAACCGGCCCAGGACGCTGACGACGCGGATGCGCTCCGACAGACCCACCACGCCGGGGCGAAGCGTGCAGACGCCCCGCACCACGAGCGCGACGTCGACGCCCGCCTGCGATGCGCGGTACAGCGCCGTGATGATCTCCGGATCGGTGAGCCCGTTGAGTTTGACGCGGATCCGTGCCTCGCGGCCCGCCCCAGCGTGCGCGGCCTCCCGCTCGATCAGCTCGACCAGGCGAGTCGCCAGGTAGGTGGGTGAGACGAGGATGCGCCGGAAAGCCGTCT
>WNFR01001199.1_pt1 | contig 32338 bp, 20 predicted proteins | sample 5400221 | NCBI WGS metagenome assembly WNFR01 (sample SAMN13153357, study PRJNA577476) | soil metagenome | isolation source: 40 cm soil under Madrone tree | place: USA:California | collected 2016-06-14
CAACGGGCTGCGTACTCGCTGGTACACCGGCACGGCGCATTTGCTCCCCGACGATGATCCACGCGACCGCCAACGCTGGCTTGCAGATCAGTTGCCGGGCAGCGCAAGAAACGCCGCCGCGGTCCGCCTCTTCGGCACCGATCTGCTTACGGTTCGGATTGATTTGGATGCATGACAGGTCTGGATGGTACCTGCAGACGAAGCGTCCCGGACCCTTAGGAGTCGTGGGACGGTTCGCCTGAGCAGCCCTCCGCTGCTCGCAGCTGGCAGCCCCGAGTGTGCCCCAGAAGCCGCTAGCTACTGAACGTTAGATCGCTTCGGGCGTGTATTTGCATCCAGCTACCCGTGCCAGAGGTAGACTGCTAAACGAATGTCGTGGGGACGCAAATCCCAAGGGCTAATCATAAGAGCGGTGTCCCAGTGAGCCCCGTGCGGTCCGGCAAGGAACGCCTCTCTGATCATTGCGATGAATCCCTGCTGGAATTCCGATCGGGTGAGCAGCGCCTGGTCAAGTGCGGGAAGTGTTGCCATAGCCCCTTCGATAACTCGGCGTGGCAGCAAGCGCGCCATGAGACCCCATTAGGCGCAGCATCAGCCGAGAAAGCCAGGGGCCTGTATTGGCGAGTTGCATGAACCGCAACCTCGCCGGGCCAATGCGGAAAGGCCGGGTTCGTCGAATGGGGCTATTCCGCTGACGATGCCCACGCGAGTGACCCTCTCTGGTATTTTCAAGGCAGCGGCATAGGGGCCCCGCCAGAATAGCGAGAACGGCAAAGCGCGCGCGCTTGAGGTGGTCCGCAAGCGCGACTATACATCTGCGGGCCAGTCGCCGATGCCCCTGCCAGGGCTGGAATCCCGAGCGCCCGAGGCCAGGCCGATCTGTTGCGAGAACCCGGATATTCAGCTTTTTCGCGAGTGCCTCACTACCAAGCAGCCTCGCTGACGATGCGACGCGGCGCAGCACAAGCGGGCGCAAGTTGCGCCCAGCGCATCCTGCAGGCCCCGTACTTCGACCACTCCGCAGTAGCTCGAGTCGTCCTCAGGGTAGGCACCATAGCACACTAAACTGATGAGCAGCTACGCACTCGTAGTAGTCGGCCACTCGTAGAGGCGGAAGAGGTGCTCGGTTGCGCTTTCCGGCAGGATTTTCGCCGATTGGAACCTGCGGACGAATCCGCCAATGGAGCCGAGGTAATTCACCGCCCTTGGAAACGGCGGGAGTGAATGGAGTCTGCGGATGGTGTCGGCAATTCGCTGCGCCGGAAGGTCCGGGAAGGGCTTGGTTCCACGAAATCGGTGATCGAAACCCCTGTTTCCGTACTCGTGTACCAGACCCGCGACCGCAATTCCAGCCTCCGCCGCAATCTTCATACAGGCGAACCGGCGGGTGGGATCGATTCAATGAACTTGCTTGACCCCGCCGGACGCTGCGAGTAGTCGGGATCCATCTCGGCTCGACGCAGCCCTGCCATTTCCAAGGCCACCAAGGCAAACGAATTCCACGCAAACACGCGATGGTAACCGAAAAAAGGATGAGTCGGGTCGGTGGCTAGATATTCCTGGCTGGTGGGAAAGCCCACAGAAGTATTGGTTTCGGCCCATAAGCGGTTGGCAATCGCCTGATCCGCTTTTGTCCATCCATGCAGCTTGCCACTCACGTAACCGCAAATCTCAATGCGCATCCAGCTGCCGCCGTTGTAGTAGATGCCATCCATGTTGTGATTAGCGTAGTGGGCGCCATGTGCCTTGCTGATCATGGGATGCCAGGCGTCGTTGAAGTAATCCCAGCCATTGCCGTCCGGCCTCAGGCCGATAAAAATCGGCCGCACCGTGCCTCCAGCGTCGGGATAGGGGCAAGCCTGGTTAGGCAGCAATGCTGGAATGCGATCGAGATGGTTGACCAGAATCGCATCCGTCAGAATCTCGCGTCCAAACAACCACAGGGAGAGAAATTCGGGAAAGATTTCGCCGAAACCAATCGCATCGTTAATGTTGCGCGCCGGGCGAACGATCTTTCGCTCTGGGTCGTAATAAGAGCGGTACGCAGCCTCTGCCTGTTCGATGTAGGCGTCTGAGATCTGATCGCTCACGCCGGCAATCTTCAGTTCCTTGATCACGCGCAGCGTCACCGCGAACATACCCTGGTTTTCGCAAATATCTGACGTGCCCTCCGGATAGTCGATCACATCGAGCTGTCCCATCACGAACTGCGCCCAACAGGTAGCGTCGTGACGGCGGTCGTAGGTGTGCAAGAAATATTCTGCCGCTTTTTGAATCTTATCCATCGGAAGGCTGCTACCGAACCGGGCGCGATTGCGAAGCGCCCACATCAGCCACAGTGGCGTGGAGTCGTTTGACTTGCGTTCCAAGTTGGCGGGACTGGGCTCCACCAAAGTATTGATGGCTCCATCCCCACCCTGATTTGCAGCCCAGAGATCAAAAACTCCTTCATTCAGCTCACGATTATGAATACCGTTCAGCGCAAAGAAGCTGTCGCGCAGGTACATCTCGCCCGCAGCCGAGTACCAGATGCTAGGCGCTACCATTGCTTGTGGGTAATGGGGATCGGCCGCCCAAGAAAGCATCATCAGGTCGGCGTAGAGGACTTTTTCCGTATCGCCTCCAACGAAACCCAGGCCTTCGGCCAGAGACCGCTGAGAGGAGAGGCGATACCCGCGGAGGGTATCGGGTACCCGTTCATCCACAAAAATAAAGGAGGTCTTGAGTTCGGGGTGATCCATCTTCAAGCGATGATAGGGCTGCAGATACGTCGACACTTGGCGAATTTCCAGATCGCGAAGCTCGATCCGCGCTGCGCCCGCGGACGTTGTTTTCGTGGCCTGCTCAGATTCTGGCGTTGAAAAGAACAAGGCGCCACCGCGCCCGCGCCGCGAGTAAAACAGAACTTCTGTCTGAAACTCGGACCAATCAGCAGGTGATTCCGGAATGCGATCGTTATAAAGGGAGATGTTCACAAGCTGATTCAGTTGCTCATCCACATCCCACACCTGCACCGAGAAAGCCTGCGATGCGCGATAGCGGAAGCGCAATGAATAGACTTCGACATCTTTTGCCGGGAAAGGAATTACCGCCCCATCGTCAGGTCCATGAATGGATAGCACCGTTGTTCCGTTGTGCTCCTCCAGACTTATGTCACCCCGCTTGTGCCACTTGCTGCCCGAAGCGAGAGCGACAGGTGTCTCGGAGTCTCGATTTCCCGTGCGTACCAGCGCTTCGCCGAACGTCTGTTCAATTGAGAATGCACGACTGCCTTGTACTTCTCTGCGGCGTGCGGAATAGAGTCTGACGTCAGGAATGACCCAAGGCGCAGGTTTCACCGGTTTTCCATCACGTCGGATGAGGCGGCTCCAATTGTTGCGATGGCCTGCGTCGGTCAGTAAGCCCACGGTCAATCCAGCTTGCGTGCGAAAGCCCGCGGCGGGGAAATATTCATGAAACGCGCCGCCCTGGCAGTCCCGTTGATCGAAGCTCCAGAATCTTGCCGGTGGATCGAGGGCCTCCAAGGAGTTGGTTATCTGATACAGCAACACGTAACTGTCGGCTTGCCGTAAACGGACGCGTTTTCGTGCCACCTTGGCGGTTATCGCCTCGTACTCCACCTGCACAGAAATTGTCGTGTTCAGATTCGATAGTTTGCACTCTCCGTACAGGAATACGTGGGTGTGGCCCCCGGTCCACGAGCAGGCCCGCCACTCTTCTATGCGGTCTTCCAGACTGCGGTCGCCACTTTGAAAAACCGCGGAAAACTCTCCTCCCCCGTTGTGACGCGCCACTCTTTGTCCCTGAAAGAGGATGTCGACCCCATAGCCGCGCTCACGATCGCCAATCACCTCGAAGGTCACGATCGGATCTTGTTGATCATTAGAGAATGCCACTGCGGCTGCTGGTTTTGCGTGCTGAAAGGCCATTCCGGCCACACCCGTAGCCACTGAACTCAGAATGAACTGGCGGCGGGAAAACTTGCTTCGGGACATGGTTCAAATCGGAAGGGTTTCGAAGGTTGAAGGCTTTTCAGGCAGCAGTTTGTTCTGCAATCGATGCTGCCCCAAGCTAACGATGAAGCTCAATTCAAATGATTCGCATGTGATTCAGAGTTGGGGCGCGGATGCAAGCCCCACGTATTTGTCTGCTCCGCCGTAATAAAAAAGCCATCGCTTACCATCACGCACGAGTCCTTCGACGAACACCACGTTAGGTACCTGCCCAGTTTTTTCCCATTCAGGACCTGGCCCAAAGACCGGCTCGTTTGCGCGCGCCAGAACCTTGGTCGGATCATTTTTGTCAAACACCACCCAACCGGTACGGTACACGCTCTTATCGTCTGCTCCGTTGTAAATAAGGAAAATGCCTTTCTCCGTCATAAAGGGTGCGGGACCGGGCTCCACCACCGTAGAGTCGAAAGCGTGCGGGCGGCTGGATAACACGGGATGGTCAAGCGCTTCCGTCCAATGCACCAGATCGGTCGAATAGGCGATAGACATCTGAGTGAGTTGGCCGGCGGCATCGGCGAGATAGTACATCCAATACTTGCCGTTGATCTTCTCCGGGAGGATCGCGCCCGACTTCGTCCATCCCACGTTCCACTTTCCTTTGTAGGCGGGCATGATGACACCCAACCGCTTCCAATGGATCAAGTCTGTGGAAGTCGCCATGCAAAGCTGTGCATCGCCGTGCTGCGGGCCTATTCCTGTGACGTTGTTATATCCCGTGTAGGTGAGGTAAAAGGTGTCGTCGATTCTCACAACCCTGGGATCTTCCACTCCGCCGCCCTTTTCATAAGGGGTCTCGGCAACCAGCACCGGCTCCGACCGGCGGACAAAATGAACACCGTCATCGCTGCTGGCATATCCGAGGGAAGACGTCCCCTTCCGGTCCTGAGCGCGATAGAGCATTACGAATTTGCCGCCTTTTTTGGCCACCGTCGGATTAAACGTCCCCGCCGATTCGAACCCCTCGCCTTGTGGCGAAACAACGGGATCATTGGAAACTCGGCTCCACGCTCCAAACGGCAGTTCGGTCTGCACGGAGCCGGCTGTGGCGGCCACCGCAAGGGTCAAGAACATTGCCACGCGGAGCCGCTTCCGGCGAATCGTCATATTTGACATGAAAACCCGCGACCTCTCTTTCATAGTTCCGCGCCTGCCTGGTGCCAAGTCACTCTCTTTCAGAACTCTGCCACCAACCGCAGGATGCCTCGTGCCGGCAGGTCCAGTACTTCTGGGACCGGTTTGCCGTTTGCCGTCAAGCTGACCTGACGACCTCGCGCCGGAGGCATCGCAAGCCGCGCCGACCGTGTCTCCGCGGTCGGGTTATAAAGTACGAAATGCAGCTGACGGGGCGGGAACTGCGTCGTATCCAACACGTCAAGCAAGTCAAGGTTTAGCATCATTAACTCGCGGTCTTTCACCTGCCCGAGAGCCTCGAACATCAGATACAGCCAGAGGCACTCGCCCGCGCCGTAAATTTCCTTGCCGACGTTCCCAGTTTGTCCGCCGAGTTCCAGCGTCCCGAGATTTTCAAACGGGATGAAAGCCATCTCAACCTTCTCGCGATCGCCCGAACACTTTTCGAAGAATGAAAAATTGTTGCGCCGTTGCTGGTCCATGAAGCGCAGCACGCCCTCGAGCACGATTCCGCGCTTCATGATGCCGGTCCAGGGCAAGATGGCTTCCACGTTTTCCTTGAACGCGGGATAAAGAATAGACGCAGCGGCCTGCGCCATCCCGCGGATATCGTGGATTTTCTGGCTAGGGTCGGAGTACCAATAAAACATGCGCAGTTGCTCGTAGAGCAGGTAAGTTGCTTCGTCGTGGAGCCCAAGTTCCGCTGCAGCCAGCCCACCGTAAGCGAGTTCCTGTGGTTCGTGAAACAAGCGCTCCGATGGCACGGTGTACAGGACCTGGACGGCGCGGCGAGCCTCCTCAAGATAGCCGGCTTCGCCAGTCAGGCGGTGCCCGATTATGGCTGCCCATGCGTACAAGCCTCCGACGGCGTAGTTCGTCCCCGCTCCTTGGGCCTGAAGACTGGCAACGTCGTAGTAGATCGGGAAAAGGTAGTCGTACTGATGCGCCATCTTCCGTGCGCTTTGGAAAGCATCCAAGAAACAGCTCTTGACCTCCGCCGACGCTGCCAGACTTCCGATCATCGAATACTTGATCAAGCTGTTCTCGAATGGGTACCAGGAGTCCGCTCTTTCGTTCGAGGGGCGCACATAGTCGTTGCTCACGCTGTGTGTGTCGGGATGGTAGAAGCCAGGCAAGTCGGCGACGAGATCCCGGCATTCGCGTTCCAGAGTGGGGGAGGGGTGCAGTTGCTGATAGAGAAGCGAAGGCCACAGGACGTCGGCTACCGTCATCAATTCAAAATTGTCCGCGGGCTGCTTCCACAACTGCGACGTTTCTTTCACGTAAGCACGCAGCCCGCTGTGGCCACGGACCTCCACCCGGGTTTGGGCTTTGTTTTCCAAATTCGCAATGGTACCCATCGCGAATTCTCTCCAGGAAGTCGCGCAGTGCGGCCAGGCCAAGTTCTCTTCAAACAGCGGCAGCAGCGCCTGCATCCAGCGAACCACTGCCTGTTGCTCCGTCAACAGAGAGGTGACAGGACGTTGCAGCAACCAGCAGGTGAAGCGCACATCTCCGGCGGGAAGAACATTGCCCGTGGCTTGATCCGCAATCAAACCTACGCCCAGACGCTGGGTCCCGTCGCGTTCGATTCGGGAGACGCTGGTGCAGCGACACACCAGAAAGCGCGGAACATTTTCTATCGACATCCATTCCATGTCGCCCACATCAAAGTACATCATCGTCTCAACGCCGACGTTTTGGTCGAGGAGATACAGCGCCGGTAGGTCATTGCCCCAGGCGCCCAAGGAATTCCGGGTTGGCTGCTGCAAAAGAACCCGCCGCCAACTTCCGGACTGGCCCTCCATGAGGGTGGAAGTTGAATTCAACCAAAGGATAATCTGCGGTTCGACCCGATTTTGCTGGCGAAGGCGGATAGGCTGCGGCAGCTGAAGCGTGGTGCGAAACCGGAACCAGGCGGGTTCGTCCCCATTCCCGTGACGCGCGATTTCAGTTTTCCACCGGTACGAGAAGGACTTCCCATCAAAGCCTTCGGCCGTCGCAGTGCCTTCACAGATCAAAGCCGAAGCTTCGCTGGATACGTGTGATGTCAACAACGGAAAGGACGGGCCAGTAACAAGCACATTGCCGGGCAAAGACGCCGGCTTCCATTCACCCGCGACGCGTAAAAAATTCTGGAATGTGAACGGCGATCCCGGTGCAGAAACCTGCAGACGCTGACCGCCGTGCTCAAGCATCACGGAAGCCGCCGCTTGGTCATTCTCCATCGGCAGCCACGTGCTCGCCCTCGAGGAATCGACCCACAATGGCGCGGGACTCGCGGCGGTGACCAGCAGGGTTTTCATGAAGCCACGGCGGCTGAGAAGACTCATGGGCTGAGTATCGCATTGCCGGACTGGCCCCGTGGGCTTCACTGCTGCAGGGCCTCCCCCTCTTAATATTCGATCTTCAACCCAAACTGAATGGTGCGTGGTCCGCTGGCATCGCTGACCGCACCAAATCCACAGGCGAGCGGTCCTTTGCATCCGAGGCCTCCGGCAGGAACAAAGGGGGTGCCCAGATTCGGAGCAAATCCACCCGGTGCCTGAAAGATGTGGCGGTTGAAGATGTTAAAGAACTCCGCTCGAAAGTCTAGGTTTGCTCTTTCTCCAAAGAGCCGGGTTCTCTTGCCCAGCGTGAAGTCTTCGTTTCGGCCGCCAAACGTACGCGCATGATCCAACGATCGTCGCTCGTTACCGAACGTCAGAGGGGCCGCGACCGTAAAGGCATTGGGATTAAAAAATGGCGTTGTCGCGACATTGAAATGGTCCTTGTTGGTCTGGCTCACTCCCGGAACGACATTGACGCGAGCAATACCCGTCAGGTGGCATCCGGCAAACAGCACGTCCCCGGCGGTTCCGCCGCAGGGTCCGTAAACTTCCATCGGAGTGCCGGAATGGTAGGAGGCAATGCCCGAGACATACCATCCACCGATAACCCGATCCAGGCCGCCGCCACTGTTCAAGAAGCGTTTTCCACGCCCAACCGGCAACTCATAGAAGAAACTCGCCACCAAGCTCTGGGGCGTGTCGAGTTGGCTCACGGCTTTCTCGGCCGCCCGGTTGTACGAGTTTTCGCCGATAAAGCTGTTGGTGCCGATGAATCCCGAGACCCCAGGTCCCGCCGAATCGGCATCGGTGATGTTCTTCGACACGGTATACGACACCAGGAAACTCAGCCCCTGCGCAAAGCGCTTGTTCAACTGCAACTGCATCGCATGGTAGGTCGAGTTACCCGTGCGATCCGGACTAAAGGAATTGTCTTCCTGGTTAAAGTCGCCGTACTGCGGAAATGTACGGAGAGCCTGGTTGATGTTTCCCTTGAAACCCGCATAAGGCACTTTAATGCCCGCGGCAATTGCGTTGGGACAGGTTCCGCTCGTGAGACATCCGACGTCCTTCGTCAAGTCATTGCCGATCGACAGAAAGTTCGGATTCACCTGGTTAGGAATAATGTTCAGGGCAGGTAGGTGCGTGCCCTTAGAGCCAACATAGGCCACACTGATCGCAAGATTGGTTGCGATCTGCCGCTGCACATCCAAGTTCCAGGACTGGATGTCGGCGGGGCGCCCGCTGTTTGCCGGAACCTGAATTACACCGTTGCTTCCGTTCTGGCCCCCGGGAGTGAACGGTCCGGAGTTCGGGAAAATACGGGTCACGCCGTTATCGATCTGGATCGGACCGCCATTGGTTGGGCTGATCGTCTGCCGGTTAAAGAATCCCAGGCTATCCTGATCGGCGAACGATCCCTCTTTCAGCGGCTCGTAGAAAATGCCGTAACCGCCGCGCAACACCGTCTTGTCGTTGATGCTGTAAGCGAAACCCAACCGTGGTCCGAATGCTTTCCGATAGACATCCTGCGGGCGCGTTTTTCCATTCCTGCCGGACCCGCTTCCGAAATATGTGTAGGCTCCGAGGATGTTGCCCGCCCCGGGATTGGGGAGCTTCGGATCGACCATCGAAAACCGGTGCTGGGCTTCCGTTGCCGGTACATCGAGGTCGTAGCGGAGTCCGTAGTTCAAGGTAAGGCGAGTCGTCAGCTTGTACGTGTCTTGGCCGTAAAACGAGAAATCCTTGTATCGGATTCCGCTGAAATTTCCATAGTTCAGGGTCGAAGTGTTCACCAACCCGAAGAGCGAGCTGGCCACTGGCTCGCCATTTCCCCCCTTTCCATTGCTGGTTTCGGCGGCGTTGAAATCGAATTCACCAGAAGCCTGAGTAAGCCGCCTCACGTTGAATTGGAGCATGCGGACTTCGCCGCCGAACTTGAAGTTGTGCCTGCCTTTGACCCAGCTCACGGAATCGTTCAACTGGAAGACGTTGTCTGCAAATTCCGAGTCGCCGCAATTATTCAAAGCTTCCTGATAGGGATCGCCCGTGAACTTGATGCACGGGAAGGTCGTGTTCGCAACCCCCTTAAGGCCGATCTTGGCTGGATATCCCTGGCCGAGGCTGTTTGATATTTCTTGCCGGAATCGCCGGCTGAAACCGAACAGGAACTGGTTCATCACGGTTGGGCTGAACGTGTAGTTATGGCTGAAGCGTGCATAACGCGTTCTCTGCGGTGTGTGGGAACCGAAAATCGGGCTCACGCTCGAAATCCCGCCGGTGTTCGTATTGTCGTAGTCAAACCCGAACGAAATCCGCTGCCGGTCTGAAATGTTCTGGTCGATTTTTAAATCCCAAAGATTCGCCGTCGTGTTCGACAGCGAGCGGTCAATCACGTTGCTGGTGAGGCTGCCATTGGTAGGCGGGAGTAGAGCAAAAACCTTGGTCATGACCGAACTTGCGGTGTAGTTGGGGTCATTTGTCAGCACATTGCCTGTAATGGCGGCGTGCGACGTCGGGTCATACAGCTGGTGAATGAGGTTTCCGCCATTGTCACGGTCATTGCAGACACCGCCGGTGAAGCCGGTTTGACACAACGCTGAAAAATTGCCGTTGCGGAACGCTTCCGGAGGCAGGTTGAGGATGTTGGTGCCTCCGGTATGAAACCGGAAGCCTTCATAGTCAAAGAAAAAGAAAGTCTTGTTCCGCCCCTCGTAGAGGTGCGGAATGTACACCGGCCCGCCCACGGTCCCGCCAAAATCATTCTGCGTATTCACTGACTTCTTCAGACCCAGGAGGTTGTTCTTCCAACTGTTCGCATCCAAAGCCCGGTTGCGATAAAAGTCGTACAGCGATCCATGAAAATTGTTGGTGCCGGACTTCATCGTCAGGTTTACGATGCCGTCCCCCGATTCCCCGTACTCAGGCGAGAAATTGCTTTGCAGCACCTTGAATTCTTGCACCGCTTCGGTCGAGACGCCCTTGTTCCACTGCGTGTTGGGCGAAACCAGTGAGATGGATACGCCGTCGACCAGCACGTCGGTTCCGCCTTCCTGCCCGCCATTCACTTTGAAATCATCACTCTGGTTGCTGCCGGGATTATTGCCCACGTTCCCCACAAAACCGGGAATCAGGGTGATGAACTGCACTGGATTGCGAATCGTCCCGGAGACTTCGAGGGGCAGGTTGGCAACCAGGCTGTTTTGTACCGTGGAGCCGACGTCGGAGGTCGCAGTCTCGAGTTGAGTGGCGTCGGCAGCAACAGTCACAGTCTCGGTCACCGCGCCAAGCTGCAACTGCACATCGACGACTACCGTGCTGTTGGTCGACACCGTCACCCCTTCGCGGGTGTACTTCTTCATGTCCTTCGATTCAACGGTCAGCGAGTAACGTCCCGGGGGAAGATTGGCCAACACGTATAATCCCGCGCTGGTGGTCGCGACCGTGGTGGTGAGGCCGGTATCCATGTTGCGAGCTGTGACCGTGGCACCCGCGACAGTTGCATTGCCCGGATCAACAACCGTGCCCTGTATGTTTCCATTGGTGGTTTGTCCCCACACTGACAAGGCAACCAGCACGCAGGCAAGCAGACACACGAGATTCTTCACCGCGGCCTCCTCTTCGAACCAGAAATGTCTCTTTGTTTTTCCATATCCCCATATGGAAATTCATACTGTTGTTCAGCGTCCCACCCAGCACGCTGAGTCGCAAGAAGGTGCGGTAGTATAAAACGATTAGCCACATCGAAAAAAAGGAAGTAGCTTGTAAATTCATTGTGATTCACATGATGAAGTAGAAGGACTTCGCCATGGTTGACTTCGAAGAGGTCCGTGGTACCATTCGTGCACCTGCTTGAACGGGGATGGCGTTCGTCATTTCCTTATGCGTGTCTTGGTTTCGCAGCCCACCATATCCGATGATTTCCTAGGCGACGAGCGATGGCAGCTTGTTCTGCGGATTGTTTCTAGTCCCCCCTTCCAGAAAAGCGGTCGCCTGCGGGAATTGCTGCAGTACATCACCGAACAGATGATCCACGGGCATGCTCATGAACTCACTGAGCAACATATCGGCGAGACCCTGTTTCACAAGCCGTCGGGCTACAGTCCGCTGGAGGATAGTTCGGTTCGAGTGCATGCCCGGCAACTTCGCCTGAAGCTTCATGAGTACTTTGATGGGGAGGGCAGGAATGAGTCCCTTATCCTCGAAATCCCCAAGGGTTCATATGCGCCGATGTTTAAAAGCGCTCATGCGGCGAGCACACCGCTGCCGGCACTTCCTGCGGTGATTCCGGTTACAGCGGCTCGCCGCCGTAATCCAGCGATACTGCCTTGGACTCTTTGCGGCGTGTTGGCCATCCTGTGCGTGGTTTTGCTCTTGAAAACTGCACCCCGTGGCATGACCGCTGCGCTCGCGTTCCCATCTAGTCCTCCTTGGCCGTTTTCACAGATTTTCGATGTCCGGCATCAAACCGTGATCGTCGTTGCCGACAGCAACTATGGGATGTTCCGCATCCTCACCGGCGAGCGCGGTTCTCTCGATCAGTATCTCCGTCGAGATTTCCGGCAGAGGACTCCGGCCCCTAAACTTGGCGAAGCCGAGACCCGCTTTACCGACTATATTTCCGATTCCTCGCTGACCTCATTCGCAGACGTAGCCGACGTCGTTTCCCTGCTCGAGATCGCCGGACCCTTGCAACGGCGCGTCTCGGTTCGATCTCCCAAGGATTTGCGCATCCGGGAACTGGATCATGGCAATTACATCTTCATCGGAAGTCCGGCCTCCAATCCCTGGGTTTCTCTTTTCCAGGACAAGCTCAACTTTCGTGAGAGCGAGGCCGCCGTCGGCAAGAGCGTCAAAGCCTTCGTGAACACAAACCCTCTCCACGGCGAGCAAGAACGATACGAAGGCCTTCGCTGGACAGGAACCGTGGGAGAAGACTATGCCACCATTGCTGTTCTCCCCAATGCCACTCACGATGGCAGCGTGCTGGCGCTACAAGGACTGCAGCAGGAAGGAACCGAGGCCGCGGGGCGATTCCTGGCCGACCCAGAGAACCGCCATCAACTCCAGCGGGCTCTTGGCATTCCTGTTTCTGACAACATTTCCGAAAATGTCTGGTTCGAAGCCCTGATTCGGTCCCGCACGGTTTCCGGGGCGCCCAATTCGACGACGCTGGTAGCGGTCCGCCGCATTCGCGAGTAGCCAGCCACGACCCAAGAATTGGGCTGAGGCCATCGGACTGCCACGTAGTAGACTGTTGGCCGTCTTCGCGCTCTGCCCAGGACTGGAACATCGTGGGTTGCCGGCCTCAAATTCTCCGGATTTTGTTATCCCGTTATGGCCGCGGCCTTGCCCTTCAGATCTGCGTGATCCTGCTGATATCGATTCGAGTTGCTGCCCAAAGCGACTTGAACACCTTGCTTGAACAAGCGCGCACTCACGAAAAAGCCGGGGACTACGCCGCCGCGGCTCGTGTTTACCAGCGAGCGATCGTGCTCACTCCCGGGAACCTAGAGGTTCTCAAGCGGTTCGGCGTCCTGCAACAAACGGAACTGAAATTTGACGATTCAATCGAAAAGTTCCAGCAGGTTCTCGGCCGCGACCCGCAATACCCGGAAGTCAACTTCTTCCTGGGCGTCTCCTACCTGGGAAAGAACGACACCGAGCATGCGATTCAGAGCTTCCAGCGTGAACTCGCAACGCCGAAGCCTCACCCGCGTTGCCGTTACTATCTTGCGCTTGCTCTGCAATCCTCCGGTCACATTGACGATGCAATCTCCCAGCTGAACCAGGCGCTGGCCGACAACCCCAGAGACGCGGACGCTCTCTACCAACTGGCGCGCGTCCATAAGAACGCCTCCTTGCAAGCCGTCGAGAGGCTCAAGACTATTGACGGCGATTCGTTCCAACTGCACGCACTGATGGGCGAGATCTATGCCGATGAGGAACGCTATTCGGAAGCCATAAAGGAATATCAGGCAGCACTCGCCAAACGTTCCGACGCTCAGGGCATCCACTTTGCGATTGGGATCGCTTATTGGGCCCAGCATCAGTTGGAACCTGCCGAGAAAGAGTTCACCGAGGCGTGGAAGGAAAATCCGCGCGATGCCATGACAAACCTGTACCTGGGTGATATTGCGGTGCACGAACGACGTTTTACAGATTGCTTGGGCTATTTGCGAGTCGCTCAGCTGGGAGAGCCGCGCATGCTTCAGGTTCATTTGCTGCTGGGAAAGTGCTATCGCGGCCAAAACGATCCCGATGCAGCCCGAACCGAGTTCGTCGCGGCCATCAAAGCGGATCCCACCGCGCCCGAACCGCACTACCTGCTCGCCCAGGTCTATCGTGATCTGCAAAATCCCGAAGCGAGCGCTCGGGAACTCGCCGAGTTTGAGAAGCTCTCCAAATCCGGGAGCGACAAAGCTCAAGACCACGACGCCCTTGATGACCGGAAGTAGTGCTTTCATCCGACAACCTGTCATGGAACGACTCCCATTGCGTGTGGCTGCGCGTTTAGTGCTGGTTATCGCGCTGCTTCTGGTCTCAGGGGCAACATTGTCGTCTCAGCAGGCCTCCGTTCCGTCGCCACCCGCTGCAGTGCAGCCAACATTTGCCGATGTGACCTCGCCCGTCGGGTTGCATTTTCAAAACGTTGCTTCGCACACTTCTCGGAAATACCTGATCGAGACCATGGGCTCGGGTGTCGCCTTATTCGACTACGACAATGATGGACGCCTCGATATCTTCATCGTGAACGGCGCTCCCCTGGCGGACCCCACTCCGAAGGGAACGATCCCGCAGAAGCAAGGTCCAAGGGATTGGAACCGCCTCTACCATCAGAAACCGGACGGCACGTTTGAAGACGTAACCGATAAAGCCGGCTTGCAGGGCGCGGGCTATGGCATGGGCGTCGCTGTAGGCGACTACGACAACGACGGCTACGAAGATTTATACGTGACGGCTTACGGCAACAATAAGCTTTACCACAACAACGGTAACGGCACATTTAGGGACGTGACCGCGCAGGCCGGTGTTGGGGGTGGTGGCTGGTCAACCAGTGCGGCCTGGGTGGATCTTGACAACGACGGTCGCCTCGACCTCGTGGTGCTCCGATATCTGCAGTGGGATTTCGACGACCTCTGGTGTGGTGAGGGCAAGGAAGGATACAGATCTTATTGCACACCGGATGTGTTCCGCCCAATTAGCCCGCTCGTCTACCACAACGACGGTGGCGGCCGCTTCACGGAAGTCGCGCAGAAGATTGGCCTCGCGCCAGCAGGCAAGGGATTAGGCATCGCACTTGCGGACTACGACCTGGATGGGCGCATCGACCTGTTTATCGCGAACGACTCAATGCCAGAATTTCTCTTCCACAATGAAGGCAACGGCAAATTTAACGAGGTTGGGCTGGCTTCCGGCGTCGCCGTCGATGGCGAGGGCCACACCTACGCCGGCATGGGCGTCGACTTCGCGGACTATAACAATGATGGACTTCCGGACTTGGTCGTCACGGACCTGGCCAATCAAATGTATGCCCTCTATCGCAACCTTGGTGACGGCACATTTGCCTACGAGACCTACCCATCCGGCCTGGGTCGCATGACCACCACCCACTCGGGATGGGGCATTCGCTTCTTGGATTGCGACCTCGATGGCTGGAAGGATCTTCTAATCGCACAAGGCCACGACCTCGACACCATTCAACTGACTTTCCCGAACCTTCGCTATCGCGAACCCATGTCGCTGGCGAGGAATACCGGGAAGAGTTTCATCGACGTCTCGGCGGGAGCCGGAAGTGTATTTGAACAGGCCTGGGTAGGAAGAGGTCTAGCGATCGGAGACATTGACAACGATGGCCGCCCCGATGCGGTTGTGACCACCAATGACGGCCCCGCATACGTTCTGCGCAACGAGACTCCAACGCACAATCACTGGCTGATTCTGCAACTCGTCGGGCACAAGAGCAATCGCGACGCGATCGGCGCCGTAGTCAAGGTCGTCACCACGCAAGGCTCGCACTTTGCAACCGTAACGACAGCCGGCAGCTATCTCTCCTCCAGCGACAAGCGAGTGCACTTCGGCCTCGGATTGGAAACGGCAGCGAAGACGATCGAAATCCACTGGCCAAGTGGCATCCGCCAGACCGTTCAGAATGTGCGCGGTGACCAGATCCTCCAAATTGAAGAGCCTTCCGCCGACACCGCACCGGGCAAGTAGCAACGTGAGCGATGGAATCAGCGCTTATTTGGAACGGAATTGGCGGGGGTGCCCGACCCTTCCTTCAATGTGTGAATTGCGTCGACAGATATCCCATCAAAATGTTCCACGATTCCGCTAGGCCAGCATACCTTTACCGAGTCTAGCTTCGTGATGGAGCCAAGACCGAAGTGCACCCTCAGATCGTTCTGGGAAATGTAGCTTGAACCGCTGCGCACTTCATCGCTCATTTTTCGCGTACCCGCACTCACTGTGATTTTTGCGCCAATTCCATCCCGGTTGGAACGCGTGCCCACGGTCTTGAAGGCGACCCAGTGATTCTCTGTTCGGACGTCGTTGACCAGCAGACTCGGTGCTGCATTCATATTGCTGATCACCACGGAAAGATTTCCATCGTTGCGCAGATCGCCCACCGCCAAGCCCCGCGCGGAAGAAACCGCGGTGATGCCCGGGCCGGCCCTGGCGGAAACATCCGCAAAAGTCGCGTTGCCATTGTTGTGGTAAAGCAGGCGTGGCTCAAGGTATTCACTGCCCAGGTGAAACTTGTCTACCTCAGGGTAGACGTGCCCATTCACGAGGATCACGTCCGGCCAGCCATCATTGTCGAAGTCAAAGAACATCGTGCCCCAACCCAGGTACTGGGAGTGCAGCCCCATCCCCGCGGCGAAGGTACGGTCCGAGAAAACTCCATTTCCATCGTTGTGATAGAGCGTCGGTGTGTCGTCAGAGAAATTCGTTTTGAAGATATCGGGCAGGCCATCGCCGTCGTAGTCGGCAACCGTTGTTCCCATGCCGGCCTGCTCTCGCCCGTCCTCGTTATAGGCCACGCCTGCGGGCACAGCGACATCGGCAAAAGTACCGTCGCGGTTGTTGTGGTACAGGATGCTGGGCGCGCTGTCGCAAGCTACGTAGATATCGGGCCAGCCGTCATCGTCAAAGTCGAGAGTGGTGACCGAGAAAGCGTAGCGCCCCTGAGTCTGATCGACGTGCGCCTTCGTGGTAACATCTGCGAAGGTGCCATCTCCGCGGTTTTGATACAAGATGTTTTTCGCGCCGCGCAGGCCACGCGGCCCACACATCACGGGCGCCCCCTTCCAAGTGCATGTTACCCGTTCCCCCGGCTTGGGAGCCGTGGAAAGATCGAAATCTACGTAATTTGCCACCAACAGGTCGAGATGTCCGTCGCGATTGTAGTCCAGGAAAGTGCAGCCCGTTCCCCAGGCCTTGCCTGATCCGGCCACCCCCGTCTTCTCTCCCACTTCCGTGAAACTGCCACCGTTGTTGTGATAAAGACGATTCCTGCCATAGTAGGTAACGTAAAGATCCTCCCATCCGTCGTTATCATAATCGCCGACACACACACCTTGCCCCCATCCCGTTGCGGCGAGACCGGCCTTCGCCGTGACGTCGGTGAAGGTGCCATCATGATTGTTGCGATAAAGATGGTTCGTGGGAGATTCGGTCTGCGAAAGTGCCTCCAGAGTGGCGCCATTCACGATAAAAATGTCCGGCCATCCGTCATTGTCGTAGTCGAAAACAGCCACTCCCGTTCCGGTCGTTTCGAGAATGTATTTCTTGCTGTCGACTCCCCCAAACACGTCTCTCATCGTGAGCCCAGCCTGGGTGGCGACATCGGTGAAGTGCGCTAGGGCGACAGGTTGTTTTGGTTGGCCAGGGCTTTCTGGAGACTGTGCAACAGATGCGTTGCCCACGAGCAGCAGCAGAATACCCAAACGCGCTCCCAACAGACCCGGCCGGGAAAAGAGAGAACGAGCGAAAGTGACGATCGGAACGCGTTTTGGTTGCAAGCTCTGCCTGATTCAGGTTTGTTGCTACGGCTCAAAATACTCTTTCAATGAATTTTGATCTCATGCCGGGCCCGTAGTGTTCCGGTTCGTACACGTGCTTTCGCCCGCATAATTATTACTGGGCGCTCTTCGAGGGTATCTCCCACTGAGGCAGCAAAAAATCATCCACCAGGTGTTCCTGCAAGCGAAGGGGCGCTTCTGTGGCTGAGTCGCCATTCTGTCGCTTGCTATCTCCCACTCTACGATGGGCTTGGGTGAGAAGTCGCTGCGCCTGAACGTTTCCCGGGCTCAGACGAAGGCTCTGCTCCAGTTCGCTGGTCGCGTCGGTTACTCGGCCCAGTGCCAGCTCAGTTTTTCCCAAGCCTAAATGAGCCTCGGCGCTGTTGGGATTCAAGTAAACGGCCTCCTCAAACGCAGCTGCCGCCTGCTCTGGTTTGGCCGCGCGGTTCAGGGCCAGCCCGCGAAAATAAGCGATCAGGAAGTTCGGACCAACCTTCTCTCCAGCAGCGTCGAGTTCCGAGACGGCGTTCTCAGCCCGCCCCGTGCGTAGCAGAACCTGCGCCAGCCCGATGTAACTGGTGGGCAGAGGATCGCCCGCGCGAACGAGCTCACGAAACGTTTGTTCCGCCTCAGCGTAACGATCGGTGGAAAGATATGCCGCTCCCAGGCGCAGGTGCAAGGCGTAGGATTTTGGATTCGCGGCGAGGCCGGCTTGCGTTGCGGAAATCGCGTCCGCGTAGCGGCTCAAGTCCATCAACTCGCGAGTCAAATTCAGCCAATGCTCTTCCTGTGCGGGATCTAGCGCGGCTGCCCGGCGAAACGCATCGATCGCTGAGTCTCCCTCGCCCAGGCGCGCTCTTGCAATACCGAGTAACGACCAGCCTCGCGCAACCGCCGGCGTGGCGGCGGCCGTTGGTCGGAACGCCTCCAGGTAGTCGTGTGCCTCGCGCGCCGCCTTGTCGTGGGTCCCAGAAAGAAGATAAGCAAGCGCCAAATCAAACTGGGCCCACAAGGCCGAGCCAGGTGGCTGCCGCGCTCGCAACTTTTGCAAAAGGTCGATCGCAGCATCATTCGCCTGCAACGAAACGAGCAATCCGGCGGCGCTGACCGACTGCGCATCATTGAGCGGCATGTCTACGAGACGGTCGGCCGTCTTGCGCGCGTCTTCTTGCCGGCCGAGTTCTCGGTATCCCGTAGCTGCCTGGATGAGAAATTCCGCATCTGCCGGCCGAGGCACACCGGATCGCTCCAGTTCCTGGAAGGCTTCTGCATAGAGCTTGGCATCAAGCTGCACTCGTCCGAGATAGTAATGAGCAAAGGAGTCGTCGGGCGCAAGTTCCAAAGCGCGCCGCAGTTCTGCGCGTGCATTCTCAAAATGGCGTTCCGTCCACTCGAGGAATCCAAGATTTCGGTGCGCGTCTTCCAGACGCGCATCCAGCCGGATTGCCTCCCGGTACTCATTAGCCGCCTCGCCGTTCCGTCCGAGCCGAGCCAAAACGATCCCCCGAAAGTTTCGGATCCGGGCATCGGCCGAACGCTCGCGCTCCGCCACGGTCAGCTTTTCAAGCGCCACCTCGAGCCGATTTTCTTTGAGTGCGACCAACCCTTGCAGGAACGCGTCGTCCTGGACATCTGAGCCAGAAAATGACGCTTGGTGCGGCGGATTCGCCGGCCGTCGCCCCGCGACCAGAGAAACAGAACATGAGATGCTCGGCAGCAACAGGAGAAAGACAACAAGACCTTTCAAACAAACCCCGCACAATCGGTCTGGTCGATCCTCACTCGACGTCAAATTCGTTTCCCTTGTTCCTGACCGCGGTGGGTTTGACCCGCACCCAAAAACCTTGCCTTTAGGTTCTGCACTATGGATCTTGAGACGCGCCCTCAATCTGGTTCAATCGGTCCGTTTGTTTCTCGAGCTTGCTGTGCGCTTCTCGGTTCAGAGATGTGGAAATATCAAACTCATGACCCGCTTTATCTCTCTCGCCGAGTGCTTGATAAACGCGGCCTAACTTGTAGTGAACGGATCCGTCGTGATCCCCGGACACCGCTATCTTGAATTCGGTTTCCGCCTTCCGGTAATCGCGGAGCTCAGTGTAGCCAGTGCCGAGGTCGCGGTGAAGATCCGGGTCTCCAGCGTCAATTGCTAGCGCGCGGTTCAGATACAGAACGGCCTTCTCTGGCTCATGTTCGAGAAGATACGTATCGCCCAAATCATGAAGTGCGCCGAGATGTCGCGGATTGAGAGCTAACTCGGTCTCGAATTCTGCGCGCGCTTCGTCAGTCTGCAAATTTTTCCAAAGCAAGTGGCCAAGGCTGTAGTGCAAGTTTGGCATAGATGGCTTCAGCGCGATCGCTGCGCGATACTCCTCCATCGCCTTCTTATCGTTTCCTTTGGCGGCCTCAAGATCGCCCGTCAACTGGTGCACTCGGTAAGAGTTCGCGTCTGCCTGGTAGAGTCGCAGATACGCCGCCGTGGCCAGCTTCTCGTAGCAGCGCGCACGCCAATAGAGGACGGGCGGGGAGCGCCGATCCTTTGCAGGAATCTCGCCCAGCACAGCGAGCGAGCTCTGGTAATCTCCGCTCTCAAACAGGGCCTGCACCACCTGGAGCCGCAGCGCAAGCGGCGATTGCGCGGTCAAAAGATGCCCAAGACAATGGGACGTCGCTGAGTACCTCTCCTGGATCAGCGCCTTTCGGACGTCGCCTGCCGCGCAAACGTCGTCAGCTCGTGTCGAACCCGCTGAGCGCCCGGAAACTTCCGGCGTACCTTCTGAAGGGTTGCCCCTTTGTGCTGCGAGAAACGCCAGAGCAAAGTGGGCGGCAGGGCTGTCGTTGGCTCGAATTTGAGGAGCGAAGCCCTCAAGTTTCGCACGCAGGGCCTCGGAGAGCTGCTCAAAGGCGGCATCCCCAAACCCGGACTCGCCGATACCCAGTACCCGTTCGGCCTGCGCCTCGTCAATGCTGATTGCCCGCGACCAACCTTCGAGCGCTCCGTCAACCTCGCCCTGAATCAGCTTCGCCTCCGCACGGCGGACAACCGCCCGCAAACTGTGCGGGTCGATTTGCAATTCCTGCTCGAACTCCTGGGCCGCCTGCTTGAGCCTTCCTGCTCGTAAGAGTACTTCGCCCAGGCCGACGTGCAAGCCAAACCGCGCGGGCGCGGTCGTGATGGCGTTTTGGAAGCGAATTACCGCAAACGACCACTCACTACTGGACGAATAACTCTCCGCCAACAATTGTTCAGCCCATGAGGAGCCGGGCGCCACTTTTTCCAGGCCCGCGACCTCCCGCTTCCCCAACCGTTCGTACGCGTGGCCCAGCAGGTATAGCAAATCGACATCTTGCGGCCGGTGGGTCAATTCGTGCTTGAGGGTCACTACTTCAGCTTCAATTTCACCCGACATTTCCTGTGCAGTCGCCAGCCACGACCAGATATCGGGCCGCTCCGGATCACGGCGCGCTGCGGCCTTCAGGTATGGAATGGCTTTTGTTCCTTGTCCCAGGTTGCAATAGTCAACCCCAAGGAAGAAGTTCGCGCCGACAAGATCAGGCTTAATCGCGATGGCCCTGCGAAATTCGGCGGTCGCATCGGGAATGCGATTCTGGAGCTGGTAGATGAGTCCGAGATTCATGTGAGCCTCGGCGAAATGAGGCGCGGCGGCGAACACGGCACGGTATTCGCGCTCCGCAGTTGCATAATCATTGCCCTTCTGCGCTTCCTGGGCGGCTTCAAAGTGGGCGCGAACCATCGGATTGGTGGAGGGCTGAGATGGGGGTCCTTGTGCGCTCGATCCGCTCCAGGCGCTAGCGAGCAAGACCAGGGCTGGGAGCAGAGCTCGGCACCGCGCGGTGAATTCGGTTAAGTTACCGGTAAATGAATTCATGACCACATCACCGATGATAACGCCGAGTCCGGTTTCGAAGGCAATCCCGAAGGCACGCAGTCAACGAGGAGGTATTGCCGCCTATGTTGTGCCCCAACATGTAGTGGGCCAGCACGATGTCACCTGCGCGTCCAACGACTTGCGTCGTGACGGGTATCAGAACGGGCCTACAGGACATCAATGCATCGGTCCCGTGCTCACGAAAGTAAGCGCTACTGGAAAGATGAGCACCCGGCCAAAGCCAAAACATTGCCCATCTCTTCACGTTGCTGATCTCCAACAAGAATTCCAGCCAATAAGGTGAACGTTCCAGGCCGTCCGCTCGCCTCAGGTGGCGTCAGTCCATCGATATGCAGCCCACCCGGCCGATGAAGGTGCGGCTGCATGTTGAGAGCGATCTGTGCTTGCGATGGCCTCTGCAGTTCGTGAGGTTTCACCACTGATTGAGCAATTGCAAAGACCGGGCTCTACAACAAGATGGGAACGAAGGAATCGATAGCACCGAGTTGAGAAGTATTCCTCCAGTAAAGGTGATGCCCATGGTGCTTGTCTGGCGGCGGTTGTTCTGCGAGCAATCAGTCAACCACGGTCTCGCTGAATCAATGAGATTCTCGGGAACGACATCGCGCCCCACAATGTAGCCGTCGTCGCCAAACGCACGTAGAGCGCTGATTTCAAGCATTGACTAGCTCAAGCGAAGCAATGGTGGCGAAAGACATGCAGTCGCCAAAGCTCTCTCAACGGTGTTGACCTGCGGCGTCGGTTCGACTCCTTGGTCGTTTGTTACGAGTTCTTCGCGGCGGCCATAGCGGATTTGGCGCAGAGACGATTCGCACATCGGGTGCCGTAGAAATGTCCTCGCTCGGGACAGGCCGCGAGGGGGTGCCAGCGATTCGCCACGCGAACATCAAGAACGATGAGGCGCTCAGATCAATTGCGGGCTCTACCGTACTAAAGGATTGCTGGTCGTCTTTGTAGATCGCCCCGTTTCCGTTGAACTTCCTGAACGGGTCACCGCCGCCCAATGGACATACCCGCCTACAGTCGAGAAAACCGGTCGCCGCGAAGGAATTGGGGCCTTCGACGACTGCGTCGCTCAGTACAGGAGGCTGGCCGTTGAGCGAGCCGGTGATATTTGCCACCTGATGCTGCATACAGTTGGGGAAAACCTCGCCGTCCCCCACGATGAATGAACTGCCCCAGGCATTTGCGCCCAGGATGTTGCCTGCCCAGCGCCGGGATAGTTCGTCAAAAGCCTTCGATTTAGTGAGCAGCGAATACTCCTTCGCCATCACAGAAAGCCCCGTGCCATGCGTAGTCGTGTCGTATGTATCCCATGGGAATCCGAAGCCAAATGGATCCGAATTACCCTGCGTCACAGCATTTTCCAACTGCTTGCGCAAATCGTGGAGCAAGTCAGCCTGCGTGGCTTCGAGCCCCTCAGGATGGCCTGCATCGGCAATGGCGCGAAATAATTCAAAATGCGCCAGACCGCTCACGTCGTACAGGTTCAATGTGTCCCCAGCATCATTTGGTCCAGCGATATAGGCGTGAGCCCAGTGCGCAGCTTCGCGCAGATAGAACTCGGGGTCCGTGCGCGGAAGAGCCGAAGGCAACGGCCCGTCGGCGCTTGCGAGCGCAAAGTAAAGCTCCGCGGCGCCCAGTTCCATGTCGTCACGCCATTCCGTCTCTCCGTAAAAATCAAATGGCGCGGTCGTGAGCAGATTGCCAGAGGGCGATCTATCAGCGAGTGCAAAAATGTGTTCGGCGGCGACGAGGCATCGGTCAGCGAACTCCACCTGCGATTCGCGGAATACCTGGGAGCATTCCGCAAAGTCAGCCGCCAAGCGTCCCGCTAGATTCGGACTGATTTTTGACCCGCGATGACCGGCGACGAATACTGGGCGATGGCGCAGGTAGCGAAGATTGGGATCCGTTCCCCCCAGAGTGTCATCCGCTTGCGGCAATCGCCAAAGATCATGGTCGCTCAGGACGTTTGGGTCATCCTTAAAACCCGTGCCAATTCCCACCTGGTAATAGAGTGTCTCGCTGTCGTCGTCCCACATCTTTTGCAGCCAACGGAGACCAAACCTCGCCTCGTTGGTGAAGTTTGCCGCGCCCGCCGCGGGCCCCATCTGATTCGGAAAGTCCCGTATTCCGATAAGCATGAGTGCGACCGTGTAAGTATGTGTTTCAACACACTTTAGGTAGTCGCCCGCATCCCACCAACCACCAGAGGCGTCAATGATGGCTCCCGCAGGCGTCAAATCACCGAGGATCAGGTCGTTGCTGTCGAATTGGGGCGAATCGTAGACCGCGGCATGCTTGTCGTGGAGATGACCAGGGGCAGTGCGTAGCGGTGTTCGGACAAAGTGCTCGCCGTCTCGTTCATTCTGATAGAAACTGAGGGCATTCGTGAGCGCCTGCGAATACAACTTTTCCGCTGTCTCAATCCGGAAGCTGGAAATGGCAGCAAACGCCCCGTCCACTGCAATCGTGTAGAAGCCCCCATCGCTGATCTTAAAATCGAGTGCATAAACCCTGAACTTTCCCCAACTGCCAAGCTTGGGACCAATGGCGCCGGAAAACACCTGCACACCTTTCGAGTTGATGACGTGGAAAACAGGGGCGTATTCCTGACGGGGAATCATGAAGTACGCCCGACTCTTGGTGCCGATTTCGTAGCCCAGTTGGTTCACCCGCACAAACGCTCCTTCCATGCCGTGCGCGGAAGCAGCGACGAAAATTACAGCGCATAGCACTGCAATCGTCTGGCCGATTCCAGCTGCACTACCGCGACGGTGCGTTTGTACACTCGAAAGTCGTCCCATATGCGACCCCATTAAAACGGTTGAATACTGACTCTAATCCAATTCTCTGTCAAGGGGGACGGTTCGCCGTTTTTGCAAGAAACCAAGCGTTTGCGTCGACCGATTTGCTTCACCCGCAACTTTCATCCTTCCAAGAGTGCATGAGAACGGACCTAGCCGTACATATGAGTCAATCCCATAGGGCCGAGTCACCGCTACGAAGAAACGGTCCACCGACCAGCAGCTCGTGAGAATTCAGACGCTATAAATCCGGAAACAGATTTGGTGCGTACTTCAGTTCGTAGACGGATCCAATCGCAAACCCGGGGCGTGGCGCCGCGCACCCGGTTCAAGTTTGACGAGTGGCGACGTCCACCTACTTCACTCTCAAAGGAATCCCAATGAAACAACTGAAGGCAGTAGTGGGCTTCGGCATGGCGCTGTTGGTGCTCTTTCCGGCCAGCCTGTTTGCGTCCAGCCATCGCGAGGCCCCCATCTCCGCACTCGACCACAGCGCAGACGTAACTGACTGGTATGCCTTTGTCAGCTACGATCACCCCGATCGCGTAACCATGATTCTCAATGTTTGACGGGTTCCTTGAACCCTCGAACGGACCCAACTACTTCCCCTTCGACCCCAACGTTCTTTACGAGATGAAGGTCGACAACAATCATGACGGAGTCGAGGACATCACGTTCCAGTTCCGCTTCAACACGGAGATCCGGCAGCCCGGCGTATTCACCGGTTTTGTAGGTGAAATTGGGGGCTTTCCTCCGATTACCGCTTTGGAGGGTCCGGGCTCACAAGGTTTGAGCCTGCGGCAGACGTACACGGTGACCATGATAAAGAACGGTGTTGCCACTGACTTGACTGATGACCGAACGCTCTTTGCGGTTCCCTCCAACTCTGGGCCGCTGACCATGCCCAAGTATCAGGACCTGTTCAATCAGGGCGTTTATGAACTGGGTAATGGCGTGAGGGTATTCGCTGGGACGGTCGATGATCCTTTCTACATCGACCTGGGTGCCGCCTTTGATTCGTTCAACTTCCGCATGGGAGTGGGCGGAATCTTGTCACCCAAGACCGATGCCGACGATCGCCACAACTACGCCCCGGACGCAGTCGCCGGCTTCAACGTCAACTCCATCGTGCTGGAAGTTCCGATCGCCATGCTGACGGTGGACGGGGAGGTTCATTCAGCGGGCGACAAGAATGCGGTGATCGGAACCTACGGCGCGACATCCCGGCAGCGGGTTACGGTTCGTCGCGTGAATGGACAAGTCGATAGCGCTGGCCAGTGGCGTCAGGTGAACCGCGAAGGCAACTCCTTGATCAACGAACTGATCATCGGAACCGGATCGAAGGACCTCTTCAGCGTCTCCGCTCCGAAGAACGACGGCCAATTCGCAAATTTCTTTCTCGATCCACTTCTGGCGAAACTCTACTCGTCGATCCTGAGCATCCCTGTTCCTCCGGCGCCTCGCATCGACCTATTGCCGCTGGTCCAGTACACGGCTCCCATCTGTCCGGGCTGCGGACCGAAGGATGCTGGTCCAGTCGCAGATCTGTTACGGCTCAATACCGGAATCCCCCCGACCCCAGTGGGTAGCCAGAAGCGTCTTGGCTTCCTGGCGGGCGATCTTGCTGGATTCCCTCAGGGGCGGCGGCCAATCGATGATGTCGTGGACATCGCCTCACGCGCAGTCGTCGGTATCCTCGTCGATCCTGTGAAGTACGGTGCGCGAGTCGGCGATGGCGTCAACATCAACGAAGGCGGCTATGGAACGACGTTCCCCTATATGCTCCCCGCGCACAGCGGTCGCGATAGCCACCATACCGGCCCTGGGCAGAAGGGTTGCAGCGGTCAGCCCAACGGCGTCTGCCCCGTGAAGTAAGTCGCAATCGTGGCCGCTGTTCCGTGAGGCAGCGGCCACGAGTCCCTATCCAAAGAAATGAGGACTGATATGAAGAAACTGTTCATTCTCTTGCTGACCTTCGCGGTCGCGCTGGCTGCAGTGGCGCAAACCACAACGCTGGCTACAGACGTGAAGCTTTCTCCCGCTGAGCGGAGCATGGCACAGGCCAATCAGCTGATTGCGAAGAACCCGAAGAATTTTGAGGCTTACAACGCACTCGCTTTAGCACTCTCCCGCCGCGCACACGAGACCTCCGACGTCAAGTTTTACACGCAAGCTGAAGAAACGTTGAGGCAGTCATTCGAAATTTCGCCCGGCAACTTCGATGGAGGAAGGATCCTGGTCTGGCTGTTGTTGGGAAAGCACGAATTCGCGGCCGCTCGCGAACAGGCTCGGAAGCTCAAAAAGAAAATGCCCGATGACGTGATGGTCTATGGATTTCTCACCGATGCGAACATTGAGCTGGGAGACTACAATGAAGCGGAAGAATCGGCTCAGTTGATGCTGGATCTGCGCCCCGGGAACCGTCCGGGATTGACCCGCGCAGCGTACCTGCGGGAACTGTTCGGCGACATCGACGGCGCGCTTGACTTGATGAACATGGCGTTGCAATCGACACCGCCGAGCGAAGTCGAAGATGCGGCATGGATCGTCACACAGATGGCGCACTTGGATCTCACAGTGGGCAAGACCGCGGAAGCCGAGAAACAGTTGCAGCACGCTCTTGCACTCTTCCCCGATTATCACTATGCCCTGGGAAGTCTCTCCAAAGTGAGAAAACCTGTACGACCTCGCCGAGGCGCTGCAAACGGCCGGACGCACCGATGAGGCAAAAAGAGTCTTTGCACAGTTCGAGCAGGCATCGCTCTTGGAAACAAACCGGGCGGACAACTCGAATCGCGAACTTATCTTTTACTATGCTGACTATGCCCATGAACCCGTGCAGGCACTGGATGTGGCAAACAGGGAGTTTGCGCGACGGCACGATGCTTTCACCCTCGATGGCTATGCTTGGGCTCTTTACGTAAATGGACGCTATCAAGAAGCGCGGGCGCAGATTGAGAAGGCTCTGGTGGTCGGCCTACGCGACGCCAGACTCATGCGGCACGCCGGCGAGATCGCACTGAAGGCGGGGGATCGGGCCTCTGCGGAGCGTTACCTGCGGCAAGCGACGGACCTGAATACGGTCGAGTCGGAACCAGCGCGAGCAGCTCTCGCTCGCCTTTCATCATCACCGGCCCAGCGGTAAGCCAAATATCGATCGCTGCTCAAGCCCGGAACGAGGCAGTGTCATGACCAACAACACGCATCCCATTACGGCTTTTGGAAGGCTGCTGCACGTTATGTGCGCGGTCTTCACGCTGGGGTGCGTATGGGCATCCGCTGCACTGAGACCAACCTCTCTTGCTAAGGTCGATTCAGGAGAGTATCGCCTTACTGCCGAATGTCCAGGGTTTGCGCCCATTACACGAACCATTGCGCTAACTGATGGCAACGACATTGAAAATGTCCAGTTCTCGGATATTGCTTCGCGAAGCGAATCAGTCACTGTGTCCGCCGATGTTTCGGATGTCGGCCTCTTCGCTCCTGATCCTGCACAGCGAATCATGGTGCGAGACGAGACACTGGACGCCAATCCCGGACGACCCGGGATGCCCATCTCCATCCCGGGAATGCCCGTTGAATCTCCCGCAGGTGGGGTAAAGCCACCTCAATATTTTGTTCCCGGCGTAGCGGGTGACCACGGCGAGCCGATCGCGATGTTCTTCCAGGTGGGCGGTTTTGTCTTTCCCAACAACCTCCCAGCCAATGCTCACGGAAATGGATATGCCGACCCGAACGTGGTCATCCCGATCGCGATTGAGAGCGCCCAAACGGACGGGGGAGCTTTCAATGTGCGTGAGGGTAACAATTCCGTGAACTCGTCCGTCGTTTTCGGGCTGCGAGACCGGCTGGACCCGATGATACGGCTCACCGGAGACTACCGTGATCTGAACCTGGTTACGGGCTGGAGTCCGCGTGACCCGGCAAACAGGTCGTGGGTCGGGCTGGAAGTTTCCTATGGGAACGGCTTTCTGCCGCGCTTGGAGCACCGCAAGCAGTACAAGGGAAATGTCTCGAAAGTCTTCGATTTCGGGAAGCACGAACTGACCGTCTATGGCATCGGTTACTACGGCTTTGCGTATCAGCCGGGGTTGATTCCGATTGATACGCATGTCGCTGGCGATACGATCGACGACCGACAACGAGAGGAAACCTCAAATGGCGCGGTCATTTTCAACGACGTATGGCATCTTACGGAACGCCGCCAGTTCCAGTTCTCAGGCTTCTATCGCTACTACACCCTGGACGTTCGTCCAAATTTCGGGGATGGCCTGATCCGGCAGAGCGAACACCGAAATGCGAATTCCGAAGACATCCTCTATGGGGACAGTTTCAGCAAGTCATTCTCCTTGCTGGCGGGCGTGAATTTCCGACGCGAAGCTCCTCGCGCGCTGGCCCTGGATCACATTACAGACAACAATATCTTGCAGCCCGACACCAACAGTAATCTGACGTTGAATTTCAACAGTCCGTTTATTGCAACAGACGGCACGATTCTGCGTGTGCTCCACTACAACCTCGGCTATCGGCGGGACGAAGTCAGCATCGATAACGAAGATCTTTATCGGCCGGCCCTTTCATTTTCGCGGCACGCGAGCATCAATTCGCCGAAAGGAACAATCAGTCTGCTGCCGCCAGCGTCCGCGTCGTTCCTGCCGTCGATGGCGTTGAGCTACGGACAATCGTTTCACGTAAATGATGCACGCATCGGTACAAGCGTGATCCAAGGTGGCACCATTGTGAGCAAGGCCCGTTCGTATCAAGTCGTGGTGAGCAAGACCGTTGCCCGCACCGAGTTCCGAATAACCCTGGAACATGTAACCACCGCACAGCAGCTGGCTCGCATCTCGAACGATACCGGGTTGCAGGAAGATGAAGGACCGGGAATTTTGAAGTCCCTCACGGTCACAGCCCGACGGAACTTCAAGTGCGGTTTTGTACAAGGCCTGTTCGCTCGCGCAGACGCGCGGGATCGCATTACGGGAGAGCCCACTCCCGAAGCCCCACGGCTCATATGGGATGTTTTGGGAACAATCGACAGGTTGCCATTTCACTTGCTGGCTCGCGGCGAATACGAAGAAATTGGCCGGACGCCGTTAGGTCACGGTTTCGTCGGCGCACCGGTGCGCGAATTTCGTGGCGCACTGATTCGGTCTTTTGAGAACAAGGGAATGGATGTGGGTGTGAACTTCTTGCTTGCAAGCGGATACGGGGCCAAACCCTGGAGACTCTCGCAAGACCCGGTGACGGGTCGCCGTTCGAACGGATTACCGGATTCCCTCTCAAGTCTTACGTGACCGCCTCTTTTACTTATCACTTCCGGCGGCGCTAGTAGTTGATGGGATAGGAGACAGAGCACTTTGAAACGACACACAGCCTTAACTATGTAGTAATGTTTTGTAAACAAGACGCGCGCGCGCTTCATTGTCAAGCAAAAATGATCTTGATCTACGCCTGTTTAGGCAAACACTTGAAGGATTGGGGAGCAAAATTCGGCAGTCCGGCAATTGTGTTGCTGGTCGAGTGGGCGGAGCGGGATCATCACTGAATGAGTGGGAGCGCGGTGACGACCGTGATGCCCTGTCGCCCATCGCTCATCGCCATCAAACGCGTCGTTGGTCAGTCGTCCCTGTCCGATGCGCTTGTAGTGATACTTACCGCGAGGGGGCGACAGCTCCTTGCCGGTTTGAGTCCAGTCGCTGAGGGTGGCTAAAAGGATTCGCTACGCCTCGTCGAAATCCCGCGGATTGCGTCAATCCACAGACGAAGAGTAGTAGCGTCTTCCGATCGAGATTCGAAAAACCGCGCGTCGCACGACAGGCCACCGCCCTTTTGGGAGTAGTAGTGCTTCAAGCGATAAGGTGGGGAGATATGACACTAAGAAATTCACTCGCGCTGATGATCTTAGTGTTCTTCCAAAACTTTGGGAAATGGCGCTGATTGCCTGTTACCAGGTAGTCGGCGCGAGCGGCGTCCGCGCATTCAACGAAGATGTTGTCGTCGGGGTCAGGAGTGATTTGAGCTAAGCGCGATGGCACGACGATGCGAGCGTGATTCTTGATCAATTGCAGCAATTGTTGACGTAGACTCTTGCGAATCTTGAGTTCGGGGCGGGCTAGCACGATGGTGTATTCCGACACAATTGCCTCGGAAACATACCAGCGAGCCGGCTTGGTCATTGCCAGCAGGACCACGGTTCGCAGTAGCCCTTCCGGTTTGAGCGCTGCTGACACGCCCACATTTGTGTCAATTACAAGCCGAAGCGGAATCATCGGCTCTTAGATTTGCGGGCCGTTTTGACGACCTGGTCGATTTGCTTGGCGCTCAACCTACTCGTGCCCTTTTTCTTGGATTCCCGCCCGATGATTCGAAGGACCTCGGGCTCAGGAACCGCAAGGCGCACATAATCTCTAATGCTGAGCAATACGGCGCGCGGGCTGCCTCGCTTCTCTATGACAAGCGATCGGCCCTCATCCTCGACACGGCGAAGCAGCTTGCCGAAATTCGTTCGCGCGTCTAGGGCAGTAACAACGATGCCATCATTCATAAACTCTCCATTTCGACTGATTAAACTGTACAGTTCATCCCGAACAAATGTCAACAACGGTTGATGCAAATCTTCCCCGGAAGTCACTATTGAGACCCATACTGAAGATCTTTCCCCTTCATGCCTGTGAAGAGATTCCAGCGGGCCCGAGGCGGGTGAGCGATGCTCACGCAGCGCTCGTTCAGCCTGGGTCATTGGGTCGCGGCAGAACGTACCTTCCCGCTCTAGCCCGCGCGCTTTCCAAAACGTCTGAGTGTTGCCAAAACCCTTCTTGCACGCTCGTTGTTATGCTTGCCTTCGGCCAGTTCGCTCGCCAAAGAGACAGCGAATCCCAATCGGTTTTGCCGGTCCCCCAGTTTGGCGCTCCGGACCAGCCAGTCCCAGTCCATGTCAACGTAGGTCAGTGCCAGCCATGGCAATCCTTCAGTCACCCGCGCGTCAAGGTCGGGGCTGGTTTAGTTCCGCAAGCAGGACTTCGGCAGGGTTCCGCCGTCTTCTCGTTCGAAGATAGGAGAATCCCGGATAACGAGCGCACCCAAGTGCGCGCTCAATCCCGCCGCTGCGGCGACACCGCAGTGCTGGGAGTTCCGATCGCAGCATATGCGCCTACAGTGAATCCTGTATTTGGGGTCGCCGGCAACCGCCGCATATTATGTATAGCTTTCGTTTTGGGAACTTGTCAGTGCTTTCCGTCGCAAAAATTTTTGCATTGTCGGAGGTCCTAAATGCACGATGCCGGGGCTGACGAAGAATTTCATCCGGAGTCTCCATCCCCCCTTGCCGAGATTGAAATTTTGTGGATCACTGCGGGACTGGGATGTGACGGGGATACGATTTCCATGACTGCGGCCACGCAGCCGAGCATTGAAGATGTGCTTCTCGGGGGGATTCCAGGAATTCCGAAGGTCAGATTGCATAATCCCTTTCTATCTTATGAGGTTGGCGAGGACTTTCTGCGTCCGTTCCACCTGGGAGCCGAGGGCAAACTCGGGCCTTTCATTCTCGTAGTGGAAGGGTCAATTCCCAACGAGCGCAACAAGCAAGAAGGCTATTGGGCTGCTCTTGGCACGGATGAGAAGACGGGACAGCCTATCACCACCTGCGACTGGGTCGACCGTCTCGCTCTACATGCTTGGGCTGTGGTGGCGGCAGGGACTTGCTCTGCCTATGGCGGAATTCATGCGATGCAAGGCAATCCGACCGACTGCATGGGACTGCCTCAGTATCTCGGGGAGAACTGGAAGTCCAAAGCGAGTATTCCCATCGTCTGCGTTCCAGGATGTCCGGTCCAGCCCGATAACATGATGGAAACGCTGCTGTACTTGCTTTATTACGCCGCTGGGAGGGCCCCGATGATACCCCTCGACGAATGCCTGCGCCCGAAATGGCTTTTTGGGCAGACCGTTCACGAGGGTTGCGATCGGGGCGGCTACTACGAGCAGGCCCAGTTTGCGGAACAGTACGGCGCGCCGACCTGCATTGTAAAACTGGGTTGCTGGGGGCCAGTCGTGCAGTGTAATGTCGGGAAACGAGGCTGGATGGGAGGAATCGGCGGTTGCCCTAACGTCGGCGGATTT
>WNFR01002361.1_pt1 | contig 32320 bp, 26 predicted proteins | sample 5400221 | NCBI WGS metagenome assembly WNFR01 (sample SAMN13153357, study PRJNA577476) | soil metagenome | isolation source: 40 cm soil under Madrone tree | place: USA:California | collected 2016-06-14
AACAACGCCGACAGGGGTTGCAGCTCTCAGCCCAGGGTTGCCGTACTCGGCTACCCTGGGTGAGGCGCCCGCCAACACGCGAAACCGTTTTTCGTGGCAACCCCGACGGGGTTGCGACCTGCGTTAAGCCGTTAAATAACACAAGCATGTTCGGCCTTCATGATTTGCGTGCGAGCGGCGCAACCCCGTTGGGGTTGGTGAGAAACCCGGTCCCAAGGTAGCCGAGTACGGCAACCTTGGGCTCTGAGACTGAGACACAATCCCGTCGGGATTGTGCCCGAATGTCCAAACTCCGGGGCGAAATATACTACGTGGTGCATCGCTGCTGACCCGACAAGCGATACCTGCTCTGGCTATTACCAAACCTCCGTCAAACTTCTTATTCTCCCAAACGATTCTTTACTTTTCGGCTTGACGTTTCTGCCCCGCTAGATGATAATAATTCTCAAGTGATAATCAACCGCAATAAGATGAGAAGCCGCCAAGGCAGGGAAGTGGACGGTTGGTGCTCGGAATTCGAGAGGCTCTGCCGTTCGCGAGGCATTCGAGTCACGGCCCAGCGGCTGGCGGTTTATCGAGTGCTGGCTGAAGATCTCGCTCATCCGACGGCAGAATCGGTTTACAGCCGGTTGAGCAAGCAACTGCCCGGTTTGTCTCAGGCTACTATCTACCGCACTCTGCAGTTCTTCGAAAGCGAAAACCTGATTCGCAAAGTAAGTTCTCCCGGAGCAATCGGACGGTTCGACGCGAATGTGGATCCGCACCAGCACCTTGTTTGCCGCGTATGTGGCAGCCTCGAAGACATCTCGGTCCCGGAGCTGCATTCGGCGGTGATTCCCAGGATATCGGGCTTCACGGTCGAGGAGTTGGACATTCGGCTGGTAGGATGTTGCGAGGCGTGCTCGAGCTCTCGGTCAAAGGCGCAAAAGCGCAGAGCCGCGCCCTCGCGCAAACCAACATCATGAACTAATCGAAAGAAAGGAAACGAAAACATGGCTGAACTGAAAGGAAGCAAGACCCATCAGAACTTGAAGGACGCTTTTGCCGGCGAGTCGATGGCGAATCGCCGGTACCTGTACTTTGCGAAGGTCGCCGACGTCGAAGGCTATCCGGAGATCGCCGGCAACTTCCGCGACACCGCCGAGGGCGAGACCGGACACGCCCACGGCCATCTGGACTACCTAAAGAAGGTCGGTGACCCCGCTACCGATCAGCCGTTCGGCGATACCGTTTTGAACCTCAAATCCGCGGTTCACGGCGAGACTCACGAGTACACGGATATGTATCCGGGTATGGCCAAGGCCGCCCGCGCAGAAGGCTTTGGCGAGATAGCCGACTGGTTTGAGACGCTGGCGAAGGCTGAGAAGTCGCACGCCGGCCGCTTCAGCAATCTGCTCAATACAATCAGCTAGCTTCAGTTGAGAGTTCAAGCTCTAGCTTGCGGGATTCGCGAACGAGAACAAGTTGAAGCTTGGACTCCGTGGGCTAGCAGGCTGCAGAAAAAGGGCCTCGCCACTAAGACGCAGAGACACGACGCTGCACCAAGTCGGTGAATGCAGTATGTTTGTGGGCTTTGTGCCGTTGTGCCTTAGTGGCGATAGGTTAGTTTTTCCGCAGCCTGCGCTGCTTCAAGATGACAAACGAAAAGAACATCGGCTACAAACCAACGGACGGATTGTCCTACGATCCCAACGACGAGAAGTACTGGGAGCAGAGTGCGCTCAACAAGGAGATCGAGCGAACGTTCGAGATTTGCCACGGGTGCCGGCTCTGCTTCAAATACTGCGATGCGTTCCCAACGCTTTTCGCACTTCTGGACAAAAAGTATGACGGCGATGTGCGGCAGGTAACTCCCGCCGAGACGCGTACCATCATGGACTCGTGCTTTCAATGCAAACTGTGCGAAGTCCAATGCCCTTACACAGAGCGTGACGGGCACGAGTTTCGGCTAGACTTCCCAAAGCTGGTGCATCGCTACACTGCCCAACACGCGCGCAGCGAGGGATTCACGTTGCGGGACAAGATACTCGCCGACCCTGATCGGGCGGGTGCCGTGGCCCGAGCAAGCCTCGGCCTCGCTAACTCAGCGAACAAGGTCCGGCTGCACAGAATCTTTCTCGAAAAGGTTTTGGGGATTCATCGAGACAAGCTGCTTCCCGACTTCGCATCGAGCACTTTTGAGAAATGGGCCGAACGCACCGGCAAAATAGCGCCCGAGCCCGGCGGCGAGGTAGTCCTCTTCCAGACCTGCTATATTCAGAACAACGAACCGCAGATCGGACGCGATACCGTCGAGGTGCTGGAGAAAAGCCGCGTAGACGTGAGGTGCGTCGCCGGGCTTCAGTGTTGCGGAATGCCTGCCTGGGAGCGCGGCGATCTCGAGTCGCTTCGCAAACACGCGAAGGCCAACCTGAAAATCCTGGTGCCGTTCGTCGAAAAAGGCGCGAAGGTTGTCGCGATCAATCCGACCTGTTCGATGATGATGCGCCGCGAGCACCCTACGCTTGTCGAGCCCGAAGACCGGCCGTCGGCCGAAAAAGTAGCCGCGGCCGTTATGGACCCAAGCGAGTTTCTCTGGTCGATCCGGAACGAACCGCGGTTCAACACCGAGTTCCGAAGCTCACCGGGAACAACTGTGGGTTATCACGCGCCTTGTCATCTTCGAGCTCAGGGAGTCGGCTTCAAAGGGCGCGATCTCCTTCGCAAGATTCCGGGAGTGGTTCCGCAGACCGTTATGGAATGTTGTGGACACGACGGCACTTATGCAATGACAACCGAAGGCTTCGAGCCGTCGGCGAGAATCGGCAAGCGGGCTTTTGACGGAATGCAAGAGAGCAAGTCGGAAGTATGGGCCACCGATTGCCCTCTGGCTGCGTTGCAGTTTCAGCAACATGCAGGGGTCAAACCAATGCACCCGATGTCGGTACTGGCGCGGGCTTATCGAGAGGACGGCTTCGTTGAAAAGGTTAAGTCGGAGAAAGAACAAGGGGGTTCAGAGAAGTGAAACCGATTGAACGAGCAGAAATTTTAGATTATGTGACCTACCAGGAAGGCCGCGACGCTTTCAGAGAAGCAATCTTTGCGGTAAAGGCCGCGCGCCGCGTCCACATAGGCGAATACCTGACGCTTTTGTTCGAGAATCACCTTACGATGCGCTATCAGATTCAAGAGATGGTGCGCGCCGAGCGGATCGTAAAAGAATCCGACATCCGGCACGAGATCGACACTTACAACGAGGTGCTTGGCGGCGACGGCGAGTTCGGATGCACGCTGCTGATCGAGATCGACGATCCCGCCATTCGCGATGTAAAGCTCAAGGAATGGTGGCGGTTGCCCGAGAAGATATACCTGCTGCTCGAAGACGGCACGCGAGTGTTGGCGACCTTTGACGAGCGCCAACGAGGAGACGACCGAGTCAGCTCGGTTCAGTATATGAAATTCAACACCGGTGGCCGGGTTCCTGTTGCCGCAGGTGTGGACCTGCCCGAGTTGCAAGCGGAAACGCGCCTCACTGCCGAACAGCGCAAGGCGCTCCGCGAAGATCTATCATCGTAGCTGCCTTCCGCGAAACCTCGCAGCCCTCAGCGTTGGACATCTCGCGGAGGCAGCACTAGCGGGGACCTCATGCTTGACTTTCCGTAGCTGACTTTGCCGTCGCTGCCTTTGCTTCACTGACTTGCATCCACTTGCGAATCGATATGCGAACAGTTTAGAGTTCAGAGTACAGCCTTTAGGCTGACGGCCTTTCAAAGCCATCCTGGGAACATTTCTAACCGAAGTTGCCCGTAAAGCGACTGCTCTGAACTTGCCCCTCAATGTACAACTGGCGCAAGATGACCGAACAGCAGCGGAGAGATGTTCTCCAAGCGCGCAAGAGGCGGAATCTGCCATGGCACTCACCTCCTCATTGGGATTACAGCGGCGAGCTGAGTTTTCTCATCTCTGCAGCATGCTTCGAACACGCGCCTGTCATAGGCAAAGACCCTCAACGTATGGCCGAATGTGAACAAGGTGTACTGTCGGTCTGCAGCGGTTGTGAGACGGAGGTTTTCGCCTGGTGTTTTTTGCCAGATCACTATCACCTCCTGTTGCGAACCGACCGGATCAAGGAACTTAGGAAACAGCTAGGACTATTCCACGGAAGGTCTTCGTTCACCTGGAACGGGGAAGACAACCGGCGCGGGCGGCAGGTCTGGCACAACTGCTTTGACCGGCCAATGAAGTCGGAGCGGCACTTCTGGGTAACTCTCAACTATGTCCATCACAACGCTGTGCATCACGGTTACGTCGCGAGGTGGCAAGACTGGCCTTATTCAAGCGCAGCTGGGTTTCTGGAGGAGGTAGGGCGAGAAAAGGCAATCGAGATTTGGGAAGAGTATCCGTTACTTGAATACGGCAAGAAATGGGATCCATAGGAGTTCAGAGCTGTTCGAGTTCAGAGTACCGGCTTTAGCCGGCCACGAATCGACGCTTAAGGTCAAAGTCCCGCGTTGACTTTGGGATTCGCATAAGGCCGGCTAAAGCCGGTACTCTAAACCCGGTACTCTGAACTCGCATTGGCCGGCTAAAGCCGGTACTCTGAACCCCGGTACTCTGAACCCCGGTACTCTGAACCCCGGTACTTTGAACTCGCACAATCCGTTTACGCTTGTTAATAATCCTTTCCGGGAGGCGTTTCATGGCTGGAGACGAAGTGAAGGAGGAAAGAGTGCAAGCCGTTAAACACCTTAGAGCAGTACCCAGTCCTCCCGATGAGGTCGAACTTCTTTATCGAGAACACCACGACCACGTTTTCCGGGCCGCCTACCGCGTAACCGGCAGCGTCGTGGATGCCGAGGACGTTCTTCAAACCGTTTTTCTCCGACTCGTGCGGCGCAAAGAGAAAGTCGATCTGGCGCCTAGCCCAGGCAGCTATCTCCATCGCGCCGCTGTTAACGCCTCGCTTGATTTGTTGCGCGGCCGGACCCGCTCGCGCTCGGTGTCTATTGAAGAGGTCACGTTTAGCGCGCCTCACAGCTCCGAGCCAAGTCCGGAAACGCAATACGTCGATCGGGAGCTTCAAAATCAAATCAGGCGGTCCATTGCGACGCTTGGTCCAAAGGCTGCCGAGATCGTCGTGCTCAAGTACTTTGAAGGGCACAGCAATCTCGAAATCGCCGAGATGCTCGGCACGTCTCAGATGGTAATCGGCGTGCTGTTGCATCGGGCACGGGCCAGGCTTCGCAAAGAAATCGCCAAGTTCCTGGAGGGACATCATGAAGCGGAGTAATAAAGAACTAAACGACATACTTGACCGGGCCACGGCCGGGATCCGCAGCGAGCGGGTGGATCAGTCCGTGGTCGAGAGCGCAGCGGAGCGCGTGAGGGCGAAGCTGTCTAACGAGCACGCGACGGCCAGCGCGCCCGCTGCGCACGTCGAACATATTCGGAACTGCGACGACTTCCAGACGCTCATACCAGAATACTTGAGCGGGAATTTGTCGCCGGCCCGCTCGCTTCTGTTTGAAGACCATACTCACGAATGCATCCCGTGCCGCAAGGCGCTCAAGGAAGCGCGATACGGTGTGACGGCTGTTCCAGTCCGGCCAGGCGCGTCGAAGATCCCAGCTTCGCGCCGCACGGTTGTGAGATGGGCGATCGCCGCTACGATCATCATCGGGATCGGCGTTCTATCGTTGACGTACGAGCGCTTCTTTAACGCCGGCGGCGACGCATTTCACATGGTCGTGCACGCGATGGACGGCCAGGCATATCTTGTATCCGATGCCAATACCGAAGGGCTCAAGGTCGGCCAGGAGATCAAGGCCGGCGACAAGGTGCGCACGGCAAGAGACGCCGGCGCCGTAGTGAAGCTGCCTGACGGCTCGCTGATCGAGATGCGAGAGCGTTCTGAATTCTCGGTGACGGACGGCGCGCAGGGAACGACCATTCATCTGGATCGCGGCAACATCATCGTGCAAGCCGCGAAGCAGACGCGGTTGCGTCATCTCTACGTGCAGACTGACGACTGTACGGTCTCGGTGATCGGGACGGTCTTCTCGGTGAACAACGGGACCAAGGGCTCGCGGGTGTCCGTCGTCCAGGGCGAAGTCCACGTCGAACACGGCGGCAAACAGGATGTGCTACATCCGGGCGATCAGGTCGCGACCACCGAGAGTATTGAACGAGTGCCCGTGAAAGACGAGATTGCCTGGAGCCGCGACGCCGCAACCTACAAGCAGATGCTCGCCGAAGTAGCCGCGCTGCGAAAAGAGATCGACGAGCGAGTGGCTCGGCCCGGCGTGCGCTATTCAACTCGATTGCTCGATATAACGCCGGACGACACGGTCTTTTACGTTGCGATTCCGAACCTGACCGAGACGCTGGCCGAATCGAACAAGATCATTCAGGAGAGATTAGCTCAGAACCCTGAGCTCAGTCAGTGGTGGGGCAAAGAGCAAGCTTCGTCGCGAGGCAATCAGGAATGGGACAAGGTCGTCTCGAAGATTGCTGAGTTCGGTGAGCAAATCGGGGATGAGATAGTCGTGACCGCGCAGCTTGCCAGGACGGGCAAGGGTGAGCCCGATGGTCCGCTTGTTCTGACGACGCTGAAGAATCCGGGCTCCTTCCGCTCATATGTCGAAGGTCAATTGTCGACGCTGAGCGCGAACTCTAAGAAGGCTCCGGGCATTCGGTTTGTCGATGATCCGATGAGCGAAATGAAAACGGCGACAGCCGGCACGCCAAGTGATCTGTATGTTTGGATCAACGGCGACGTGCTCGCTGCCTCGCCTAAGATCGAGTTTCTGCAACGCGTGGAAGCAAGCGCGAAAACAGCGAGCGCCGGTCAGTACGCGGAAGGTTCATTTCGCTCGCGAATCGCCGACATATATCGGGACGGGGCGGGTTTCATTATCGCCGCCGATCTGCAGAGGTTCATCGCTCAGTCGAAAGGCGAAGACGCTAAGACAAACGCAGCGCTGGATCGATTGGGCATCACGAACTTGAAGTACTTCATCGCCGAGATGAAGGAAGATCAAGGCAAGTCGTTCAACCGCGCGACGCTGAGCTTCAGCGACACGAGCCACGGAATGGCATCGTGGCTGGCGGCGCCCGGGCCGATGGGAGCTCTGGAGTTCATCTCGCCCGACGCGAACGTCGTAGCAGCGTTCGTAGTGAAAGAGCCTGTCGCTCTGGTAGACGATCTGATGAGCGCGCTGAACGCTGTTGATCCGAAGTTCAGCGAGCACCTCGGCGAATTTCAGAACGAAACAGGGCTGAACATTCGAGATGACTTCGCGAAGCCGCTTGGTGGCGAGTTCGCGTTCGCGGTGGACGGCCCGTTGCTACCGACACCTTCGTGGAAGATGGTGTTCGAGGTCTACGATCCGGCGCACTTGCAGCAAACCCTCGAGCGCGTGGTTGAGAAGATGAACGAACTGGCCGCTCGCGATGGCAAGAAGGGTCTCCAGTGGGATCGCTCCGACTCGGGAGGGCGAACTTTCTATACTCTGAAATCGATCGACTTCGGCCTTGAAATGAGCTACACGTACTCGAACGGCTATTTGATTGCCGCGCCGAGCCGCGCGCTTGTCGACCGTGCAGTGAAGTACCACGATTCGGGCGTCTCGTTGTTGCACGAGCCCCGATTCGTGGCTGCGTTGCCCGAAGACAAGCAAGCCAACTTCTCGGCGTTGATTTATCAGAACCTGGCGCCGGTGCTGGGAGGGATCGCCAAGCGTGTGGGAGGTGTTACCAACAGTTTGCCCGAGGAGCAGCGGAGGAATTTTAGTTCGCTGGTCGGAGGGCCGGTGCTCGCCTACGCTTACGCGCAAGGTGATCACATATCATTTGCGCTGAACGGCGAAGAAGGACCGATCGGATTGAAGCCGTCCAACTTGATCGGAATGCCGGGATCGTTTGGGTTGAGCAATATCATCCAACATTCCGTGCGTTGATGGAGCAGCGCATTTTGTTCGCTTCAAGCGCCAGCCGTTGGGAACTCGGACTCAACGGCTGGCGTAGTGTTTTGAGAATCTGGAATCTCATTCACTCTTGAAACTGGAATCAAAGGTGCGACAAGAAGGTTGATCTTCGGCGGACGCGGAGACAAGATATCCCCGGCGCCAGGATCAGATGAACCCAAACGACTGAGCGACCAAACTCGATGGACAACGCACTACAAAAAACTCCCGAACCAATCCCCGGGGTCGCGGTCTTACCGAAAGCGCCCGAGCTCGTTCCGGCGGCTCCGGTGATTAACCTCGACGGATTGAGCGTGACGTTTGGCGGGCGACCGATATTAAGAGAACTTCGAGGCGAGTTGCGCGGAAGAGCTATCGGACTGCTGGGACCGAACGGCGCGGGCAAGACGACTCTGATTCACACGTTGCTTGGCTTCCATTCTCCTTCCTCGGGCACGGCTCACATCTTCGGCCGCGACATCCGCAGCGACGCAAAGCAGATTCGCACGCAGATCGGCTACATGCCCGAACGCGACTCGTTCATCGCCAACATGAGTTGTGTTCACTTCGTTCGTTTGATGGCTGAGCTTTCGGGTTTGCCGTCGGAAGCGGCGCTCGAACGCGCACACGAAGCCCTGTTCTACGTAGGGTTGGGCGAAGCGCGTTATCGCAAGGTCGGGACGTATTCGCTTGGAATGAAGCAACTCGCGAAGCTTGCGCAAGCGATCGTCCACGGGCCTCGATTGATCTTTCTCGATGAGCCGACCAACGGGCTTGATCCGCCGGCGCGCCAGCGAATGATCGAGCTTATTCGCCAGATTCGCGACAGCGGCAAGGCTCACATACTGCTTTCGTCTCATTTGTTGCGCGACGTCGAAGAGTGTTGCGAAGAAATCCTGATCGTCAAGCAGGGACGGATCGCGGTCTATTGCAACCTTGAAGAAGAGCGCAAATCGAATCTCAAGTTCCTCGAGATCGAAACGCGTGGAGACCGCGAAGCCTTCGTTGAAGCCATCGCGACCCTCGGCTGCGAATACGCACTGACCAGTGAGCGCCGGCTCAAACTGATTCTGCAGAATGGAGTCGAGATACGCGATCTCTATCGCATAGCCGGCGAGCGAGAGGTTCAGATTCGCCGGCTCAACTTCAAGCGCGACTCGCTCGAAGATATTTTCTTGAAGGCAATGGAGGACGGCAACGGCGATGTAGGGCACGTTGCCAGCTTGCCGGACAGGGGGAAGCAATAATGGCGGTATATGAGCACTCCTATAAACCTTATGCGGGGCTGCTGACGCCGGAATGGTCACGCTTCCTGATCATCCCACGGCACGCGTATCGTGACATCTTCCGGTACAAGTTGTTCGCCGGGTTCTTTGCGTTATGCTTCGTCTTCCCTCTGGGGATGGCGATCCTGATTTACTTGCATCACAACCTTACGGCATTGGCGAGTCTGCAGTTCAACCTGCGGGACCTGGTGCCGATCAACGGCTCTTTCTTCCAATTCTTTATTGGTTTTCAAGGCATCCTTGCGTTCGTGCTGACCGTGTTGATGGGGCCACCTCTGATCTCGCGGGATCTGGCGAACAACGCGCTGCCGCTCTACTTGTGCCGCCCGTTTTCGCGGGCGGAATACGTGATCGGCAAGATGAGCGTGCTGCTGATTCTGATCTCGGCGATCACGTGGGTTCCGGGCGAGCTACTGTTTCTGCTTCAGTCTTATCTGGAAGGGGCAGGTTGGGCGGCAAGAAACTTGTGGATAGCAGGCGGGATCTTTGTCATAAGCTGGGCCTGGATAATCCTGCTCGCGCTGTTGTCGGTGACGATCTCGGCGTGGGTGAAGTGGCGATTGGCCGCAAGCGCCGCTCTTTTCGGCTTGTTCATTATCTCGAACGCGATTGGTCTGATGGTGAATGGTGTGCTTCAAACGAGGTGGGGTAGCCTGTTTAACCTGTTCATCATAATGAAGACGATCGAAGACAGCTTGTTCCGCGCACCAAATTCGATGGGTCTTCCGAACTGGATGGTTCTTCCGACTCCGGCGGCGTGGTTTATGTTCGGTTTGTTCCTGACGCTGTGTTTGTTTCTTCTTACACGCAGGGTCCGGGCATACGAGGTTGTGAAATGACGGACAAACCCGATGACCACATGATCATCTTCGAAGACGTTTCGAAGTTCTACGGCGAGATACTCGGGGTGAATCGCGTTACTCTGGCGATCGAGCCGGGCATCACCAGCCTGGTCGGGCCAAATGGTTCCGGCAAGACTACGTTGATGAATCTGATGACGGGTTTGATAAGACCGACGCGCGGCCGTGTGAGCGTGCTCGGGCTTAGAGCCGATCATCCTGAAGTCTTTTTCCGCAAGGTCGGCTACTGCTCGCAGTTTGATTCGTTCCCGCGCGCGCTGACGGGCTTCCAGTTTATCCATTCCTATCTGCGGGTTTACGGTTATTCGAAGAAAGATGCTCAAGACGGGGCGTGGAAGGCGTTGCACCGGGTCGATCTGCTCGACGCTGCTCACCTAAAGATCGGAGCTTACAGCAAAGGCATGCGCCAGCGTGTGAGATTGGCCCAGTCGATCGCGCACGAACCGGTGGTGATGATTCTGGATGAACCGTTGAACGGTCTTGACCCGATGGCCCGCGCTGAGACGATTCGTTTGTTTCGGCAACTCGCCGGCGAAGGGCTTCACCTGATCATCTCGAGCCACATCCTGCACGAAGTCGATATGATGAGCGACAGCGTGATCCTGCTGAACAACGGCTACGTCGTTGCTGAAGGCGAGATTCACGGAGTGCGCAGCGAGATGGAAGAGCACCCGATGCAGATACTGATACGCTGCGATCGCCCCGGGCTCCTGGCTGCGCGGGTGTTCGAGCAGGACTCGGTCGTCGAAGCGAAGATTCACAAGGACAAACACGGGTTGTTCATAAAGACGCGCGATGCGGACGCGTTCTATCTCTTGTTGAATACCATTGTGGTCGAAGACGGCCTGACCGTCGAATCCATCGCGCCGGTCGACGATGATATTAACGCGGTCTATCAGTACTTGATCGGAGGAGGGGAGGCAGCGTGAGCTCATCAACCGAAGCCATTGCCGAAGTGAGGCCATCGCGCGAAGGCCAGTGGTCGCTCTGGGCCGGTCAGATCGCGGCGATAATGCGGCTCGAAGTCAGAAAGAACTTCATCGGGAAGCGCGCGATCCTCATTTATCTGCTCGCGGCGGTGCCGGTCCTGCTGATGGCGGCGTTGTCGGCGGAGATCAGTTGGCAGCAGTCGCGCAACAGCAACATAGGCGAAGTCAATATCATCTTTGCGAACTTGTATGAGGGCTTGATTCTGAGAACTATTGTCTTCTTCGGTTGCGCGTGGATTTTCATGAATCTGTTTCGCGGCGAAGTAGTAGACCGCAGCCTTCATTATTATTTTCTCTCTCCTCTGCGCCGCGAAGTCCTCGTTTGCGGGAAATACCTGTCTGGCTTGGTTGCGTCGATGGTGCTGTTCGGCATAAGCACGGCCGGGTCGCTTTTGTTTTTGTACATTGGGCTGGGCTCGGCCGGACGGAGCTACTTTGCGGACGGTCCCGGTAAGAGCCAGGCGATTGCGTATCTTGGAATCACGGCGCTGGGTTGCGTAGGCTACGGCGCCGCCTTCCTGGTCATCGGGCTTTTCTTCCGCAACCCGATCATCCCGGCGCTTGTGGCTTATGGATGGGAGTCCATTAACTTTCTGCTGCCGCCCGTGCTGAAAAAGATCAGTGTGATTCACTACCTGCATTCGCTCTCACCCGTGCCCGTACCCGAAGGGCCTTTCGCGATGGTAGCCGAACCGACCCCTGCGTATTTGTCGATTCCCGGCTTGTTGATTGTGACGGCAGTAGTGCTTGCGTTGGCAAGCTTTCAGATTCGCCGGATGGAAATCAAATACGGCGGGGAGTGAAGACGCCACCCGAGTGCGATCTTCGGATATTGGCCTGTGCTAAGATTGCTCTGCCCGATCTTGGAAAGATGTTCGGAGACATTTGCTATGACCACCGCAACGGAACACTGCTACATCGTGGTTGATGATCAGATCCTAGGGGGCGAGCCGATAATCAAAGCGACGCGAACGCCCGTGCGCGCGATTGTTGAACTGTGGCGGCTCGGCGTTCTACCCGAAGAGATGCCAGAGCACCTGCCACACTTGACACTTGCCCAGGTGTTCGATGCTCTTAGCTACTACAGCGAGCACCAGGACGAAATCAACGAGCACATCGAGCGAAATCGCATCCCCGAGGAGCTGATCAGTCCGCTGGTGAGAGAGTGATGAGACGGCTCTTCATCGAACTGTACCTTGATGAGGACGTCAGCGCACTATTGACGAAGTTGTTACGCCCGCGAGGATTCGTTGTCACCAATGCGCACGAGTCTGGGATGTTGGGATGCAGCGACGACGCCCAATTGGCATATGCGGTCAGACATCAAGAGTGTTTGCTCACGCACAACCGAGTCCATTTTGAGGCGCTTGCTCAGCAGTATTTCGCCGCGGGGCATACCCATTACGGCATCATCATCGCCGTCCGCCGATCGCCATATGAAGTGTTTCAGCGGTTGCTAAGACTCTTGAATCAAGTGACTGCTCATGAGATGGAGAATCAGGTCCGCGACATTTGATCGTGTTATCCGCGCTGTTGAAATCCCGCCGACGATTTGCTTTGATGAGTAGCGAGGTTGAACGTCGATTCCTTCTGCCACGTTTCTGATCGCACTTATGTACCTGACCAACAGATTCTCTTCATCGTTCGAGAAGCGCGTTCGGAGTCGCGGGCAGACGTACTTTGAAGCTCGCTCAGTCAAAATTGTTGAGGGAAGTAAAGAGGTCGTTCGGGCCGTGGTGCGCGGGAGCTACGAATACGACGTCTCACTCAAGATAGTGGGACTCGAGCTATTGGCTGCATGCACCTGTGCTTACTACGATCATGATCTTTGCAAACACATCTGGGCCACAATGCTCGCCGCCGAGCGCAAGGGCTATCTCGTGGGAACTGGTCACCTGCCTTCGCGATTGGTGATGTCGGACGAGGACTTCGAGCGGCGTAGCGGAAAACCAGCGCCCAAGCCGCCCGTTTGGCGCCAGCAACTCGAATCAGTGAACCGGTCGATGACGGCCGACTCCGACGAACGGACCCGCCCCTGGCCGACGTCTCGCGAGCTGTTTTACATCGTCGATGTGAGCAGCACTCTGTTGGGCCGGGGGCTTGCCATCTCGCTTGCCTGGCGCGAGGTGAAGCGGAACGGCGAATGGGGCAAGATCAAAACTACCGCTTTGCCCGCCATTCGAGTCGCGCAACTGCCCGAGCCTGACCGTCAGATAGTAGCTCTGTTGATGGGCGGTCGGGAACATTTCAGCTACAACTACGGCTACAGTTACGCGTCGCAGCATACCGGCGTGGCGAGTAACTATAAACTGTTTGAGCCGCTCGATCAGACTTTGATGCCGATGATGTGCAAGACGGGACGGTGCCGGCTCCTTGGCAGCGCCGCTGGACAGACTGATGCCTATCTTACACCCAGGGACGAAATGCTCCCGCTGGATTGGGACGATGGCGAGCCCTGGGAATTTTGGCTCGAAATGCGCCGCGACGAGAGTCAGCTTGTGACCCTCGGCTCACTGCGAAGAGCCGGCGAGCGAATGGAACTGTCGGAGCCGAGCCTGCTCACACCCGCGCTGGTGTTCGCTCGAGGCCATGCTGCCCGGCTCAACGACTTCGATGCGTTCGCATGGATCAGCCAGTTGCGGGCTCAGGGTCCGCTTTATGCTCCAGCCGAGAAGGGCAGCCTGCTGCTGGAGGAAGTACTTCGACTCCCAAAAGTGCCGCGCCTCGATCTGCCGGAAGAATTGCAATATGAGGAAGTAGCTGTCGCGCCGCAACCCCGGCTGAAGGTGTCGAAGTTGAAACGGAGTCACTGGCAGCCCGATCGCGTGGGCGGCGAGTTGTCTTTCAATTACGACGGTAAAACCGTGGCGGCGGACGATAAAAGGACCGCGATCCTTCAATCAGAAACGCGAAGGATAATCTTGCGCGACCGGGCGGCCGAACAGTTTGCGGCCGAGCGGCTCAGACAGCTTGGGTTTGTCCGACAGAATTCTTCGTACGAGCCGCAGCCGCCTTTGGCATTAGCGGCGAAGAGGATGCCGCTCGTCGTTAGGACCCTTGTCAGCGAGGCCTGGCACGTCGAAGCGGAAGGTAACATCTATCGCGAGGCGCGCGAGTTTCGCATCGAAGTTACTTCGGGGATCGACTGGTTCGAGCTTCACGGCACGGTTGATTTCGGAGACGCGAGAGCGAATCTGCCTGAGTTGATCGCGGCGTTGAAACGCGGCGATAACTCAGTAGTGCTCGGCGACGGCACGTTCGGCTTGCTCCCGGAAGCATGGTTGAAGAAGTACGGGTTGCTGGCTAGCCTGGGCTCAAGCGAAACGGATCACGTGCGATTCACCATGAGTCAGGTTGGATTGCTGGACGCGCTGCTGGCATCGCAACCCGAAGCCAGTTGCGACGCGGCGTTCTCGCGGGCTCGCGACGAACTGCAACGGTTCGAAGGCATAAGAGAGGCCGATTCTCCACCGAGCTTCACCGGGAAGCTGCGAGGCTACCAGCGAGAGGGGCTTGGGTGGCTGAACTTTCTTCAGCAGTTTGGCTTCGGTGGTTGTTTGGCCGATGACATGGGGCTTGGAAAAACAGTCCAAGTGCTGGCGCTGCTCGAGTCGCGGCGAATCGGGCGCGAGCGTGCGAACAACGGCAACTCGAAGCCTGGGAAGAAAAAAGGTCGCGCGATTGAAAGCAACGACAGGCTCGCGCCTTCGCTTGTCGTGGTGCCCAAGTCGCTGGTGTTCAACTGGATCCAGGAAGCAGCGCGCTTCACTCCCAGACTCCGAATGCTCGACCACACGGGGATGGATCGATTGAGGACCACCGGCCACTTCGATGACTACGATGTGATCATCACCACCTACGGAACGCTGCGGCGGGACGCGATTCAGTTCAAAGACGTTCAATTCGATTATGTGATTCTCGATGAAGCGCAAGCCATAAAGAACGCCAACACCGAGTCAGCCAAGGCAGCCCGGCTGCTCCGCGGCAATCATCGCCTGGCTATGAGCGGAACGCCGATAGAGAACCATCTCGGCGAATTGTGGAGCCTGTTCCAGTTTCTGAACCCGGGACTGCTGGGCGCGGCCTCGGTGTTCAAGCTCAACACCTCAGCCGCGCGTAACCCTGACGAAGAGCTTCGAGCGTTGCTGGCGAAGGCCCTGCGGCCGTTCATCCTGCGCCGCACCAAACAACAAGTCGCAAGCGACCTTCCGCTCAAGACCGAGCAGACCATCTACTGCGAGATGGAACCGGTGCAGCGCAAACTCTATGACGAGCTGCGCGATCATTACCGCCGTTCACTGCTTGGGTTGATTGAGCGCGAGGGCATCAAGAAATCGAAGATCCAAATCCTCGAGGCTCTGCTGCGGTTGAGACAGGCGGCCTGTCATCCGGGCTTGATAGACAAATCGCGGAAGCACGAACCAAGCGCGAAGCTCGACGTGCTTCTGCCCCAGATAAGCGAAGTGCTTGACGAAGGACACAAGGCCCTGGTGTTTTCGCAGTTCACAAGCTTCCTGGCGATCGTTCGCGACCGATTGGACCGCGACGGCATCGCGTACGAATATTTGGATGGCAAGACTCACGATCGGGCGGCGAGAGTCGAGCGATTTCAGAACGACACGACCTGCAAACTCTTCCTGATCAGCTTGAAAGCGGGCGGGCTTGGATTGAATCTTACCGCGGCTGAGTACGTGTTTCTCCTGGACCCCTGGTGGAACCCTGCTGTCGAAGCTCAAGCGATTGACCGCGTGCATCGCATCGGCCAGGCTCAACAGGTTTTCGCCTATCGGTTGATCGCGCGCGATACGGTTGAAGAGAAGGTGCTCGAGCTGCAGGCGACCAAGCGCGAGCTTGCGGACGCGATCATCAACGCGGATAATAGCCTGATTCGGAGTCTAGGGCGAGAGGACCTGGAACTGCTGCTTTCGTGAAACGTAAGCTGATGAACGAACTGCCGGCGTTCGCGAACCGTCAAACTCTTGCCGCGCCAATCTACCCTCGCGACGATGTAGATCGACCGAACCTCCTGCTGCTTGCTCGAAGCGAGGTTGATACCTTATCCTGCCGTTTCATTCTCGCTGCATCAGCACCCTCAGAGAATCATGAACAATCGTCGCGAACAGGTTGGATGGTACTTCTATGACTGGGCCAACTCCGCGTTTTACACGACGGTCATTACTGTCTTCCTCGGACCTTATCTGACTGACGTCGCCGAAACCGCCGCAAAAACTCTAGGCGAGAACAATGCGTACATCTATCCCTTCGGCATCAAGGTCTACTACGCTTCGTTGTGGCCATTCGTTGCCGGCCTCTCGGTCGTACTTCAGGTGATTTTCCTGCCGATACTGGGAGCGATTGCTGACTACTCACATCGCAAAAAGCAGCTGCTCGCGCTGTTCGCTTACATTGGTTCGTTCGCGACGATCGGACTTTACTTCCTCCACGGCACAAACTACATGCTGGGCGCAGGTCTGTTCGTGCTTGCCAATCTAAGCTTCGGCGCCTCGATCGTTTTCTACAATTCCTTTCTACCGGACATCGCAAGCGCCGAAGAACGCGATCGGGTATCTTCGGTGGGATGGGCGATAGGATATCTCGGCGGCGGCCTGTTGCTGGCATTGAACCTGTATCTGTTTTCAAAGGCCGAGGCATTCGGATTGACGCCCGGGCAAGCCGTTCGAATCAGCCTCGCTTCCTCTGGTGCGTGGTGGGCACTGTTCACTCTGATCCCACTTTCGACATTGCGGAACCGGCTACCCGTCAAAGAACCTCCACCAGGACAGCACTACGTGGCAACTGGATTCAGGCAGCTTATTCACACGATCTGCAGCGCTCGGGGCTATCCGCAGACGCTGCTCTTTCTGATTGCATACTTGCTTTATAACGATGGCATACAGGCCGTGATCTTGCTTGCTACGGCGTTCGGCAAGAAGGAATTGGGTCTTAGCGAATCGACGCTTGTACAAGTCGTCCTTATGATCCAGTTCGTAGCCTTCTTCGGCTCACTGGCATTCAACTGGGTGGCGAAAGCAACAGGAGGCAAGCGCGCCATCATGCTCAGTCTCGTGATTTGGACTGCGGTGATCGTTTATGCGTATGGACTGCTGCAAACAAAGCTGCAGTTCTTCATCCTGGGCGCAGTCATCGCTATTGTGCTGGGAGGCAGCCAGGCGCTGAGCCGCTCTGTCTACTCGCTAATGATTCCCAAGGGACAGGAGGCAGAATACTTCAGCCTCTATGAGGTGAGCGATAAGGGAACGAGTTGGCTCGCGCCGATCCTGTTCGGACTCGCACTTCAGTTCACAGGCAGCTATCGGGTGGCGATTCTTTCACTGGTCGTCTTCTTTATCGCAGGACTGGCGCTGCTGGCGAGAGTGAATGTCCGCAAGGCGGCAATTGAAGCCGGCAATGAAGCGCCGGCAAAGGCGTAGGCTGGTGAGCGATCAGCGACCCTTGTACATCAGAAACGGCATCAATTATGACGAAGGTCTTGAATACGCGGTCCCAGTAGAAGTCGTTCGCGCCAGGTGACGTGCGTTCAAGCGGTGAGTTCACGGTTAGCAGTTTTCCCGGCAATTCCTCCGCCGAGCTGTGGGTTATTTGCAGGTCCCTTCCGACTGCTAATGCTTGCTTGACCTCGTCGGATTTGAAGCCCGTCTGCTCGATTATTTTGGCCGTAGTCACAGCAGTCAACGAGTCCGGTGATGTTTTGTCGGCAGACTTGGTAATCGAGAATTCGCCGCTGGAAGCTGTCGCTGCTCGAACGAAGCGCGGCGCAATCAAAGCATCCGGGTCAATCACGTACTGTCTGAGCCATGAAAGGCCGGTGTTTGCGTTGATCTCCAGGGCACCACTCTTAACGTCGGAAGCCGTAATTGTGAAGTCTCCCTCGGCTTCCAGAAACCAGAACTTCAACTTATTTGGAGTGCCGACCAGTTGAAGCCGTGGCTTCAACATCCCGAAGAAGACAGTGTGTTCGGGAATGCCCGGCGCGGGTGTGCCTGATGTGAATGATTCGTTCTGCGAGGGTCGTGGGAGCAGCGTCACTGCATTCTTGACTTGTGTGCTTTGCGTCTGTTCGATGGATGTATTGCTGAGCACTCTTTCTTCATCTTCGGAGACCCTAGCCTTGAACAAGAGGTCAGGCCGCTCGACTACCCCAAGTCGCAGAGACTTGCTATAGGCCGTCTCAATAGTCCAGAACGCGCTGCTTGTGGTCCCAAGCGGCGCGCTGAAGTACGTGATCATCAGCGCGTCGAGCACGATTTCGCCAGCCTCTTTGCCGCCTGCCAGAACGTCTTTTGCTCCGATCGCCAATGCCGTGCCAAGCGTCCCGAACGCGGCACTCCGAATGAAAAGCCTGCGAGAGATCGCTTGACGGATGTGCTGGCTCACGTCCAGATGAGCGACAGTACTGCTGTCCCTAATCTTCGCTTTCTGGATTGACATGATCTAACTCCTTCGAACTGGATGGTTGACAATTGACGATCGAAACCGGCGTCCTTGGCGAAGCTTTCAGTGCGTTATCACGCACTGTGCCAAATGTTTGGACTGGCTGAAGGGAAGTTTAATTGTAAGAGCAGGCTCGAAGGCGGTACTCAGTCAGTTGTTCGCATGCCGAGGGGCGGAAACTATGTGTATCAGTTTCCTACGAGCGATGAAGTTTTTACCTGCTCGCTGGGTGCGGTCGCAGTTGTCTGCGGCTGTTTGGAGCGCGATTGATCGAGTGTGCCAAAGGCGCACTGTGTACTCATTCTCCGGTCAAGGTTAAGCGTGCTAAGACTCGCCTTTCTTTCTACGTTGCTTGATTCGAATCGGCGTCGCGAAGAACCCGAACTCCTCACGAAGCCGGTTTATCAGATAGCGCTGGTAGGAGAAATGCAGCTTCGCTTTTGGGCTGCGAGACGATGTGAAAACCACAAAGGTCGGCGGACCGCTACCGGCTTGCGTCATGTAGAGGACCCGCAACGGATACTTGGACGGGGTAGTCGCTCGAGGCTGTTCGAGGTTCCGCTCAAAGAAACGGTTCAGCTCTGAAGTCGAAACGCGCTTGTGGCGTTCCTGGTGAGCGCGCCGCGCGAGCTCCAGCAGTTTCGTCACCCGCAGACCGCTTTTGGCTGAGATGAACACAATCGGCGCGTATTCCGCGAACTTCATCATATCGCGGATGCGCTGCGCATACTCGCTGGTGGTATCGGGGGTCTTTTCCACGGTGTCCCATTTGTTGACGGCGATGATCATGCTCGCCCCTGCTTCGTGCGCGTAGCCGCCGATAGTGGCGTCGTTTGCCGTAGGGCCTTCGATGGCGTCAATCATCAAGATCGCGACATCGGCGTCTTCGAGATTGCGTCGAGCCATCACCACTGAGATCTTTTCGGCGACCAGCTCAGTCTTGCCTTTGCGGCGTATGCCTGCGGTATCGATCAAGCGAAAGTGAGTGTCTTGATACTCAAGCTCCGTATCGACCGCATCGCGTGTCGTGCCGGGGATCGGAGAGACGATCACGCGCTCTTCTCCAACCAGGCGATTCACGAGAGAGGACTTGCCGACGTTTGGACGGCCGACGATTGCGAGGCGGATTTCGCGGCGCTGGTACCACGCCTGTGCCGTGCTCGGCTGAGATTGGAAACACCGCGGCCAGACCCCATCGTTCGAACTCCAGCGAGTCGGCTTCAAGCTTGGCAGTGTCAACTTTGTTGGCCGCGACGAAGACGGGTGTACCCGTCACGCGCGCGAGTTCTGCAAGTTCTTCGTCGAGCGGAGTGATCCCGGCGCGCGCGTCTACAACGAACAGGATCAGCGATGCCTTGTCGAGGGCGGTGCGAGCCTGGCTCAAGATGTTTGCGGGGATGAGTTCTTTGTCGTCGGGAATTATGCCGCCGGTATCTACCACGTGGAACTCGCGCCCGCGCCATTCAGCGCGGCCGTAGATTCGATCGCGGGTGATGCCGGACTCGTCTCCAACGATGGCCCGCCGCCTGCCGGTGAGCTTGTTGAACAACGTGGATTTACCGACGTTGGGGCGGCCGAGGATGACAACCGTCGGGAGCTGAGGTTCTTCTGCTCGCGACGTTGTCGCCGATGGAGTCTCGAGTTTTTCCGTGTTTGATTGCAACGGTTCACTGTAGCTTGCCGCTCGGAGCTTTTACAAGGAGCAGTCATTCGGTAAGATGCTGCGGTCAAACCTGGACACGGTACGTTGCCGCGGCGTGGATCTTATGATTGACGGCATCAGAGCAGTCTTTAGACGGCGAAGGAATGCTGCTCGCGCAGCACATCTGGAATTAGGCGAACTCGGTGAGCGCCTGGCACTGGATTATTTGACGGACTATGAAGGCTATCAAATTGTTGCAACCAATTTCCGCGTGCCGTTGGGCCGCAGCCTGCGCGGGCAGAAGCTGACGGCTGAAATCGATGTCATCGCTTACGACGACGGAACGCTCGCGTTCATCGAAGTGAAGACGCGCACGTCTGATGTTGTCGTTACGCCTGAACGTGCGGTTGATCTGCGGAAGCAGCGTCAGATAGCGCGCGCCGCGAGACGATATCGCCAGTTGATGAAGGTCCACCGGGAGCCATACCGCTATGACGTAGTGACGGTCTTGACAGGGGCAAGCGGTGATGAGATCGAGTTGCTGCGCGGGTACTTCGACGACCGGGTCTTTCACAGGAGCAGGTACTTCAGAAGCGGGGAGTGAAGACGACGGGCGACGGACAACCGCCGACGGTCGGCCGTCGGCGGTCGTCATCACGCCTCATTCTCAATCTCCGTATCGGCCAGATAGCGCGCGGCGTCGGTCGGATTGAGCGGGTTGATGTAGATGCCGCTGCCTTGCTCGAATCCAGCCCAGATAGTTGTTCGCACCAGTATCTCGATGTGCCAGTGAAAGTCTTCCCGTATTGTGCTGTAGTCTCCCATTCGCGGCATCACATTCAAATTCGGCGCCGAGTGGATGTAAAAGTTGTATGGCGGATTGCCCAGCAGCTTGTAGACCTTCATCAACACAACCTTCAACATCTTGGCGAGCTCCAATCTCTCTTCGGGTGATGTCTGGATGAATGAGTACTGATGCGTCTTCGGCACTATGTGAATCTCGTAAGGCATGCGCGCGGCGAAGGGGATGTAGGCAACGAATTTCTCGCTGTCGGCCACGACGCGATCGCGCTGATGAATTGCCACCAGAATCGTCCCGTCCGCGTTGTAAATCTTGTTCTCGTGGTGAAAGATCTGATCGAGTTGTCGGCACCAGATGCAGCCCTCTCCATTGACGAAGTGTTCTTTCGCGTTCAGAAGCTTGCTCTTGAGCACATCGGGAATGACCGTCGTGGCGATTATCTGAGCGTGCGGGTGCGTGAGTGAAGCGCCCGCAGCCTTACCGTGGTTCTTGAATATCAACACATACTTCAGCTTGCGATCGCGCTCGAGGTCGACGTGTCTTTCCCACCAGGTGTCGACGATGCGGGCAACCTGGTTCAGTGGCTGGTGCTCGAGGTAGACATCGTGGTCGGGCGATTCGATTGCGACTTCGTGGGCGCCGTAGCCGGTTGCCATCTGGAACATTCCGATGCGCCGCAGATTGATCTCGGGAAAGATTCCGAAAGCGGGAAACTTATTGGGCACCACGCGGGTGAGCCAGCCGGGACTGTTTGGCAGTTCGCCGTTGTTGCGAATTGTGAATATTTCGGGCGGAGTCTGGTCCTCTCGCCCGGAGCAAAACGGACAACGCGCTCGGGCCTCCGGCGTCTCGTCTTCACGCCGTGGCTCGGGGGCTTCGGGCCGCTGCGCCCGCGCTGACGAAATGATTACCCACCGGCCGCTGATCGGATCTTTCCGCAGCTCCGGACTGAATTCAGCCATGGTTTCCTCCGCTAGCCTTTCCTGGTAACGACCACTTATTAGTCCACACACACAACCTTGAGGGTTACCGCACGCGACAAAAACAGCGCACTACAGTAGCAGGATTCGAACCGATCGGCTAGCGGCTCTTGAGCGGGGTTGCTGCTCGGAAAAATCGGAGTTCACGCCCTCGTCCTTCGTCTTCAATATACGTTTGCGCCAGTTCGGGGTCAACACCCTCCCGGCTGACGCGCGAGGCGATGAGCAAAGCTCCGGTGGTAGTTTGAATGTCAATGACTCTCTGCTAAGATTCGGTGAGGCACGTGCTCGGATAGTTCCAGCCCGATTCATTCAGAGCCGGAGGGTTTATGAAGTCATTTGCGCTCATCAGGGCAGCGGTCGTCGCCGCTCTTCTAGTTATTTTGTTGACTGCGTCCGCTGTCCCGCGGTCGAGTGTCGTGGCGCAAAGCGGGCGTCAACCGGAGAAGAAGAAGGTCGAAAAGAAGACGGATGAAAAAAAAGGAACCGAGCCTCAGGAGCCGGCCCCACCGCTACCAAAGGACTTCAAGCAGGAGCCGCCGATAAAGTTATCAACCCAGGTCGTCAATGTGGATGTTACGGTCGTCGATAAGAAGAGCGGCCGGCTGTATACGAACCTGACGAAGAAGAACTTCACTATTTATGAGGACGGCGTCAAACAGGAGACGACAAACTTCGCTTCCGGGGAAGGTCCGATGACCGCGGTGCTCCTTCTTGAGAACAACTTTCACAACCGAAGGTGGAGCAACTACTACGACCCGACCTTCGCACAGGAGATCTTTCAATCAGCAGCAACCTTCGTGCGGGGCTTCGTCAAGCCGGACGATCATGTCGCACTTGTGACCTACAGCATGCGACCCAAAGTCGTTCAGGATTTTACCGGAGATAGCGGTCGGCTCTATCAAGCAGTCGTGGCGGCCTATCGTGACACAATGAACTTCAGCGAAGCGAATATCTATGACTCGCTTTCCTTTGTTCTAATGGGCGGCAAAGCGATACAGCTATTTGAAGAAGAAGCGGGTGAGAGCCAGTATACCGGCTTGCAGGAGATCGAAGGGCACTCTGCGGTTATTCTGGTCACTCTGGGAATCGACACGTTTAGCCGCCTGACCTATGATAAGGCGATGAAGATAGTCTCGCGCGCGGGTGTGCCGATCTTCATCGTTGGCGTCGGCAACTTGTATTTCAAGAAGTACGGAGACAACCTACCGCCGGAACGTAGAATGGACTTTCAGATGGCATTTAACCAGCTCAACACCTTCGCAAAGCTCAGCGGCGGAGCCTATTTCCCCATGACCTTCGAGAGCGAGATCCCGCAAATCATGCGCAGCATCGCAGTCTTGCTTCGCGGCCAGTACAGCCTCGGCTATTCGCCGACAAATACCCGGCGCGAGGGCAAGGATCGCAAGCTGAGGGTCGATGTCGATATAGACGGCGACGGCACGCCCGACAATAAGCAACTCGACCTCCACTATCGCGAGAAGTACATCGAGCCCGATGATAATCCAACCGTTAAGAAGAAGTAGTCCGTAGTCCGTAGTCAGTAGTCCGTTAGCAGGCAAAGCGTAAGAACTGAGAACCGACAGCTACGGACTACGGACCACGGACTACGAACAGACTCGCTTTTAATGATCGAATACGAACAACTGCACCTCTACTCCCCCGTTACGTCAGACGAGATCCTCGAAGCGGTGTTCGATCAAGCGCTACGGGCAATGGTAAAGAAAGAGCCGAGGCCAAGGGTTGAAGCACGCTTCTACCCTTATGCGGGGCTTTCATCGACCATAAGGCTGCGTCAGGGGCAGGTGTTTGCCCGGGTGTCGGATATCCTCAGGGGCTCTCCGCGTGAGGTCCTCTTTGCCCTCGCTTCTATTCTCGTTGCAAAGCTGTATCGACAAAAAGCGTCAAAGCTACACGAGCGTGTCTATCGAGAGCACACTCTGAATCCCCCGATCCTGGATGCGTCGCATGCAGTTCGACGACGCCGCGGGTACAAGATTACGACTTCCTCACGCGGCAAGACGTACGATCTGGCGGAGCTGTTTTCAGAACTGAATACCCGCTACTTTGGCGGCAAGCTCGATTGTCCCCTGCTTTCCTGGAGCCAGCGCAAAACGCGGCGGTTGCTGGGACACCACGATCACGTCCATCGGGCAATCATCATCAGCAGCACGCTCGACAACGCGGCCATCCCGCGCTTCGTGGTCGAGTACGTCCTGTATCATGAGATGCTTCACATCAAACATCCGGCACGCGTAGTCTCGGGGCGAACAAGCTATCACGGCCGCCCGTTCCGCGAAGACGAGCGGTTGTTCGAGCGATTCGATGAGGCCGCCAAATGGCTGGAAAAGATAGCTGTCCCGGCGCGCGGAAGGACTCGCCGACGCCGGCGACAGCCGTGCAACTAGTGGAATGTAACGCCGAAAGTCCTGTAGGGCTGGCGGTTATTCACGAGCGAAGTCTCGTTTAAGTCTTGTCCTACACTAGAGGGAACAAACTCGCAGCGGATGCGTTTCATGTGGGTGAGCGAAGATCCCGACCCGGTTGAGTAAGGATGTGCAACGGATTCTCTCCGCCGATCGAGACCTGAGTTCAGAACAGAAAATCCTTCTCCTTTGTCCGGGGCGCTCCAAAGGCGCCCCGGACTTTTCCCCCCGAATACCTTAAGCGCGGGTTCGCGGTGAGTCTCCGTCCGAATATGGAGAGCCCTCAGAAGGGAAGCTCAACCTCACTTCGAGGTTGGGGATCCGATATGGCGACGAAAACAGCATTAGAAAACTTTAAGGTTTTTTGACGAGACTGGCCACTTTTTTTTGAAACCGAACCTGGTCGCTTGCGTTATTAGACGTGTGAGTGAACATCGAGCCTGGACCACGTTGAATCCTAATGCGCCTGATAGATGTGGCCCTACTCGTTAGTCCAAGCGTGTCGCTTGGGGTGAATCCTCCTCCATTACTCACCGGGCGCCGCGGCATGAAGTGGCTGTGGCGCCCGCACTTTTTTGAGGTAGCATAGACTTTAGTCGGTGTCCGGTGAGTCCTGTTTTACCGGAATACCCAAACACAGACTAAAGTCTATGCTACTCAAGCCAGCTTCTTGCGGAACCTGAACGCGCTCAACACCAACAGCGCAAGTCCCATGAACATCAACGTCAGAACTTCCGGAAGAAGATCGACCAGCGTGGCGCCTCGCAGGACTATCCCTCGAATTATCTCCATGAAATGGGTTGCCGGGACCATATACCCGATGAACCGCATGATTACCGGCATCGAATCGCGCGGGAACATGAATCCTGAGAGCAAGACAGACGGCAACATGATGAGCCACGCCAACTGCAGCGCTTGCATCTGGTTCTGAGCCTTTGTTGAGATCAAGAGTCCAATCGCCAGCGCCGTAAACAGGAATAAAATCGACAGCGAGAGCAGCAGCACGAGCGAACCCTTGATCGGAACGTCAAAGACCAATCTCATGACGGTCAACACTGTCAACGTTTCCACAATGCCTATGAGTCCATAAGGCACGAGCTTGCCGAGCATCAGCCCAAACGGGCGCACCGGCGTGACCAGCAACTGCTCCAGGGTGCCTTGCTCGCGCTCGCGTACTATTGAGAAGGCAGTCAGCAGCGTCGTGATGATCTGAAGGATAATCGCGATCAGACCCGGGACCATGAAGTTTGCCGAGCGCGAGTCGGGGTTGAAGAGCATTTTCGGCCGGACCTCAATCGGAAGCTGCGATGTGCGGCTCCCTGACCCCTGCAGTTCCGTACCGAGTCTCGCAAGCGACACTGTGAGCCCAACCTGCGATGCCACCTGCAGACTCTGCGTGGCGATACTCGAATCAGAGCCGTCGATCAGCACCAGCACAGTCGCTTGCCGGTTGGCCAATAGCCGGTCGGAATAGTCAGGCGGAATCTTTATGCCGACCTTCACTCGACCGGTGACGATCGAGTTGTTGAGCTCTTCATCCGAGCCCACGTAGCGCACGATTTGAAAGTAGTCTGTGTTCTCAAACGCGTGCAGCAGGTCGCGTGACTGAGGACCGGGATCGAGGTTGTACACCGCAGTCTTGATGTTGCGAACATCGGTGTTGATTGCGTAGCCGAAGACCATCAACTGAATCATCGGCACTAATAACATCAACGCCAGCGTCAGCGGATCACGGCTGATCTGGATGACCTCTTTGTAGAAGATTGATCTAAATCCTCTGAACATAACGTTGTCTCTGGTTTCTAGTTTCTGGTTCTTGGTTCGGGCGCATAACATCATTACGAGAAACCAGAAACCAGAAACCAGAAACTAGGAACCAGAAACTCCCTGTCCGTTCACCGCGAACCTCTTGGTCAACGTCACAAAGACATCTTCCAGCGACGGACGAGCCGGCGTGACCTCCGCTCCGCTTATGCCTATTTGCTCGAGCGTCGCGTTGATTCGATCGAGCCGCTCCCTTGTATCCATCAGCAAGTGAATCGACTGCCCGAAAATCGTCGCGTCGCGAACGTACGGCGCGCGCTTCAACGCACCAAGCGCCACAGTTGTGTTCGGGCAAGTCACCTCAACCCACCTCGCATCCGCAGGCGTCACATCGGGAAGTTGCTTCAAGTCATCGGGCTCACCGTAAGTTATCAACTTCGAGTTGAAGATGTAGCCGACGCGCGCGCAGCGTTCGGCCTCATCCATATAATGCGTGGTAACGAACAGCGTTATGCCCGTCCCGGAAAGTTGAAAGAACAAATCCCACAGCTCGCGCCTGGCAACGGGATCGATGCCAGCCGTGGGCTCATCCAGAAAGATAATCTTTGGTTCGTGGACGAGCGCGCACGACAACGCCAGCCTTTGTTTCCATCCGCCCGACAGCTTGCCCGCTCGTCGATCGCGGAATGGACCGATGTGAGTTAACTCGATCACCTCGTCGCGGCGCTGCCGCAGCTTATCGCCCTTCAGCCCGTACACGTGCGCGTAGAAATTCACGTTCTCCCAAACGGTCAGGTCCTGGTAGAGGCTGAACTGCTGCGACATGTAACCGATGGTCTGTCGAATGTCGTCGGTCTCGGTGAGTATGTCGAAGCCCGCAACCCGAGCGTTACCCGCGGTCGGCGCGATCAAGCCGCACAGCATCCTGATCAGCGTCGACTTGCCTGAGCCGTTTGGGCCAAGAAAGCCGAATATCTCGCCGCTCCGAACGGAGAGACTGACCCCGTCGACAGCGGTCACCTCGCCGAACCGCTTCGTTAGCCCGTTGATTTCTATTGCTACTGGCATAGTTGACTGATGCGTGACGTAGCATAGACTTTAGTCTGTGTCCGTTGTTCGGAGAGTCGACTGAAGCACACAGACTAAAGTCTATGCTACGTCACACATCACGTTTCACTCTCACTTCGGTATCGTTACGTCCGCCGCCATACCGGCGGAAAGTTTGCGCGCGCTGTTGGCGAGCCTTATGCGCAACCCAAAGACCTGATGCGCTCGCTCGTCGCGAGTCTGAACGTTGCGAGGAGTGAACTCTCCCCGGCTTGCTATCTCCTCGATGTGGCCGTTAAAGACTGCGCCTGGAAACGAGTCCACCGTAACCGGCACGTCCTTGCCTAAAGCCGCCCTCGCGTAGCCCAATTCCGGCTCGGGGACGTACACGCGCACCCACAGCCGATCGACCTCGACAAGAGTGGCGACAGGAGACCCGGGACTGATCAAATCGCCCGGTCTCAATTGAAGCACCTCGACGATTGCATCAGCAGGAGCTTTCACCTCAAGCTCCGCGAGCTGCGTTTCGATCTGCTGCAGCGCCGCGCGAGTGCGTTCCACCTGCGCCTTCGCCGCGTCAATGTCTTCCTTGCGAGCGCCGCGCTCCACCAGTGCGCGATTCGCGGCTGCTTGTTTGAACAGCCGGTCAGCGCGATCTATCTCCTCCTGTCTTGTGCCGGCCAGGAGCAAGTCGAGCTTCTGACGGGCCGCCTCGCGCTGCGCGGCCGAGCGATCGAATGCAGATTTCGCGTTGTCGTACTCCTGGCGTGACTGCACCCCGTCGCTCACAAGTTTGGCGACTCTTGCGAGGGTTACCTTCGTCACCTCATAGTCTGCTTCGGCAGCTCGGAGTTCGGCGCGCGCCGCATCGATTTCCTGCTTGCGCGGACCGTTCCGAGCAAGCTCATAGTTCATCCAGGCTGCCTCGGCCTGAGCCTTGGCGGCCGCGATCTCCTCCGGTCTTGACCATCGCAAGTTCTTCCGCAGATTTGCTTCGGCCTGGGCGACTGCTGCCACCGCATCGGCGTGCTTAGCATCCAGGTCATAGCGCTCAAACCGAATGATCGGCTCGCCTTGCTTGACCTCCTGACCTTCTTTGACAAGCACGGCTTCGATCCGGCCACTGACCTTCGAACCGACGTGTATCTCGTCAGCCTCGATCGTGCCGGACAATACCTGCCTGTCCGTGGCCGCACGCCCGCTGAGGTACTTCCAGGCGGCCGCGGTTCCCAGCAAGATCAGGAACAGCACTCCGAACAGAATCGTCCTTCGGAAACTTCCTGTTTTCATGATTGCACCCGCGGCCGACGCTTCCCGCTTTTGCTCTTCTTTGAAGCGGGTGCGGCTCTCTTCTTCGTCCCTTTCTCGCCGGCGACCGCCCCGTAGAGAAAGAGATCGATTGTATGAGCGGCGACTCTGCTGACGAACCGCTCATCGTACTCCGTCTTTCCCAGAGCGACTGAGATGATCGGCCGAAGAAACTGAAAGATGACGACCATTCCCATCAGACTGATCGGGGCCAGATCGACGTCGACTGGCCGCAACTCGCCGCGCTTCACTCCGTCCGAGATCATGGTTCTCAACATCGTGTAGTTGGCTGCGGCGTACTCCTGGGCGATCTGCTTAATGTGCTTGGCGCCCGTCAGCATCTCCCGGTAAAGGACACGTGCAAGGTTCGGCTGGCTGAGCATGTATGCGGCATACGCGTCCACAAAACTCGCGAGCCGGTCTCTGGTTGAGCCGGACCGGTCGGTTGTTTCGATCAGAAGCGCCCGAACCGTTGACGCCGCGCCCTCGATCATCGTTCGGTACAGCCCCTCCTTGTTGCCAAAGTAATAGTGAATCATCGCGCCGTTGACCCCGGCCTTCCTGGCGATATCGCGGATCGCGGCGCCGTCAAATCCGCGCTCGGCGAACAGCTCTTCCGCCGCCGCCGCTATCTTCGCTCTTGCTTCCGGATCGTCTGCCTTTGGTCTCGCCATATCAGTTAATCAAACGTTTGATTAAAGAATAAAAAAGGTTCAACGCCGAGTCAAGGAAAAACCTGACGCAGACACCTTGGAGGGAACTCTAAACCGGGGCGGGTCCTGTCCTATCAGCCGCGCCTTTTCTTCAGACGGCCCGTCAGCGCGCTGGTCGCGGCTCTCAATTCTTCAACCCCGAGAAGGGAAGCGACCAGGTAGAACAACCCCGCGCTCACCACGACCGATACCGTGACGTTCGCAAGCCGCGCCGGGAAGTTGTCCCCAAGCACGCGGGCGGCGGCGGCGCTAACCGCCCAGCAAGCGGCGCCCATAGCCGCGGACGCGAACAAAATCTTTGACATCGCAAGTACGGTCCGCCTCCCTTCAAGGCCGTTGATGCGCTTTCGCATGATGAAGTAGAGCAATCCGCAATTTCCCAGCGCTACGGTGGACGTTGACAACGCGAGTCCGCGCTCCTGCATGACACCCACGAGCGACCAGTTCATCACGAAGTTCGTCAGCATCGACGCCAGGCTGATGATCATAGGAGTGCGCGCGTCACCAAGCGCGTAAAACGCCGGGGCCAGGATCTTGATCGCAGCATAACCCGTCAGCCCGACGGCAAAGAAGGCCAACGCTGCCGCACTGTGTTCGGTGTCGGCGGGACCGAAGTGTCCGCGCTCATAGATCAACGCGATGATTGGTCGCCCGAGCACGATCAACCCGACAGCGGATGGGATCGTCAGCAGAAACGCCAGGCGTATCGAACTCGCGAGAGTATGCCGGAAGTCCGCTTCATCTTTTCGCGCGACGCTTCGAGAGATCGCCGGTAGAGTCGCGGTCGCAATCGCAACGCCAAACACGCCGATCGGAAACTGCATAAGCCGGAACGCGTAGTTGAGCCATGAAACCGGACCAGTGCCTGGAATGTTCGACGCAAAGTTGCTGTTGATCAGAACGTTCACCTGCACCGCTGCGCCGCCGATCACCGCGGGTCCCATCAATCCGAACATCCGTCTCACGCCCGGATCGCTGAAGCTCAACATCGGCCGATACCTGAAGCCGGCTCGCCGCAGGCTCGGCCACTGAACCGCATACTGCAAGAAGCCGCCGATCAACACTCCGTAAGCCATCCCGACGATTCCCTCCGTGGGTCTGTCGACGATCGCGCGAATCGGGTGTGACAATGTCGGGTCAGTCAGTAGCGCGGCAACAGACACGCCCCCGATGATCGAGCCGACGTTGAAGAAAGAAGATGACAGCGCCGGTATCCCAAACCGATCGCGCGCGTTCAACACTCCCATCGCCTGCGCGGCGAGCGCGACGAGCAAGATGAAAGGCATCATTATCCGCGTCAGGCGAACGGTGAGCTCGAATTTGGCTGGGTCTGCTTGAAAACCTGGAGCGATGAACGCAACAAGAGGTTCAGCGAAAACGACGCCGAGGACGACGAACGTTCCCAGCACCACGATGAGGCCCGTCGCTACTAAATTCGATAGTCGAAACGCCTCTTTCTCGTCTCTGTTGATAAGGTAGTCCGAGAAGACCGGAACGAACGCACTGGACAGGGCGCCTTCGGCGAAGAGATCGCGCAGCAGGTTTGGAATCCGGAACGCAATGAAGTATGCGTCAGTGGCAAAACTTTTCGATGCGCCGAAGAGATATGCAAACACCATCTCGCGCACCAGCCCGAGCACGCGGCTGGCCATCACAGCCAAGCTCACGATTCCAGCCGAGCGGGCGACGCTTGAACGTTTTCGTGGAGCTACAGGCTTCTCGCCTTCGTCGGGCGCGCTCGATTTGGAGTCAACGTGGTTCATGTCGGCGTTGCATTCTATCCGCTTTGTGAAAGCTATTCCAAGAACTTGAGCGAGGTCCTTAACTGAACGATCGGCTTAGTTGCAGCCGCGCCAGCGTGGGTTGTATGTAGCCGCGAGTGGTTATTCGAGCTCGAGTTCTTTTATGCGGGTGAGAAGCGTCTTGTAGCTGACGTCTAGTCGCTCGGCTGTGCGCGACTTGTTGTAGTCGCAGTCCTTGAGTGTCGCGGATATCTTGCGCCGCTCGACGAGCCGCTGCGCCCGGCCGCTCACTTCGGAAAGTGAACCGCGCAGATCAAAGCCGTCGAGCAAAGCCGCCTGCTCGCGCGCCGAATAGTCCGCAGGTGGACTGATGTTGAGGTCGGCGGAGGTGATCTCGGCGCCGCGAGCCAGAATGCACGCACGCTCGATGCAGTTCTCGAGCTCGCGCACGTTGCCCGGCCAGTCGTATTCCTCGAGCGCTCGGACACAGTCGTCAGTGAGCTTGAGCGGCGCGCGGCGCAATTCGCGGCCGTACTTCGCAGCAAAAAACTCCGCGAGTTGACCGATGTCAGATCGACGTTCGCGCAGCGCAGGTATGTGCACCGGGAACACGGCAAGGCGGAAGTATAGATCCTCGCGAAACTGCTTGGCCGCGACGGCCCCCTTCAAGTCGCGATTCGTCGCCGCGACGACCCGCGCGTCAACGTCGATGTCGGCCGAGCCCCCGAGCCGGTTGACCTTCCGCTCTTCCAGTACGCGCAGAAGCTTCGACTGTACGGCAGAGGCAACCTCGCTTATCTCGTCCAGGAATATGGTTCCTCTGGCCGCAAGTTCGAACTTGCCGACTCGCCGCTGGTCCGCTCCGGTATAGGCTCCCTTCTCGTGACCGAACAGCTCATTCTCAATCAACGTGTCCGGAATAGCGGCGCAGTTGATGGCGATGAAGGGCGCGTCGCGCCGCTGGCTCAAATGGTGAACCGCTCGCGCGAACAATTCCTTGCCGGTTCCAGACTCGCCTAGCAGCAGGACCGTCGTTGGAGTAGAAGCGACCTGTTGTATCTCGCGGCCGACTTTCTGCATGGCCGACGAGTCACCGATTATTCTTGGAAATCCGTAGCGCCGCGCGTAGTCATCTTTCAGCAGGACATTCTCAGCGCGCAGCCTGGTCTCTTCAAGGGCGCGCTGCACGAGTAAGAGGAGATGACGGCTATCGACGGGTTTTTGAAGGAACTCGTATGCGCCTTCCTTCATCGCCTGAACCGCTTCATCGATGGTCCCATATGCGGTTAGCATAATCACCGCGGTGTCTGAATCCGCTGTCTTGGCGGCGCGTAACACTTCGAGTCCGTCGGCTCTCGGCATTTGC
>WNFR01000791.1_pt1 | contig 32316 bp, 28 predicted proteins | sample 5400221 | NCBI WGS metagenome assembly WNFR01 (sample SAMN13153357, study PRJNA577476) | soil metagenome | isolation source: 40 cm soil under Madrone tree | place: USA:California | collected 2016-06-14
GCCGCCGACAGCAACTCGGCTTTCCAAGCCGCCTGCGCATTGCCGCCCGCCACCACGGCGCGCCTGCCTTCAAGGGCTAGGAATACCGGCAGCCGCGCCAGTGCGTCTATGCGCGGCGGCTGAAGGTCGGTTGGAAGGCGGGGCGCGGTCATCGGGGCTTCTCTGTATCTTGATGTGGCGCGCAGCAGCCGCGCCGTCAATCGGCCTCGTCGTGCATGGCAGCAAATTCTGTGCCGGCCTTGTAGCCCGGATGGAGCGCAGCGTAATCCGGGGTCAGCCTATCCCGGATTACGCTGCGCTCCATCCGGGCTACAAGGCTGCGTCTGACCCGAACGCCATGCTGATCCTCTTGAGCGCAACACCGCGGCGTCGAAGTGCGAGCCGGTGGCCGTCGGCGAGTCGTCGGAATGCAATTGAACCCGAGCGGCCTCAATCATGACCAACGGCATGAGAAATAAATCATCCTGTAGTAGAATTCATTCAAGCGGAGTCACAACCATCATCTGTCGTCCCGCCAAAAGCCCGACCCAATTTCAGTGTCGTACAGTGTCCGCCGGACCGATCAGCGCTATAAGCCATGGCCGGTACTGGTGGAGGTAGATCTATGGGGCCCTCGCTTGCGGAATTGCTTCACGACTGGCACGATTTTTATGTCCTTGTCGGCACGGCGTCCGCCACGCTCGTCGGCCTGATGTTCGTCGCAGTGTCGATCGGCACGAGCATCTTCAACGAAGATCACCGCGCCGCGATGACGGCTTTCATCACGCCAACCGTGATGCACTTTGCCGCCGTGCTGTTCGCCTGTCTGCTGGGCACCATACCGACCCATACATGGTACACCCTTGGCGGCCTCCTCGGGGCCGGAGCGCTTGCCGGCTCGATCTACAGCGGAGGACTGGTGGTGCAGATGATCATCCGCCACCGGTTCAACGTCGATGTGAGCGACCGGTTGTTCTATGCGCTCTTGCCGCTTGCGGGATATGTGCTCGCACTGATCGCGGCAGTGCTGTTATGCACGCGCGCCGCCGCAAGCGCCGACCTGATCGCCGCCGCAGTACTCACGCTGCTTCTCGCCGCCATTCGCAACGCCTGGGACATGATGGTTTGGATCGTGATCAAGACGCCCGCCGGCGGGTCGCCTCCGCCGTAGGGTGGGCAAAGGCGCATCGCGCCGCGTAGCGCTATTGCCGCGGACCGCGATGCGCCTTTGCCCACGCTGTCCGACCCTACGACGCTTGATCAGGCCCTCGACTTGATGCAGTTTGCCGGGCCGTCTACCTCCATCCTCCTCAGCCAAATCGAACTGAACACCACACCAAAGCGCATCGAGCATAGTCATGTACGTCACCGCCACAAAGCGACTCACACACCACGGGGCCAGGCACATGGCCGCCATCGCGGTGGAGCGCGCGCAAACCGCCGGCATCGCCATTGCGGTGGCGGTTGCGGATGCGGGCGGGCATCTGGTGGTGCTCGAACGCATGGACGGCGGGCGGTTTCATACCGTCCATTCAGCCACCACCAAGGCGGTCTGCGCCGCCTCGAACAAGCGTCCGACCTCAGCCCGGGGCGCGCAGGCGCAGCCGCTCGATGTCGCCCATGCGATCGGGCTGGCGCTCGCCGCGGGCCCCGAGCGATGGACCGCCATGGAAGGCGGCTTCCCGGTGATCGTCGAGGGCGAATGCATCGGCGGCATCGGGGTCAGCGGCGGCGATTGGGAGACAGACGCCCGCATCGCGCGCGAGGCCGTCGAGGCGATCGGCGCCGCATGGTCCGCATAAAGCCCCCATGGAAGCACAGCAGGCAAGCAACGCCATGAAGGAATCGAAACCGGGACCCGCGGACGCCCGCAAGCTGCGCGTTGCGGTGGTGGGCATCGGCTGGTGGTCGGACGTGCTCGCGGACGCCGCCTTGCGTTCGGACGCGATCGACATCGCCGCCTGCTATACCCGTTCCGACGACAAGCGGGCTGCGTTCGCGGCGAAATACGGCTGCCGGTCCGCCGCGAGCTATGAGGAAATTCTCACCGACCCCGACATCGAGGCCGTCATCAATACGACGCCGAACAGCGCGCATCTCGCCACCACCCGCATGGCCGCCGAGGCCGGCAAGCACGTTTTCCTCGACAAGCCGATCGCCAACACCGCCGCGGAAGGCCGCGAGATTGCGCGCGTCTGCGAGGCCGCCGGCGTGGTGCTGGCGCTCGGCTATCAGCGCCGGCGGGAGAGTCATTTCCGCTGGATCAAGGCCGAGATCGACGCCGGCCGCTTCGGCAAGCTGGTGCAGGCCGAGTGCAATATCAGCCGCGACCGGCTCGGCAAGATCGATCTATCGTCGTGGCGCTATCAGGCGGCCGGCATGCCGGGCGGCGTCATACTCCAGATCGGCATCCATTACGTCGACGTGCTTGAAATGCTGATCGGGCCGGTCCGGCGCGTCCGCGCCGCGTCGGCGCAACTCGTGCTGCCGGGCGACAATCCGGATGTCGCAAACCTCATCTTGGAGCACGGGTGCGGCGCCATCTCCAACCTGACGGCGTCCTATGCGTCGGCGTCCGAATACTACATGATGAACGTCTACGGCAAGGAAGCGAGCGCTTACTACGATCTCTTCGGCGGCCTGCGCTATCTGCGCCGTGGCGAGGCGGCACCGCGCGCTGTCGCCACCGCGGCGAACGATACCATCCGTGAGGAGCTTGAGGAGTTTGCCGCTTGCATCCGTAACGGCCGCAAGCCTGAAACCGACGGATGGTGGGCCTCGCGAAACCTGGCCGTCGTGATGGCAGGCATTCAAAGCGCGCGCGAAGGCCGCGCCGTCGAGGTGGAGCCGGTTGCGGCGGGTTAGGGATCGGGGCCGTCCCAGCGGGTCGGGCCTGAGCCTGCCATCGGGCCGGCCAAAGGCCGGACCCCTTGGGCCGGCCGGATGGCAGGCTTCGGCCCCGTTGGGCGTATCTCTGCCGACGCGGCGAATGTTCAATCGCAAAATTGGTGGCATCGCAATCCAAAGCCTGTGCGGTGAACAAATCCCTTTTCGAAACATTTCGAAACAATTGATGATTTGCTAGATGGGGGGTTCAATTGTGGAAAATCTAGGTCGGCAACTTGGCCACCCCGTAAAAGTAAATCTGAATCTCAACACAAAATAGGCTGATCGTACCGGCAAGTTACGATACGAGTTTTAGCAGGTGTTTTTTTCTTGGTAGGGGAGCATGCTTATGACGAGCGCGTGGAAGGAGCCGCCCGGCCGGGACGATCGCGCCGAGGGCCAAGATTCTGGGCCCGAAGAAAATCAACTTGAAATGTTCGACGTCACGCCGCGGGCCAGCGCTGAGATGCTGCTGCCGCCTGGGAGCGACTTCGTATACGGCAGCGCCCGCCACGAGGGCGGCGGGCGGGGACACTTTCTTGATATGGGCGGGGCCGATTCCGATGAGTTGCGTCGGCTCGAAGACAGCATTCGCTGGCTGATGAACGAGAGCGGCGTGCGCCACATTCCGCGGGCGGCAACTTTGCCGCCGGTGCGTGGGCTGTCGCCGGTCGAATTACAGGACGACGATTCGCTCCTGCTCAACCCCGAAACCTTGTTTGCGCCGCAGTCGTTGCGGCGTCGGGAAAGCTTGGCCCGCGGCGCGGCAAAAATTCTGCTGGTGACGGCCGTTGCGGCGCCGTCGGCGTATTTCATTGCCAACTGGATGCAGTTTCCAGGCACGGCAGCGCCTTCCGATTCGGCGGCCATCTCCGAACCAGCGGCCATTTCCGGTTCGATGCTGGGGCCGTTGGAGGAGCGAGTTGCCGCCGTGGTTCCAGGGTTGGGGCGGCCGACGCCCGATGCCGCACCAATCGGCGACGGAATTCCAGGCGCGGCGCAACTCGAGCCGACGGTCAAGCGCGGGATGCTCCCGGTTGAACCAAGCCCAGAAGGGCCCGCAGGTGCCAGTGCCGCCGAGCCCAAGGGTGCGCCCGAGCAGCCTACCGTTGTCGTGTCGACAACGCCACCTGACCCGGCGCCCGGCCCCGTCGGCACCAACGCGGATCAGTCGAGCAGTCCTCCGCCGGCGGCCGCGTCTGCGCCACGGAAGCCCGGGATGAACGCCGCTGAGATTTCGCTTATGGTCGAGCGCGGCCGCGTACTTTTCGACGCCGGTGACCTCGCCGCCGCCCGCCTGTTCTTCCGCCGGGCGGCCAACGCGGGCGATGCTGCGGCAGCGCTTGCCATGGGGGCCACATACGATCCGGACGTTCTGTCGAAGCGCTTCATCCGTGGCATCGAGCCCGATGCCCAGGAAGCGCGGATGTGGTACGAAAGAGCCCGGGAATTGGGTTCGCCCGAAGGTCCGCGCCGCATCGAGATGTTGGCGCAAAAACTGCGCTAACATTGTTGCGCGCTGCCCGACCGTGCCTTGCTGATTTCAACCGGTTGAAGCCCCGCCGGCGAACCGCCGCCACAACGGCGGACAGATCCCTGCCGCCAACATACTTGACGTAAATTAGAGCGGATTTCGTTCGCTTTGCCCCCTCCCTACCCTCCCGGCATGCGGGGGAGGGTAGGGAGGGGGCATCGTCGCCGGGCTTGTCCCGGCGACCCCGAGCTTCAAGGCACAAAGCGAGAATGATCCGGGGTGGCCGGGACAAAAGCGCGTTCACGCGCGTCTTCAACGCGCTGCTGCCCGGCCACGACGCCGGGAGAGATGGTGGGCGCTTCAACCTGACCGGAACACGCCGCCAATGATGCCGAGGCCATGACGCAGAGGAAAGACTGTGACTTGTCACAGTAGACCTCCCGGTTGCTGCGCGGCAGTTCTTATCTTCCGTTGGTACAGCGTATGGCTACCGGGATCTGGCTTGTGCGCATGAAGACCAAGACACGCACCATTACGCTCGGCGCGGCAGCGATCGCGATTGTTGCGAGCTTTTTGGCCGGGGTCTATGTGGCGGGCGGATATCGAACGCGCGGTGGCCCGTTTGGCGTAAGCGATGCGGTCGCGGCGCCCGAAGCCATCCCGGGCTCAAAGGCCGCTTCCACTCTCGTGCCCAACATCGTCGAACTTCTGGAAACCCAGCTCAAAGCCGTCAAGGTGGAAGTCGCCTCGGAACGAGAATTCCCGATCGAGAAATCAGCGGTTGGCAGCATCGACTTTAACGAAGAGTTGCTAACCCAGGTCTTCACCCCCTATCAGGGCCGGATCGTCGAGTTGTTCGCCAAGATCGGGGACGAGGCGAAGAAGGGCCAAGCCCTGTTCACCATCGACAGCCCCGACCTGGTGCAGGCGTCTTCGACGCTGATTTCGTCCGCCGCGGTGCTGGAGCTGACCACGCGCAACGTCGAGCGCATGAGGATGCTCTATACGGCCCGCGCCGCTGCGCAGAAGGATTTTGAGCAGGCCACTTCCGACAATCGGACCGCCGAGGGCGCCTACCGCGCAGCCCGCGACGCGGTGCGCCTCTTCGGCAAGAGCGATGGTGAGATGGATCGTATCGTCGAGAAGCGCCAGGTCGACCCGATCCTCGTCGTCCCCAGTCCCATTTCCGGCCGCATCACTGCTCGCAATGCTTCTCCGGGGCTGCTGGTGCAGCCCGGCAATCCGCCGGCGCCCTTTGCGGTTGCCGACGTTTCGACCATGTGGATGCTGGCGAATGTTGCGGAGAGCGACAGCCCCTCGTTCCAGGTCGGGCAGGACGTCAGGGTCTCCGTCATGGCTTATCCGGGCCGCGTGTTCGAAGGCCGGATTTCCACCATCGGGGCGACCGTCGATCCGATCACCCATCGGGTCCTGGTCCGCTCGGAAATCGACGATCCCAAGCGCGAGCTGCGATCCGGGATGTTCGCCAATTTCGTCATCCGCACCGGCGACCCGCTGCGCTCGGTTGCGGTCCCGGTGGACGGAGTGGTACGGGAAGGCGATGGAACCATGACGGTGTGGGTAACCGCCGACCGTCGCCGTTTCACCATGCGGCCGGTGAAAGTCGGCCTGCTCCGAGATGGCTACTATCAGGTCCTCGACGGTCTGCGGTCGGGCGAACTGGTGGCTACCGAAGGCGCCCTGTTTCTGAGCAACGCGCTCGCGATCGCGGCGCGCTGACACGAGTGCGCAGATCCTACAGCGAAATTCGATCGCTTTGAATCACATACCGGCGTCGTCGCCGGGCTTGTCCCGGCGACCCCGAACGGGAAGGCACCGAGCGAAAACAATCGGGGTGGCCGGGACAAGCCCGGCCACGACCCGGGAGAGAGGCCAAGTGCTCAAAAGGGACCGCCGGTGATCAAGGGCCTACTTATATTCGGATTGACCCGGCGACCGATCGTCCTGCTCATCCTGATGATGTTCGTCGGCGGCGGTCTGATCGCATTTACCCGGCTGAACATCGAGGCCTATCCCAATCCGGCGCCGGTCATCCTGGAAATCACTGCGCAAACTCCAGGGCTCTCGGCCGAGGAGATGGAGCGCTACTACACCATCCCGATCGAGGTGGGGCTCGCCGCGACCCCCGGCGTGGAGAACATCCGCTCCACCTCGTTCTACGGCCTCACATTCGTGCGCGTGACTTTCGCGTACGGCATCGACTACTACTTCGCGCTCACGCAAGCCGAGATCAGTCTGCAGCAGAACGTCAGCCTGCCGAACGGCGTGTCGCCGCAAATTCTCGGATCAAGCCTCGTCGGCGAAATCTTCCGCTATCAGCTGACGGGCCCGCCGCATTTCGGCTTGACCAACCTGCGCACCGTGCAGGATTGGGTCCTGCAACGAAGGCTGCTGTCGGTTCCAGGCGTCGTCCAGGTCAATACCTGGGGCGGCACCACCAAGGAGTACGAGGTCGAGGTCGATCTGAACCGGCTCGATGCTTACGGCATCACGCTGCCCCAGATCACGGCCGCGATCGGGAACGCCAACACCAATGTGGGCGGCCGCACTATCAACATCGGCCAGCAATCGGTGAACATTCGCGGCGTCGGCCTCATCGACAGCGGCGGCTCAACCGATCTGACCCAGGGGCATAACGTCGAGGATATCGAAAATATCGTTCTGGCCCAACAGAACGGTATTCCGGTGACCGTGAAGGACGTCGCCAAAGTCTATGTCGGTAACGCGCCGCGGCTCGGCAAGGCCGGCCGCGACCACGAGGACGACGTGGTGGCGGCGATCGTTGTGATGAACCGCACGCTGCACACCAACGACGTCGCCGCGCGCATCAAAGCGGAAGTCGAGAAGATCAACAGCGACGGCTCGCTGCCGCCGGGCGTCAAGATGGTGCCGTTCTACGAGCGCACCTCGCTGGTCGCCGTCACCACGGCAACCGTTACGCATAACCTGATCTTCGGCTTCATCCTGATCTTCATCATACAATGGCTGTTCCTGGGCGACCTGCGCAGCGCCATCATCGTCGGCACCAATATTCCTTTCGCGCTGTTCTTCACCATCATCATCCTGGTGCTGCGCGGCGAGGACGCCAACCTGCTGTCGGTCGGCGCGGTCGACTTCGGCATCATCGTCGATGCGGCCGTGATCATGGTGGAAAACATCTATCGGAATTTCCAGGCCCGACCGGAGGAAAAGGAAATCGTTCTGCAGGAGCTTGCCGAAGGCCGATGGGGCGCCGACCCGACCCGCACGATGGACCGGTCGGGTCCGCAAGTCTGGACGGACCGCATGCGCCTCATCTTCATCAGCGCATTGCAGATCGATAAGGCGGTGTTCTTTTCCACCACGATCATCGTGGCGGCGTTCATTCCGCTGTTCACCATGCAGGGCGTGGAAGGGCAGATCTTCAACCCGATGGCCAAAACCTATGCGTATGCGCTGGTGGGGGCTTTGATCGCGACCTTCACGGTGACGCCGTGCCTTGCCTCGCTATTGCTGCCCGCTCATGTCGCCGAGGTCGAAACCCTCATCGTGCGCGGCATCAGACAGATCTACACGCCGGTCCTGAACTGGTCTCTCGGCCATCGCAAGATCAGCGTGACGATCGGCGCCGTTTTTCTCGGCCTGACCGGCATCCTCGGGTCGCAGCTCGGCAGCGAATTCCTGCCGGCGCTGGAGGAAGGCAATCTGTGGATCCGCGCCACCCTGCCGCCGACGATTTCGCTGGAGGCCGGAATGCCGATCGTCAACCGGCTGCGCGAAATCCTGCTCACTCACCCGGAAGTTATCACGGTGGTGTCACAGCACGGCCGGCCGGACAATGGCAGCGATGCGACGGGCTTCTTCAATGCGGAATTCTTCGTGCCGCTCAAGCCGTTCGACGAGTGGCCGAAGGGCTTGGACAAGGACAAGCTGATCGACCGGCTACAGACCGAATTCACCAACGAATTTCCCGGCATCGGCTTTAACTTCTCGCAATACATTCAGGACAATATCGAGGAAGGCCTGTCGGGCGTGCGCGGCGCCAACTCGGCCAAGATCATCGGTCCGGATCTGGCCACGTTGGAGAATTTTGCTCGTCAGGCCCTGCATGAGATGGATCAGGTCAAAGGAATCACGGATCTCGGGATATTCTGGGTGCTGGGGCAACCCAACCTCAACATCAAGGTCGATCGCGCCAAGGCCTCCCGCTACGGGCTCAATGCCGGCGACATCAACACGCTGGTGCAGGCCGCGCTCGGCGGCACGACGGCGACCACGCTGTTGGAGGCCGACCGCCAGTTCAACGTGGTGGTGCGCGGGGCGCCGCAGTACCGCAACAGCATCGATGCGGTCCGCAGTCTCAAAGTCGGCTATCAGACGCCGAACGGCAGCGCCTACATACCGCTGTCCGAGCTTGCGTCGATCACGCTCGACACCGGATCCTCCTATATCTACCGCGAGCGCAATCAGCGTTACGTGCCGATCAAGTTCAGCGTGCGCGGACGCGACCTCGCCGGCGCCGTCGCCGAGGCCCAGGAGCGCATCGCCAAGAACGTCAAACTTCCCCCCGGCTACCGCATCGATTGGGCCGGTGAGTTCGAGAGCCTGCAAATGGCCAAGAAACGCCTGGCGGTCATCGTCCCGATCAGTCTCGTGCTGATCCTCGTGCTGCTATATGGCTTGTTCAATTCCTGGCGCGACAGCTTTATGGCGCTGCTCGGCATTCCATTCTCGATCGCCGGCGGCATAATCGCGCTCCATGTCTCCGATCTGAATTTCTCGATCTCCGCGGCAATCGGCTTCGTGTCGTTGTTCGGCGTGTCGGTGATGAGCGGCATCCTGATCATCTCGTGCTATAATCAGATCGCAGCCACCGGCCTCGGCGCCATCGAGGCCATGACAAAGGCGGTTGCGCAGCAGATGCGGCCGATTATGATGATGGCATTGTCGGCTTGCATCGGCTTGTTCCCGGCCGCGATCTCGACCGGAATCGGCAGCCAGGTGCAGCGCCCGCTCGCCACCGTGGTGGTCGGCGGCATGCTGATCGGTCCGATTCTGCTCCTGGTGGTGGTGCCGGCGTTGCAGACCTTGTTCCTGGACTGGAGGGGCAGCCGCCGCGAGCCGGCCTTGCACGAGGACGAACCGGATCTCGCCGAAGTTTGAGGGTTTAAGATACCTTGAGCCGATAAGGGTTAAGTCGCCGATGGAGAGCCGCGTGAAAGTCTTAGGACTTGCTGTCGCCGTGGCGCTGTGCGCTGCGCTCGCGGCGAGCCCGGGACGCGCCCAAGAGGACGGCGCGAACGCCGGTTCCGATCGTGATGCTTCGCGCGTAGGCGGCGTCGGTATCGGCGGCGTCGGTGACATCATCGGTGGCCGTGGCGCCGAGCCAGTCAGGCTTGAAGGCGGCTCGGCTAGCCTGCAGCGCCGCGCCAACCGAAAATCGCTGATCGCGACCACACCAAATATGCCCGCGGCTTCGTCAGCTAATATCGGCGCCATCCCGCCGTTCAAGCTCCCCGGCGCAGAGGGCGGCCCGGCGCGCAATGCCATCGGCGTTGTCGTGCCGGGCGGCGGTCAAGGTCTCGGTCATGCTGTTCCGGGTTCCATCGCTCCCGCGGGAATCGGCATGCGCGGCCCCGGGAGGGGCGTAGCTGGTGCGGGCACAGCGGCGGGCAGTGTCAGCGGCGCTGACGCGCGCCGGTGGGCGATTCCGCCGAACGTGGTCACGAGTCCAGTGGCGCACACGTCGGGCATCAGCGGCACCGCGATGGGCCACATCGCGTCCGGCCCCGGTTACATCGGCGGGCCGGCGAAGGACCGTTCCGGCATCAACGGAACCGCCATGCGACCGAGGCATTGACGCACCGGTTGGACCGGTGGTGAGCGCAGTGCTGCAAGATAGATTCTTTCAACGCCGCAAGATCTGTCATGCCGTTTGGATCAGGCGCCGCGACCTCGAAGCCGGTATTAGGGAAGTCGACGTATTGGCTGACTGTTATTAATCCCAGATTCATCGCGGTTTTTCACAGTTTACGACGGCATATCGGCCCGACATGAAAGTCCTTAGAAATCGCAAGAACGGTGCGCGCCTGCCGGGGGCAGTTCCTTCGCACTTGTCGGCGGCGGGTAGGAATGGCGGAAGCTCGAAAAAAGATTCTTTGCATCGAGGACGACGGCAGTGTCGCCGCGATGATCGCCGAGGAGCTTGCCGACCGCAGCTTCGAGGTGGTGGTGGCTCATGATGGCCATGAAGGCTTCGTGGCGATTCTCAAGATCGTGCCCGATCTGGTCCTGTGCGACATCAACCTGCCGGTCATGTCGGGTTTCGAGCTGCTCGAGCGTCTGAACGCGCTTGCTCCACGTCTCGGCCGCATCCCTTTTGTGTTCTTGACGGCTCTCGCCGATCGCGACAGCGAATTGCGGGCGCGGCGGCTCGGCGCCGACGACTACGTGACCAAGCCGATCGATTTTGACATGCTCGGGATGATCATCAACGCCCGGCTGGCCGGCGTTGCGCGCAATGACATGTGGCCCAAGCTCGCGATGCTCAACGATCGCGAGATAGAAGCGCTCACATGGGTGGCGCGGGGCAAGACCTCCGCGGAGATCGCCGATCTGATCGGTCTAGCCAAGCGGACGGTCGATTTTCATCTCGACAATGCCCGCATCAAGCTCGGGGCCGCGACCGCACCGAGGCCGCCATCAAGGCCGCCATCGGCAAGCTCATCGAGCCGTGACGCTGTTGCGGTTCGACAAAAAGATGCAGGAGCGGTGTCGCAACTGCGATTAATAGCAGGAATTGCCTGCGATCCTTCGCAGTAGATGGGTCATGCACTGTCCGCCATCGTCGGAGCGCTTTTCGCGGAGGCGCAACGGGTGCTGAAGGGGCTTGTCGTATTCGGACTGACGCGGCGGCCGATCATTCTGTTGGCTTTGCTCGTATTCATCGCCACGGGGATCGCCGCCTTTTTCAGACTGAACATCGAAGCCTATCCGAACCCGGCGCCGGTTATTCTGGAAATCACCGCACAGGCTGCCGGCCAATCGGCCGAAGAGATGGAGCGCTATTACACCATCCCAATGGAGGTAGGTCTTTCGACGACGCCCGGCGTCGATATCATTCGTTCCACGTCGTTTTACGGGCTCTCGTTTGTCCGCGTCGCCTTCAATTACGGCATTGATTATTACTTCGCCGTCCAGCAGGCGGCGCTCAGTCTTCAACAAAACGTCAGCCTGCCGAACAATGTTTCGCCGCAGATCCAGGCTTCGAGCCTGGTCGGCGAGGTATTTCGCTATCAGGTGGTGGGCCCGCCGCACTTCGGGCTGACGAATCTTCGCACCATCCAGGACTGGGTGCTTCAGCGCCGGTTCCTGACGGTTCCAGGGGTGGTGCAGGTCAATACCTGGGGTGGGACCACCAAAGAGTACGAGGTCGAGGTCGATCTCAACAAGCTCGATGCCTACAACGTCACCATACCGCAGGTGATCGCGGCAATCGGCAATGCCAATGTCAATGTTGGCGGGCGCACCATCAACATGGGCCAGCAATCCATGAACGTGCGCGGCGTCGGCCTGATCGACTCGGGTGGCACGGCGGATCTGACCCAGGGCTACAAACTCAAAGACATCGAAAACATTTCGCTTGCCCAGGCAAATGGCGTTCCGGTGCAGGTCAAGGACGTGGCCAAAGTGTACGTCGGCAACGTGCCGCGGCTTGGCAAGGCCGGACGCGACAAGGAGGATGACGTGGTAGCGGCGATCCTGGTGATGAACCGGACGCTTCATACCAACGACGTTGTCCCGCGCATCAAGGCAGAAGTGGAAAAGATCAACAACGACGGGACCCTGCCGCCGGGCGTGAAGATCGTGCCGTTTTATGACCGCACCACGCTCGTCAATGTCACCACGAGCACAGTGCTGCACAACCTCGTGTTCGGGTGCCTCCTGGTTTTCGTTATCCAGTGGATTTTCCTCGGCGACCTGCGCAGCGCCATCATCGTCGGGGTCAACATCCCGTTCGCGCTGTTCTTCAGCATCATCATCCTGGTGCTGCTCGGGCAGGACGCGAACCTGCTGTCGGTTGGCGCGGTCGATTTCGGCATCATCGTGGACTCGGCTGTAATCCTGGTGGAAAACGTATTCCGCAATTGCCAGGGAAGCCCGGAATCGCGGCAAATGCTGCTGGACTACCTGGCGGAAGAGCGGTGGGGCTCTGATCCCACACGAGCGTCCGACGCCGCGACGGCGGCCACGTGGACCGAGCGGTTGCGGCTGATCCTCGCCAGTGCGCTCGAAGTCGACAAGGCTATCTTCTTCTCCGCCACCATCACGGTAGCGGCTTTCGTGCCGCTATTCACCATGCAGGGCGTCGAAGGTCAGATTTTCAATCCGATGGCGCGGACCTACGGATTCGCGCTTGCGGGGGCGCTGCTTGCCACCTTCACAATCACGCCGGTGCTTGCGTCGCTGCTTCTTCCCGGGCACCTCCAGGAGGTCGAGACCATCGTTGTGCGCGCCCTGCGCGCCAGCTATTCGCCGGCGCTGCATTGGGCGCTCACCCATCGCAAGACCTGCGTTGGCTTCGGCGTCGCGTTCCTGGGCCTGACGGGGCTCTTGATTCCACAGCTCGGAACCGAATTCCTGCCCGCACTGGAGGAAGGCAATCTGTGGATCAGGGCGTCGATGCCGCCCACCATCTCGCTTGAAGCGGCAATGCCGGCGGTCACAAAGATGCGCGAGATGTTGCTGAGCCACGCCGAGGTGATCACGGTGGTTTCGCAGCACGGCCGGCCCGACAACGGCAGCGACGCAGCCGGCTTCTTCAACGCTGAATTTTTTGTGCCGCTGAGACCGTTCGACGAGTGGCCGTCAGGCATGACGAAGGAGAAGCTCGTCGCGGACATCCAGGCGGAATTTGCCAGCGAGTTCACCGGCGTCGGTTTCAACTTCTCTCAATACATCCAGGACAACATCGAGGAGGGGTTGTCGGGGGTCAAAGGCGCCAATTCGGTCAAGATCATTGGCCCGGATCTGGCAAAACTCGAAGAGATCGGCAAAGAGACCAAGCGCGAGATGGATCAAATCAAAGGCGTCGCCGACCTCGGCATCTTCCGGGTCCTGGGGCAGCCCAATCTCAACATCAAGGTCGATCGCGATAAGGCTGCGCGCTACGGCCTCAACACCGGCGACGTCAATTCTGTCGTGCAAGCCGCCCTGGGCGGCACCGTAGCGACCACGCAGTTGGAGGCCGACCGCCAGTTCAACGTGACGGTCCGGCTGGCGCCTGAATATCGCGGCACTTTCGATTCGGTTGGCCGGATCAAGGTCGGGTTCACGACGCCGAGCGGCGCCAATGCCTACATCCCGCTGAGCGAGATCGCCGACATCTCGATCGACACAGGCGCCTCCTACATCTTTCACGAGCGAAACGCGCGGTTCATACCCATCAAATTCAGCGTCCGCGGCCGCGACCTCGGCTCGACGGTCGCCGAGGCCCAGGAGCGGATTGCCCGCAACGTATTCTTGCCGAACGGCTATCGCATCACCTGGGCCGGCGAATTCGAGGAATTGCAGCAGGCCAGGGCCCGGCTGGCCGTGGTAGTGCCGATCAGCCTCATGATGATCCTGGTGCTGCTCTATGGCCTGTTCAATACGCTGCGCGACAGCCTTCTCGCGCTTGCGGGAATTCCGTTTTCGATCGCGGGCGGCGTCATCGCGCTGTTTGTCACCGGGCTCGACTTCAGCATCTCGGCCGCGATCGGTTTTGTATCTCTGTTCGGCGTCTCGGTGATGAACGGCATCCTGATCATCACCTATTACAATCAGACACGCAGCGCCGGGATGGGCACCATCGAGGCGATGTACCACGCCGCCGAGCAACGGATGCGGCCGATGTTGATGACGGCCTTGTCGGCCTGCATCGGCCTCTTGCCAGCCGCAATTTCAACCGGCATCGGCAGCCAGGTCCAGCGGCCGCTGGCGACCGTGGTGGTGGGCGGCATGCTGATCGGACCAGTCATCATGCTGGTGGTCGTTCCGGCGCTGCAGACCTTGTTCCTGGACTGGAGCGGAAGCCGCCGCGAGCCGACCCTTCATGAGGACGAGCCCGATCTCGCTGAAATTTGAGGCGTTCGCGGCGTCCTCCCACATTGCTGGTTGTAAGGGTCGGCCCCTACATCCTACGGCTCGATCAGGCGGCTGGTGGCGGCCTTGATGGCGGCTTCGACGCGGGTGGCGGCGCCGAGCTTTTCGCGTGCGTTGTCGATATGGAAGTCGACGGTCCGCTTCGACAATCCGAGGATTTGCGCGATCTCGGACGACGTTTTTCCCCGCGCCGCCCAGGTGAGCGTTTCGACCTCGCGATCGTTCAAGTCGACCTGCCTTGACCAAAGCTCGTTGCGGGCGACGCCTGCGAGGCGAGCCGTAATGATGGCATCGAGCCGATCGAAATCGAGCGGCTTGGTAACATAGTCGTCGGCGCCGAGTTGGCGTCCCCGAAGCTCGTTGTCGCGATCCGTCAGGGCGGTCAGGAACACAAACGGCATGTGGCGAAACCGCGGGGCGAGCCCGGTGAGCCGTTCCAGCAGCTCGAAGCCGGACATCACCGGCATGCTGATGTCCGACAATACGAGGTCGGGCTGAAACTTGAGGATGGCAGCGAACCCCTCGCGACCATCATGGGCGACGTGGACGTCGTAGCCGCGCTCCGCCAGTTCCTCGGCGATCAGGGCCGCGGTTTCCCGGTCGTCTTCGATGCAAAGGATTTTTTTTCGCGTTTCCGACATTGGCGTGTTTTGGCCGTGCAACCGGCAGAGGCGCCGGCTGCGACAATCCTAGGATATTTTTAGCCTCGGAATGAGGAAAAAAATGTCATAATGAGGGCCGACCGACTCTATAAGGAGTTCGAATTCGCCCACCGGGGGGCGACGCATCTCGCACCCAACACGGTCCGCCCCAATGAGGCAACCCCGCTCCATCAGATTTCACCTGTCGTCGGTGTTCATCTTATTCTTCCTGCTGATCTTTTTCCTCGGCATGTTGAGCATTGCGCGGCTTCGCGACTTCAACAACGTGTCCGCCGATATCGCGGATGTGTGGCTGCCCAATACGCGTGTACTCGGCGATCTCAACAACTATACGTCGGATTTCCGCGCCGCCGAGGGCAACAACCTGTTGTCGTCGAACGCGACCGAAAGCGATGCGATCGAACGGGAAATGATCGAGCTCGATCGCGCCATTTCGCAGGCCCAGGGGAGCTACGAGCGCATCCGCCACGACGCCGAAGAGCAGGCGCTGTATACCCATTTCCGCGAGCGCTGGAACGACTATCGGGCCACAGTCAACCAGATGCTGGAGCTATCGCGGAGCGGCCGCAAAGCGGAGGCGGTCTCGACCTACATGACAACATCGCACGCGGCATACAACGCGGCGAGCGACGCGCTGGGGCAGCTGACCCAGCACGCGGTCGAAAATGCCCAACGGGCGGCGGGACGAGTGGCGGTGGCCTACCAGGACGCGAGATGGCTGATCGGCATCGCAATGGTGTTCGCCGGCGTGCTGGTGGTGGGGGCGCTCATCTATATCAGCCGCTCGATCTCAAGTCCCCTGCTCCATCTCGCCGGCTATATGCATCGCCTTGCCGCCAACGACACCGACATCGAAATTCGCGGCACCGAGCGCCACGACGAGATCGGCGAAATGGCCCGCGCGGCCGTGGTTTTCCGCAACAATGCCATCGAGCTCATGGTGACGCAACGCGGGCTCGCCCAGCAAGCCTCGATGCTGGAGGAGAAGCTCGCCGCCGAGCGGCACCTCACGCAATTGCAGCGCAACTTCGTGTCGATGGCGTCCCATGAATTCCGCACGCCGTTGACCATCATCGATGGACATGCGCAACGCCTGAACAAGCTCCGCGACCGCATCGGCGTTGACGAGATCATCACCCGCGCCGGCAAGATCCGCGCCGCCGTCCTGCGCATGACCCATCTGATCGACAACCTGTTGACCTCGACGCGCCTCGTCGAGAGCGGTGCCGGGCTCTATTTCCATCCCCAGGAGGTCGATCTGCGCGAGCTGGTGCACGACGTTTGCCAGCTTCACCGCGAGTGCTCCCCTGGCTCGACCATCGTGGAGGAATTGGGCGACCGCGGCCTGCGCATGGTCGGCGATCCGAAATTGCTGTCCCAGGTGTTCGACAATCTCTTGTCCAATGCAATTAAATATTCGCCCGGCGGCGGCGTCGCCCGGATCACGTCGCGGGCCGAGGACGGATGGCTCGTGGTGGCCGTCGAGGACCACGGCATCGGCATTCCGCCCGCAGACGTCGGTCGGCTGTTCGAGCGCTACTTCCGCGGCAGCAACGTGTCTGGAATCGTCGGCACCGGCGTCGGGCTCAATCTCGTGAAGATGGTTGTCGACCTGCACGGCGGCAACATCACGGTCGAAAGCCAGGAAGGCCAGGGCTCGCGCTTTACCGTGCGGCTGCCGATCAAGCCGCCGCCCCAGGCCGATCGGCCGCCGCCGTCGATCGAGATGATCGCCGAATTGCGCGCCGCCGAGGAGCGGGTCGATGCGGTTCAGGGGTGAGTGAGGGATCGTCCCGCAACACACGCCTCATCGGCGAGAGACCGCATGCGGCCGGGACAAGGCGGGCAAGAGGCAGGCGAGGCGATGTTTGATGTGCGCCATTGGCCACGGAACTTTCTCGTCAATCAAACTTGAGTTTTCGAAGTTTGCTGACGCATTCATCGACAAAAAGGCGGACTTTGTTGGACAGCAGCTTCGTCTGCGGATAGATCACTTGTACGGGCGTCGGCGGGGTCTCAAATTTTTCCAGGACGTACCTTAGCTGTCCTTGTTTCCTGTGCTGCGCAACCATGTAGGACAGGAACATGCCGAGGCCCAGGCCGTCGACGCACGCGTTCACCGCGCTATCGATCTCATTGCAGGTAACTACGCTATTGATCGGGACGAACACCTGCCGATTGCCGACCCGAAACTGCCATTCGCTCCGGGGGGCCAACCCCAGGTGCCTTACACAAATGTGTTTGCGGACGTCGTTCGGTGCTTGCGGAACGCCATGGCCGCGGAGGTAAGCCTCGCTCGCACACACGACCCGTCTCGTCCGGCCGACCGGAATCGCCACCATCGACGAATCCTTGAGATGCGCGATCCGAACGGCGACATCCACGCCTTCCTCGATCAGATTGACGACGCGGTCGACGAACAGCATGTCTGCCGTGACCTTAGGATGGCGCCGAACGAAATCGTGGACGATCGGGGCAACATAATAGCGGCCGAACGCGGCGGAAGCGGTAACCGTGAGCTTGCCCATTGGCTCGATGCGGCGAGAGACTACGTTTTCCTCCGCCTCCTGCAGGGCCGACAGGATAACGCGACAGCGCTCAAAATATTGCGCGCCCTCTTCTGTCAGACTCATGCGGCGGGTCGTGCGTTTGAGGAGCGAGACCCCGAGGTGCCGCTCCAGCGATGCCAGTGTCCGGACCACGGTCGGCAGTGAGGCATCAAGGGTATCCGCAGCGGCTGTGAGGCTGCCAGCCTCCACGATCCGCACGAACGTCGTCATTGCGACCAGCTTGTCCACGACGCGAATTATTGCTTCATATTTTGAAATAGTCTATTGCCTTTCGCCCCATTTATCATCTGCGCAATCTTCAGCAAGCTTGCCATCGTTGGGTTAAGGCCGCGCAAGCTTTTTCAGCTTCTCTGACGCTGGGCCGTGCCGTTGACCCGCAGCTGCCTCGCGTGTCGACGATGGAGGTCACCATGTTGTTGAATCTGCGCTTGATCGTCCCGGTCGCGATCCTGACCGGTTTGGCGGGTTCTGCTTCCGCCGATGTCATCTCGGACTGGAATGAAAATAGTGTCGCATTCGTCACCATGCGAAGAATGCTGCCGCCCCAGGCGGAGCGGGTGATGGCGACGGTGCACGTCGCAATGTTCGATGCCGTCAATTCGATCGAGCATCGCTACCGGCCCTATGTGCTGCAACTCCCCGCCGCAAAGGGTACGTCGAAAGAGGCCGCCGCCGCAGCGGCCGCCGCCGCCGCATTGGCGGGACTGCATCCCAACGCAACCGAGGAGATGAACGCTGCCCTGACGGCTTATCTGGCGGCAATGCCGCCGGGACCTGCCAAAGAAGATGGGATCAAGCTAGGGCGGGCGATAGCGGCGAAGATTGTTGCCCAACGCGCCACGGATGGCTCGGACGCGGCTGACGCCTATCGGCCGAAGACAAGGCCCGGCGTCTATGTCCCAACCCCGATTACCGCCTCCTCGATGTGGCCGAACGTGACCCCATTTGCAATGATGAGCCCCTCCCAGTTTCGCCCGGAGCCGCCAATCGCGCTCAACGGCAAGCAATGGGCCGCCGATTACAACGAAATCAAGATGCTCGGCGCCAAAACCAGTGCGGCACGGTCTGCGCGACAGACAGAAGACGGCCACTTCTGGCTCATAACCGGTCCGCAGAGCTACTACCCGATCGTTCGTCAACTCGTTGCGGCAAAGAACATGCCCCTCATCGACAGCGCGCGATTCATGGCGCTGGTGTCGGTCGCGACGGCCGACGCCTACATTGCGGTGTTCGACGCCAAGTACCACTACGATTTCTGGCGGCCGATTAGCGCGATTCGCAACGGCGATATCGATGACAACCCGGCCACCGAGCTCGACGCGACATGGCAGCCGATCGACAATACGCCGATGCATCCGGAATATCCGTGCGCGCACTGCATCACCAGTGCCGCTGTGGCAATGGTGGTCGAGACGGTGTTGGGGAGCGCGGACGTGCCGGAAATCGTGATGACGAGTTCCACCGCGCCAGGAGTCACTCACCGCTGGACCAATCTTTGGGCCTATGCCGACGAAGTGTCGTTAGCTCGTATCTGGGCCGGATTCCACTACAGGTTTTCGACCCGAGTCGGGCAGGACATGGGGCGAAAGATCGGTCAGTTCGTTGTGCGGAACGTCATGCAGCCCGTAAGCATCGCCGATGTGCACTGACAGGTTATCTCAGGCGTGCCTTTGTGAATCAATTCCCGATCGTGTGATCCGGACATAAGGTCCGCGCAACCAGACAAGGAGTACACAATGAAACGCATGGCTTCGGTAATCCTAATAGCAGGCTTCGGTGCGTTGGCAATCTCCGAAGGCTTTGGACAGCATGCCGGGACCCATACAATGATCGCCCCGACGGAGCTGAACTGGGCCGACCTGCCGGCACTACCCGGCGTGAAAATCGCCGTCATCGAGGGGCCGCTGACGGAGGCTGTCCCCATCATGTTCCGGCTCAAGTTCCCCCCGAACTACAAAGTGCCGCCACATTGGCACCCGGGGATCGAGCACGTTACGGTCATCTCCGGCACATTGAACATGGGAATCGGAGATGAATTCGACACGGCCAAGACCCGGGCGTTGTCTCCCGGCAGCGTCGCGATCATGCCTCCAAGGACGCACCACTTCGTGTGGACCAGCGAGGAGACCATCGGGCAGGTCCACAGCATCGGACCGTGGTCGGTAACTTACGTCAATCCTGCGGACGACCCCAAGAACAAGTAGAAAATGATGGACGGCAACGGCAATTATCCAAGCGACGTCGCTTTCACGCCATCCGTCAAAGCAGCGCAGACCCGCAAGGGCTCGCGCCGCGCCTACGAATGCATGGAGAGAAAGCGCTCGTGGCAAACCTGTATCACCGCTGATCTCGTTCTCTTCATCGAAGCGCAGACAAGCATCTTCATTGCGACCGTTAACGCGGCAGGGCAGCCCTATATCCAGCACCGCGGCGGACCCCCGGGATTCTTGCGGGTACTCGACGAGAAGACGGTCGGATTTGTCGATTTTTCCGGTAACCGACAGTACATCACGCAGGGCAATCTTGCGGATAATCCCAAGGCCCATCTTTTTCTTATCGACTATATGCATCGGCGACGCGTTAAGATTTGGGGCGAAGCCCGCATTGTCGAAAACGACGCGGACTTGATCGCAAAGCTGATGCCCGACGGTTACAGTGCGAGAGCCGAACAGATCATCCTGTTCACCGTTTCCGCCTGGAACGAGAACTGCTCGCAGCATATTCCCCAGCGTTTCGACGCCGCTGACATGGTGGCCGCGCTCGCCGGGCGCGACCAGCGCATTGAGATGTTGGAGGCAGAACTGAGGGAATTGCGCAAGACCGATGGCAAGGCGGGTTGACGGCATGGCCCATCGGCCTGCACGGCGGCGACGTCACGATGGAAAGCCAGGATGGCCAGGGGTCGTGCTTTTGCCGTGCGGAGCAGCAGGTCACGGTCGGAACTCACAACATTTGATGATTCAACGGTTGAGCCAACCCCGCGCGAAGCCGAGCAGTCCCCGCGGCATGAAGATGACCATCGCAATAAAGATGATCCCGACCGGAATGAGGTAATACTCGGTGAAAAAGCGCGAGAAGGTCTCGCGCAGCAGCAGGAAAAAACCGGCGCCGACAATGGGGCCCACCAATGTGCCAATGCCGCCCATGACGTTGAAGATCACGGTCTCCCCGGAAACCAGGAAATAGACGAAGTCGGGCGCGGCGAAACGATTCTGAATGGCGTACAGCACGCCGGCGAGCCCCGCGAATACTCCCGAAAGCATGACCGCGGCGACTTTGTAGCGCTCGACCGGATAGCCGATCGCGCGGGTACGGCCTTCGTTCTCACGTATGGACTGCAGCACCATCCCGAAGGGAGACTGCGTGATGCGTCGCAAAATGAGATAGGACGCCGTCACCATCGCGAGCACGAACCAGTGCAGCGTTTCGTTGGTGAAAGGGGTCGAGTAAATCCACGGAATCGACAGCGCCGGGCGCCTGAATGTGAGCCCGTTCTCGCCTCCCGTGACGTCGGTCCAGGTGAAGATGATGACGTAGAAGATTTGCGAGAAGATCAGGGTCGTGATGGCAAAATAGATGTCGCGCAAGCGCGTCGAGAAATAGGCCACAAACAGGGCGACGCCCGCCGCGCCGATGAGCCCGTAGCCTACCGCCAGCCAAAGGTTTGGCGGGTTGACCGTCAACAGCGCCGCCGCCGCGCCGTACATGCCGAGACCGAAGAAAGCCGAGTGGCCGAATGAAATCATGCCGGTGTAGCCGATCAGGAGATCGGACGACATGGCGAGCAGGCCCCAGATCAGGATCTCCGTCAGGAAGCGGCGCCAGAACTCCGGCAGCACGAGCGGCGCCACGCCTAACAGCACCACAACGATGCCGAAGCCGATCCAGTAGGCCTTGCGTGATCGTTTTTTCATTTTGGTGTCGGAACAAAGAGGCCGGTCGGCCGGATCAACAAAGTCGAGATCAGGACGACGAATGAGACAATCACGGCCTGGGCCGGGCTGACCCAGATCGAGGCGTATGATTCAAGAAGGCTGATGAAGATCGCGGCGGCAATCGAGCCGCCGAGATTTCCCATCCCGCCGACCACCACCACGATGAAGGCCTTCAATACCCAATCGAGTCCCATGGCGTGGTTGACGCCGACCAGCGGGCCGAACAGCACACCGCTGGCCGCTGCCATGCCGGCGCCGATGGCAAAAACCCCGGTATGGACCCACGGAACCGGGATCCCCATCGCCTCCGCCATGACGCGGTCCTGCGTGGTGGCGCGGATCCAGATTCCCCAGGTGCCGTATTTGAGAAACAGCCAGAAAGCGCCGATGATGACAGCGGACAGCCCGGCAATCACGAGCCGGTACCACGGATACTCGAGGTAAAAGAGCTGGAAGCTGCCGGTGAAAGGCTCCTGGATTTTGCGCGCGACCGGGCCGAACTGCCAGAGCGCATAATTCTGCAGCACCAGAGAGATACCGAAGGTGGCGAGGATGGTCGTCAACGGATCGCGGCCTAGCAACGGTCTGAGCGTTACGATCTGGAGCGCCGCCCCGAGGAGCGCGACGACAAGTGTCGCAACGGCAAGCGCCAGCCAAAAGCTGCCCGTCGCCGCCAGCACGACGACACCGACATATGCGCCCAGCATGAACAGCTCGCCATGGGCAAAATTCACCACGTCCATGATGCCAAAGATCAGCGTCAAACCGGAGGCAACCAGCGCCAGGATCATGCCGGTGACGATGCCGTTCACGGTCTGGATCAAAATCTGATCGTACGGAATGGCGGCGAGAATTTCGAGGGCGGCGGCCATAACTCATAACTCCAAATGACTCACACCCCAAGGTACGCACGAATGGCCGCGTCGTTCACATTGATGTCGGACGCCGCGCAGTGATGCCGGACCAGGCCTTTTTCCATGATGTAGATGCGCTCGCTCGCTTCAAGCGTGAGCGGCACGTTCTGCTCCACCAACAGAATGGCCACGCCGTCCCGGTGCAGCGCGCCGATGATCTCTCCGATCTGCGAGACCATGCGCGGCATCAGGCCTTCCGTCGGCTCGTCCAGCAGGATGATTCGCGGCTCGAGCATCATCGCCCGCGCAATGGCGAGCATCTGCTGCTCGCCTCCTGAAAGCGTGCCGCCGGGCTGTTGGCGCCGCTCCGCGAGCACTGGAAAGTAGGTAAAGACCTTATCGAGCAGCTCTTGTTTCCTCACCGACGTGACACCGTGCCGGTCGAGACCGGTACGCAGATTCTCCATCACGGTGAGGAAGCGAAAGATGCGGCGGTCCTCGGGCACATAACCTACGCCGAGCCGCGCCAGCTTGTGCGCGGGCAGGCCGGTGATGGCGCGGCCGGCGAGCCGCACCTCGCCCTGGCTCGGGCGGGCAAGGCCCATGATGGTCTTGAGCGTCGTGCTTTTGCCGACGCCGTTACGCCCCAAGAGACCTACGACCTCGCCGGCGCCGATGTGCAACGTCACGCCGTGCAAGATGTGGCTCTTGCCATAGTAGGTGTGGATGTTGTCGACCGAGACGAGCGCCTCGGCCGGCGTGGGCACCGCGCTCATGTCTTGAGATAGACCTCCAGCACCTTAGGATTCCGCTGGATTTCCGCCGGCGTTCCCTCGGCCAGCACTTCGCCGTAGTGAAACACGGTAATGCGGTTTGCCAGCTTCATCACCACTTGCATGTCGTGCTCGACGATAAGGATCGTCAGGTTCTTCGCAATCCGGCGTACCAGTTCCATGGTGTCGTGCGTCTCGGCCGCGCTCATTCCGGCCGTTGGCTCGTCGAGGCACAGCAGTTCGGGCTCGGTGGCGAGCGCAATACCGATCTCAAGATTGCGTTGCTCGCCATGAGACAGATTTGCGGCCAGCTCCTCGGCCTTGCTGCGCAGCCCGACCGATTCCAGCACCGCCTCGGCTTTTGCAATGATGTCGCCATATGCGGCATGATGGGTGAGCATGCTCCAGCTGTGCCGGCGCGATTGGGCGGCGATGCGGACATTTTCCAGTGTGGTGGCGTTCGGCAAGATGTTGGTGATCTGGTAGGAACGCGCGATGCCCTTGCGCGAGATGCGATCGCTCGACAGCCCCGTGATATCCTCGCCCTTGAACAGGATGCGGCCCGAAGAGGGCCGCAGAACACCGGTCAGGCAATTGAAGAAGGTGCTTTTGCCCGCCCCGTTCGGCCCGATGATTGCGCGGATTTCATCACGCCCGACCTCGAAGTTGACGCAATTGAGCGCGGCCAGGCCGCCGAAGCGGACCGTCAACAGCTCTGTCCGGAGAAGAGGAGCTGACGCTCCCGGCCGGGTGGCTGGAGAGCGCGCGCTGATCGATGCATCCGCGGTCACTTGGGGCGGTTCCGGTGAGATCGAATCGCCTCTCCACCGTCATGCCCGTCTTTCTTCCGTGCTTTGGCAAGCAAGACGTGGATGGCCGGGACAAGCCCGGCCATGACTCCGGGAGAGTGGTTTAACACGACTCGAAAGGCGCTCTATGCCGCAGCGAACTTGCAGGCCGGCGGGAATAACGTCTTCTCCTTCTCGACCGTCTCCACGATCCGATGCTTGCCGCCCTTGATCTCGAAGATGAACTCGCGCACGAACGCCTGATGGTCCTCCTTGCGGAGCACCTTGTCGCCCTGCGGGAAGTCGTCGCCTTCCTTCATCTCCAGGCCTTCGAGCGCCTCGACGAGCTTCATCGTGTCGTCGCGGCCGCGGAAGCCCGATTTCTGCATGCCGAGCTTTACGGCATTCATCGATTCATAATTCGACTGCACGTAGCGGTCGGGCGATGGACCAGTGGGATCGATCATCTTGAGGCGGACACGTGCCTCTTCCAGGAACTTCTTGTGCGCGGCCGTGTCGAGCGGACCTTCGAGAACCGGAAGGTAGCGATTGATGCCGACGAAGCCCTCGATTTTGTTGCCGAGCGCGGGCAGATTGGTGGATTCCGCGATGGCGCCGTCTCCGGCCCACTTGTACTTCCTGGTCAGACCGAGATCGTAGACTTGGTTGCCGATAGTGACCCCATCCGTCGCGAAGATGCCCAGGAGGCCATCAAAGTTCCCAGTGATCTTGGAGAGGAACGGCGTCATGTCGGCGGTGCCAAGCGGAATGCCGGTCGTGCCGACGACCTCGCCGCCCGCTTTCCTGATCTGGTCCACATAGGCATCCCGCGTCGACTGGCCCCACGCGTAGTCAGCAAAAACGATGTGCCATTTCTTACCCATGTTGCTGACGAGATGGGGAGCGAACGCGACGGCCTGCGCCGGGGCGTAGTCGGACGGCCGGAAGCTGTAGCGATTGCATTTGCTGGTGGTCAACGTGGTGTCGAGGCACACGCTGATCATGTTGACGATCTTGGCTTCTTCCCAAACCGGCATGCACGCGAGGCATATGTTGGAGAGGAAGCCGCCGACTTGCACGTCAATCTTGTCCTCGACGACGAGCTTTTCCGCCTTACGGCGGCCAACATCGGGCTTCGACTCATCGTCAGCGACCAAGAGCTCAATCGGCCGGCCGTTGATGCCGCCGGATTTATTGATTCGGTCCGCGGCCATTTGCACGCCGACGAGCGCGGTCTTGCCGCCCACGGCTCCAGCACCGGAAAGCGGCTGTATCGTGCCGATCTTATACGGCTTGGCCTGGCCAAAAGCGGCTCGCCACGGCGCCGGCACCAATATGGTTGCGCCCAGCACGCCGCCACCCCATCCGACCAGGCGGCGACGGGTCACCTTGCCGCTGTACCAGAACGCGTTTGATCCATCGGGGTCATTCCAATCATTAGCCATTGTGCGTTCCTCTCTCTGGATGTCCTGTTCTCAAGATTGGAAGCATTTCCCGTGCCTGTCACGCCGCCGTGGCGTCGCACGGCGCCTTCAAATTATCGTCCAACCGGGAGCAAAGCGCCATCTGCGGTTCGCACCGCATCGCTTTTCCCCAAGGCGCCGATCGCGGTTGGAGAGGGCACCTCCGTTTTCGGGTGGCGGAATCCCAGCCGGTATTCGGTCAACCGGACAGCACCGCCGCCACGCCAAGCCGGTCTGCGACAGACTGCAGGCGCCTATCACGCGTCCACAACGATCCGCCCGCGGTAAGCCGCACGGAGGCAAGCAGGTGTGCATCGACATAGCCTATTCCAAGGCCATAAAGCGCCTGCTGATTGATGAAGCGCAGCACTTCGATGTCGCTGGCAACGACCGCCTGCGGCAGGTCCTGCAGGGCAGTCAAAATCAATTCCCGTTGCCGCAGGCTGCCTAGAGCCAGCTCACCGACGACGAACGGATGAGCAATCACCCGTCCGTCATTCAACAGGCGGGCCAGTGTCGCGTCGCCGCTGCGTAGATGATCCACCCAAACCGAACTGTCGACCAGAATCACGTGGCTTTCGGCCTGCGGCGGGGCGGAGCTTTCAGTGCGGGCTCACTGCCACCTAAACGAGCAAGCCGCTTCGCACTCTCGCGCTCGATCAGCGCCTTGAGCGCTTCCCGAACCAAGAGAGTCTTTTCCTTCACGCCCGTGAACGCTTGAGCTCTGGCGACTAAGTCATCATCGAGGACAAGGGTGGTGCGCATAAATGCTATCCGCTTTGCACGAAAAATAGCATCACTTGATGCGGATATCAATGCTTGCCATCGTCATGATTCGCAGGAGGCAACGATGGCTGGCATGCGCCGCCGCGGACCGGCGGACTACGCGGAGTTTATCATCGGGCCGGCCGAAGGCCGGACCCGGTGGCTAATCCGCCCTACGGGTGCGCGCAGTTTCGGCGCCACCTCCGAAGCAAATAGCTCCAACGAGGCGAGCGCCTTTTCGAGCCCGTACCAGGGCGGATAATGCAGCATGATGGAGGTCGCGTCGGTGGTATCGCGCAGATGCGCGATCTTCTCCGCGACGGTTGCGGGCGAGCCGTGCAGGATGATGTCGTGCGCAAGCGCCTCGTAGCCGGCGCGGCTGCCCACTGTCTTTTCCTGCACGGTGCCGAGATAGCCGGAGGTGTGGCCGCTCGCAAAGTGGCTGAGGTGGCGCAGGATGCCGGGCTCGCTGTCGCGCCGGGCGGTGGCGTCGGTCTCGGCCACATAGACGAGGCGGGCGATGTCGACGTGGCCGCGTGCCGGATTGGCCCGCAGCGACGCGGGAGTCTCTTCGAGATGGGCGCGGTATTTGGCGGTCTGGCGCGCGAGCTCTGCAAACGGCGTCCAGCTTGAGAGCATCAGGCCGAAGCCCATGCGGCCGGCGACCGCAATCGAGCGCTCGGTCGCGCCGGCGAGGAAAACCGGCGGATGCGGCTTCTGGAGCGCATGAGGAAACAGCTCATAGGCGCCGTCGACCTTGAATTGGAAATGCTTGCCCTGATGGGCGGTCCGCTTCGTCGCCAGCAACTCCATGAGCAGCGGCAGCGCTTCTTCCTGAACGTCGCGCCGCGCCTCGAAATCGATGCCGAAGCCGTCGAACTCGTATTGGCGATAGCCTGAGCCGAGCCCGAGCGCGAAGCGGCCGCCGCTGAGGATGTCCACGAAGGCGGCGTTCTCGGCGACGCGCAGCGGGTTTGCCAGCGGGAGCGTCACCACCGCGGTGCCGATCTTGATGTGCTTGGTCAGGCCCGCAAGATAGCCCGCATAGACGAACACGTCCGGCATGATGCCGTATTCGTTGCTGAAGTGATGCTCCGCAAGCCAGGCGTAGTCGTAGCCGAGCTCATCTGCGCGCAGGATTTCGCGGGTGACGCGCGCGTGTACGTCGCGGTGCGGATAGGGCTCGGTATCGGTGTTCGGATGGGATGTGAACAGGATGCCGAATTTCATGTCGCGCTCCTTCCCAGATGTGAGACATCATCCCATCGTTTCTGCGAATGCACAACGAGAAATGCCCATTTCATCGAGGTTTTCGCTATGCGCTCACAGCGCGTCCAGCGATTTCAGGGGGTTGCCGGGCTACCAAAAGGCTATCAAAATTCCGTATCGCGATACCGGCGTACGAGACGCCCCTAGGATGGCCGTCCATGCGTCCGATCGTTCTCCCTACCTGGAGTGCACAAAACGCCGCTGTGTGAGCCTCCTACGCGCTCGGCGGCACCCTCCGGGGGTGGTCGGGGCCTTAACCGGAGATGTATTCCGTCTCAAAAATATCGGCAAAAATCTACTAACTAGGGTAGATCATTCCAGCACAATTTCCCCGGTGGGAGTGGGACATGCGTCATTGGACGTTCTGGGAGTGGGTTGCTTACGGGGCCCTGTTCATTGCTGCCATGGTCGTGGCAGCGGACACGGGCGTTAGAATTTCGCCCGAGTTAGCCGTACACCTCCCACCTTTTATTCACGGGGTGATTTGGGGGACTGCACCATTAGCATTCGTGCTCTTGGCGACGACGATCCTGGTGTTGCGAGAGTTCTTCTTCAAGAAACATCCGTCCACAACAACACCTTTAACCCCTCAAGCAATTCCAACCAGATTACAACTTCAATTCCATCCAGACAGTATCACACCGGATGCTTTACACTTAGAAAACATTTGGCGCTGGTATACCCTCTGCAATGTGTACGAAATTCACGAACCGCCTAGCAAGCAACACAAGGAAGGTCGAATAATCGTGTCCAAAAATTGGGCTATTTTCATCGTATTCGACAAGCCTGTAGCGGTTCGCCAAGTACTAGCGCGCTGGATTGGGGTTAGTTTGCCTAGAACTGAAGTTAAAGATCAAAGTTATCGGCACGCTATCATAACAACAGTTGGTGATCCTGGGGGTGCAGCTCTTGATATCCGTGTTGTTGTTTAGAAAAGCCGTGCTTTAGACAAAAGAATAAAGCCCACTAGGAATGGGTTAAACCTAATTGGCTCTGTTCTAAAACTAGTGGCAAGAGCACTAGCCATGGCAACTAACTAACCAATATAATACTTCGCTTTACCGATGGATGCATGGGCTCGGTCAGGGGGCAAGATATGCTAGACCAAGACAAATTGTCACTCTTAGACAAAATGTGGGCACTCTTCATGAGTGATCCCGTCACTTTTATTACGATCTTTGGCGTCGTCGTGGCTAGCGTATCTGGGTTCGTATGGTGGTTTCGGGGACATATCGACAAAGAGCGTTTGGAAGCCCGTGATGAGCGCTTGCAACTTGCAAGGGACCAAGTGACAAATGTCAAGACAGATTTAGAGACTGCCAAAAAAGACAACCAGGAGCTAAAAGAAAAACTTGCTCAGTTTATTTCAATAGACCCGCAGGCACTTAACATCAGAGACTTGGCTAATGGGACCGCGTCCGCGATTGATCAAGCTTTGATAGCTAATAACGAATTGCGGTCAACGCTGGGCCCTTCAGATGAGCTTAGGTCGATTTATGCGTCTGAGCTTAGGTCGATTTATGCGTCGGTCTCGGGGTGGTTGTGGGATCGTCCACAAAGGACTTGGAGAGATCGCATTTCAGGGTGCTTTGGGGACAAAGATGGTTGGTTTGCTAGTCATCCCTTAGATGAGAAGCGAGCGATAGATTTAATCAGGGGAAGGAACTAGAGAAATATCTAAATGAGCATGCGACAGCGAAGGATGGAGTAAGAGAGGTTCTTCTAACAAACGCAAAGAAGACGCTGCGCAAATTGTGGGGACCCTCTAGCTAACGCCAGCTTCCCACATTCCTCCCCGCAAAGTAGGCTTAGCTTGAGCACCCGTGAAATGATAATTGAAAACAGCTCGTCGGACTTTCATAGATAGGATAAGCACCAGGGCATACCTCGGGGGCTCTAAATGGACAAAGTCTATCAGGTATTCGTCAGCTCGACCTATTCCGATCTCAAGGAGGAACGGAAGCGCGTTGCGGAGACGCTTGCAAAAGCTGGGTTCATTTCGGCCGGTATGGAATTGTTTCCGGCGGCCGATCAAGAAGCGCTTCAATTCATTGAGCGGATCATTGACCGCTGTGACTACTACGTCGTGATCATTGGTGGTCGATACGGCTCTTTAGCAGATCACAATGTGAGTTTCACCGAAAAGGAATACGAGTACGCGGTTTCAAAAGGCATTCCTGTCCTGGCATTTCTTCACGCGGAGCCCGAAAGAATTGCGGTCGGAAAGACAGACTTAGAGCCTACCAAGGCCGCTAAGCTAAAGGCATTCCGGGACCGACTTGCTAGAGGCAGGTTAGTTCGCACATGGTACAAAGTCGATGATCTTTGTACGGAAGTCGTAATCTCCATCGTAAATGAGAGTACTCGCGTTCCTGGCATTGGATGGGTGCGGGGCGATCAAGCGATAGACCCTAAAGTGCTTCAAGAGATGGAGCGTTTAAGAATAGAAAATACCGAATTTAAGAAACGTCTTGTTGAAATGGCTGAGGACGAAATGCGCTTCCCATCGCATTTGGCTGATCCTGCGACGCCATTTGAGTTCACGATAGCTGCATTCGGACGCGACCAGATTGCCGGCTCGCCTAAAATCGCGGAAACGATCATAAAGAAGTCGGTATCAATTAAAGCTGTCTTCGTACGTTTAGGAGATTTCCTGCAACACAAGCAGCATCTCGCTAGCGAGGACGCGCTGCAAGAGCAAATTGGCCGCATTGTATGTGGATTGACGAGCGCGCCATGGTCCCCGGGCGAAGCGACTGTTAAGGTGTCACACAGGGACGTTCGTCAACTTCGCTTCCACCTAGAAGCATTAGAGCTAATAGAAGTCAAGTCAGAGTTGATTGGATCACGGGTTTTATGGGAACTAACGAAAAAAGGGCGACGATATATTGCGATGACTCTCGCTATCCCCAAGAAAGAGAAGACATCACAGAATCCTTCTAGTTCCATTAGCTAGTTTTTGTCGCGAAAGGCAAGATAGTGCGGTGGAATCGGTACTTCTAGCGTTTTTTGGCTGCCAGTTTTGCTTGCGCCTCTGATATGTGGTGTGACACAGATCGGAGATGATTCGCTCAAAGACTGAATCGTCCGCCGATGTCATTCGCTGGATCGAGAACGAGGCGGCCGGCCTGTGGCCGGCGATGCTCGGCTCGCTGAGCTTTCGCCGCAGTCGGTGTGGACACGCGAACTGCGCGGCCTGTCTGTCCGGCGAGCAGCATCCGAGCCACGTTCTGTACGGCCGGCACAACGGACGGCGGTTCGCGGTGTATGTTCCCGAAGACCTTGTCGGCGAGGTGCGCCGCGCTGTCGACAATGGGCGTGCCTTGCAGGACCTGCTGGTGCAAGCCGGGCCGCGCTACGTCAAGGCGTTGAAGCGCGAGCGGGCGAGCGCAGTGAAGCGCAACAAGAGTTGAGCCGTGGCGCGAGCGGCGGCGCGGCAGATCAGCTTTGCGGATGTCGAACTGATGCGGCAGGGCGTGCGCCTGGAGCCACTGCTGGAGGCCATTTCGAAGTTCCTTGACCGCCAGCATGCGATGATCGAGCGGGTGCGGCGCGATCTCGTGCGCGGCCTGAAGAAGCCTCTCCAGGGCCGCCGCGGCTTGACGGCGCCGCAGGTGCTGCGCTCGCTGGTTCTGATGCGCGTCAAGAACTGGGATTACCGCGAGCTGCGGGAACGGATCGCCGATGGCTTGACGCTGCGCCAGTTCACCGATTTCTACTGCGACCGGGTGCCCAAGCATGACGCCTTCAACCGCGGCTTCAATCGGCTGACGCCTCAGACGCTCAAAGCCGTCAATGATCTGGTGGTTCAAGCCGCGGTCGCGCTTGGTTTGGAAGACGGCGCCAAGCTGCGGGTCGACACCACGGTGGTCGAGACCGACATTCATCATCCGACCGACAACACCTTGCTGTGGGATGTGGTGCGCGTCGTCACGCGCCTGGTCGGCCGCCTTGCCGAGGCGCTGGAGATGCGATGCATCAAGGGTTTCCGCGATCGCCGGCGTTCAGCGCACCGTCGCATGTACGAGATTCAACGGATGACGACGCGGCAGCGCCAGGACCGGCAGACCGCGACCTACCGGGCGCTGATCGACATTGCCGCGGAGGTGGTGGCGAACGCCAGAACCGCACTTGAGAAGACCGCCAACATGCGCGGCAAGGACCTGTTTGCCGCGATGAGGATCGACGCCATCCGCGACGAGATCGCGCATTATTGCGGTCTCGGCGAGCGGGTGATCGATCAGGCGCGCCGCCGCGTGCTCGATGGCGAGCAGGTCCCCAATGCCGAGAAGATCTATTCGATCTTCGAGCCCCATACCGACCTGATCAAACGCGGCAAGGTGCGCACGCCCGTGGAATTCGGCCACAAGGTGTTTCTTGCCGAAAGCGCAAAAGGTTTGATCACCCAGTATGAGGTCCTCAAGGGAAACCCAACGGACGAAGTTCATGTGGTGCCGTCGCTCAAGCGCCACCGCCGCGCGTTCCGCCGTGCCCCGGAACTCTATGGCGCAGATCGCGGCTTCTTCAGCGAGCAAAACGTAGCGGCGTGCGTGCAAGGCGCCGTCAAGACGGTATGTATTCCCCAGCGCGGCGGCAGCAAAACGCCGCAACGCCAGGCCTACGAAAGATCGGCGGCGTTCAAGCAAGGCCAGCGCTTTCGCGCCGGCATGATGACTGATTCATTCTGCACCTCCTCTTCAAGTATCTGAAAGCAGTGAGATCTGTTTTTCGGAATTTAGTCGACACGGGCGACCT
>WNFR01003451.1_pt1 | contig 32305 bp, 29 predicted proteins | sample 5400221 | NCBI WGS metagenome assembly WNFR01 (sample SAMN13153357, study PRJNA577476) | soil metagenome | isolation source: 40 cm soil under Madrone tree | place: USA:California | collected 2016-06-14
ATGTCGAAGGTCACCTCGATCTGCGGCATGCCGCGCGGCGCCGCCGGGATGCCGACGAGATCGAACTGCGCGAGCAGCTTGTTGTTGGCCGCCATCTCGCGCTCGCCCTGGAAGACGCGAATCGTGACCGCATTCTGATTGTCCTGCGCGGTCGAGAAGACCTGGCTCTTGCGCGTCGGAACGGTCGTGTTCTTTTCGATCAGCTTCGTGAACACGCCGCCGAGGGTCTCGATGCCGAGCGACAGCGGCGTCACATCGAGAAGGAGGACGTCCTTCACCTCGCCCTTCAGGACCGCGCCCTGGATCGCGGCGCCGATCGCGACGACCTCGTCTGGGTTCACACCCTTGTGGGGTTCTTTGCCGAAGAGCTTCTTCACGCGCTCCTGAACCGCCGGCATGCGCGTCATGCCGCCGACGAGGATGACCTCGTTGATGTCCTTGGCGGAGAGTCCCGCGTCCTTCATCGCGGTGACGCACGGACCTTCGAGACGGTCGAGGAGCTCGGCGACGAGCATCTCGAGCTTCGCGCGGCTGAGCTTGATGTTGAGGTGCTTCGGCCCGCTCTGGTCGGCGGTGATGAACGGCAGATTGATGTCCGTCTCCATCGCCGTCGAGAGCTCCATCTTCGCCTTCTCCGCCGCCTCCTTGAGCCGCTGGAGCGCCATGCGGTCCGTGCGCAGATCGATGCCCTGATCCTTGCGGAACTCGTCGGCGAGATAGTCGATGATGCGCTGATCGAAGTCCTCGCCGCCGAGGAACGTGTCGCCGTGCGTCGCCTTCACCTCGAAGACGCCGTCGCCGATCTCCAGGATCGAGATGTCGAAGGTGCCGCCGCCGAGATCGAAGACGGCGATCTTCTCGTCTTTCTTCTTGTCGAGACCGTACGCGAGCGCCGCCGCGGTCGGCTCGTTGATGATGCGCAGCACGTTCAGGCCGGAGATGCGCCCGGCGCCTTTCGTCGCCTGCCGCTGGCTGTCGTTGAAGTATGCCGGCACCGTGACGACCGCCTCGGTCACTTTCTCACCGAGATGGTCTTCCGCGGTCTGTTTCATCTTCTGCAGGATGAACGCGGAGATCTCGGCGGGGCTGTAGCGCTTGCCGCGCGCCTCCACCCAGGCGTCGGCGTGGTCGCCCTTCACGATCTTGTAGGGCGATATCTTCATCGCCTTCTGCACCTCGGCGTCCTCGAACCGGCGCCCGATGAGGCGCTTCACGGCGAAGATCGTGTTCTCGGGATTCGTGATCGCCTGGCGACGCGCGATCTGTCCGACCAGGCGCTCCCCGCCCTCGGTGAAGGCGACCACGGACGGGGTGATGCGGCTGCCTTCGGCGTTGGTGATGACGACCGGATCGCCGCCTTCCATGATGGCAACGCACGAGTTCGTCGTCCCCAGATCGATACCAATGACTTTAGCCATTTGTTCCCTCCGTTTTGCGTTCTCCCGAAGGCGGCGGCTTGCCGATCGTCACCAGCGCCGGGCGCAGGAGCCGATCGTGCAGCAGGTACCCACGTTGATGCTCGTCGACGACGGTATTCGCCGGGTGCTCGCTCTCGATGTGGCCGATCGCCTCGTGATGCGTGGGATCGAACGGCCGACCCAGCGCCTCGACGATCTTCACACCGTGACGCTCCAGGGTGTCGGTGAGCGTCCGCAACGTCATATCGACGCCGTCGGCGATCGCGTCGACCTCGTGCGACGTGCGCGCGTGCTCGACCGCACGGTGGAGATTGTCGATGATCGGCAGGAGATCGCGCAGCAGACCCTCGTTGGCGAAGCGGAGCGCCTCGGCCTTGTCGCGCGTCTGGCGGCGCTTGAAGTTCTCGAGGTCGGCGCGCTCGCGCAGCCACCGGTCTTTGAGGTCGGCGATTTCGGCGCGCAACCGCTCGATCTCCGCGGCGGGAGTCTCTTCTCCCGCCGAGCCGTCCTGCGCCGACGCGCCTCCGCGACCCTGATCCGGCCCGGCTGTGGGCGTGGCCTCGGACTTCGGCCGTGCGGCGTCGTCTTCCGCCATGCGAATGGTTGCTCCTCTCAATGGGTTGATTCGTAACTACTCGGGAGTGCGCGGAAGCTAAGAACCGCCCGACCGGGTGTCAAGGCGAACCCGGCGATTGCGGACCTGCACGGTCGCCGATACATCACGAGCGTGGGCTCAGCGATCGCTCCTCAGGAGACGACGACACCTGCGGTCGTCGTGCGTGCCCGCGTCTTCGGCGAATCCGACAAAATCGTCACGTTCCTGACCCGCGATCTCGGGAAGGTGACGGGGATCGCCAAAGGCGCGAAGCGCTCGAAGCGCCGCTTCGTGAACGTGCTCGAGCCGTTCACCCACGTATCGCTGCGGGTCCGGCAACGCCCGGCGAGCGATCTCGCCTTCATCTCGGCGTGCGAGCTCCTCGATGCGCCGCGGAGCTTCACCCTCGATCTCCGGAAGTTCGCCTATGCGAGCTACATCCTCGAGCTCACCGACCGCATGATCCGCGGCCGCGAGGCCGGCCCCGAGACGTACGAGCTGGTCCGCGACGCGCTCGGGCTCCTCGAGCGCAGCGTCCCCGAGCCGGGCCTGCTGCGCGGCTTCGAGCTCCACCTCTTGCGCCTGACTGGCTACGAGCCGTCCCTCGATCGCTGTCGCCGCTGCGGCAACGGTCTCGCGGCCGGAGAAGCGATGTACGCGCAACCGGCACGCGGCGGCCTCCTCTGCGGACGGTGCCGCGGCGACGGACGCAGCTACGTGATCTCCCGCGCCACTCTCGAGCGCCTGACGCTCTTGCAGCAAGCCTCGTTCGACGCGGCCGACGTCCGCGAGTTCGTGCTGCAACCCGGCGTCGCGGCCGAGGCACAGGCGCTCCTGCGGAGTTTCTTCGCCGCCGCGGTGACGTTCCCGCTCGCCTCCGAGCAGCTGCTGGAGCTGTAGACCCTCGACCGCTTGGATGATAACCGGGCTATTCCTTTTTCGGGTCCCTCGATGAGCACCACGTCGCGTCCGGTTACGATGGAAAAGATCGCCAACCTCTGCAAACGGCGGGGGTTCGTCTATCCGTCGAGCGAGATTTACGGCGGTATTGCGAGCGGTTGGGATTACGGCCCGCTCGGTGTCGAGCTGAAGCGGAACATCACCGAGGCGTGGTGGCGCGACAACATCGTCGCGCGCGAGGACATGGTCGGCCTCGACAGCGCGATTCTCATGCACCCGCGCGTGTGGGAGGCATCGGGCCACGTCGAGGGCTTCACGGACCCGCTCGTCGACTGCAAGGGTTGCAAGCAACGCTTCCGCGCCGATCAGCTCGCAGGCCCGAAGTGTCCCGAGTGCGGCGGCGAGCTCACCGAGGCGCGGCAGTTCAACCTGATGTTCCGCACCTTCATGGGGCCGGTCGAGGACACCGCGAGCACGATCTATCTCCGTCCGGAGACCGCGCAGGGCATCTTCGTCAATTTCCAGAACGTGCTGAACTCGTCGCGGATGAAGATCCCGTTCGGTATCGGCCAGATCGGCAAATCGTTCCGCAACGAGATCACGCCCGGGAACTTCCTCTTCCGCACGCGCGAGTTCGAGCAGATGGAGATCGAGTTCTTCGTGAAGCCGGGCGACGACGCGCGCTGGCACGAGGCCTGGAAAGCGGAGCGCTTCGCTTGGTACCAGCGCTACGGCATCCATCGCGAGCGTCTGCGGCTGCGCGAGCACGGCTCGGATGAGCTCGCGCACTACGCCAAGGGCTGCGCCGACGTCGAGTACGAGTTTCCCTTCGGCTGGTCGGAGCTCGAAGGCATCGCCAACCGCGGCGACTTCGACCTCCGGCGGCACTCGGAGACGAGCGGTAAGGACCTCTCATACTTCGACGAGGAGACGCGCGAGCGCTACTTGCCGTACGTGATCGAGCCGTCGGCGGGCGTCGGGCGGCCGCTCCTCGCGTTCCTCGTCGACGCCTACGACGAGGACGTCGCGGACGGCGACGAGCGCATCGTGCTGCGCCTCGATCCGCGGCTCGCGCCGATCAAGGCGGCCGTCTTCCCGCTCCTGCGGAAGGCGGGACAGCCGGAGAAGGCGCTCGCGATCCGCGATCTCCTGAAGCTGCACTTCGCGGTCACGTACGATCAGGCGGGGTCGATCGGCCGCCGTTATCGGCGACAAGACGAGATCGGGACGCCGTTCGGCATCACGGTCGATCATCAAACGATGCAAGACGAGACGGTCACGGTGCGTGATCGGGACACGATGGAGCAGGTGCGCATGCCGGTCGAGCGTCTCGCGACCGAGCTGCGCGCGCGGCTGGCGCCGTCCGCTCCGCCCCCTCGCGACGTCGACGCGCAGCCGCGAGCCGCCGTCGAGTGAGGGAAGCTGAACGCCATCGGAGGACGTAGCATGGCAGTGGTGCGGCCGCAGAAACGCGGCACGAAGTCAGCGAGAAGCGATCGTCGTCGGACGAGCGTCGGGAAAGCGAAAGCACGCCCGCGGACGAGCGCCGCGAAAGCCAAGGCACGGCCGCGGACGACCGCTGCAAACACGAAGGCGCGCCCACGAACGAGCACGGCGAAGGCCAAATCACGGCCGCGGACGCAACCCTCCGCGAGGCGCGGGCGCGCGACGGCACCGGCCGCTCGACGCGGCGGCGCGGCGCGTACACGCTACGTCTACTTCTTCGGCAACGGCACGGCCGACGGCCGCGCCGACATGAAAAACCTCCTCGGCGGCAAAGGCGCGAACCTCGCCGAGATGGCCGGTCTCGGCTTGCCGGTGCCGCCTGGGTTCACGATCTCCACCGAGGTGTGCGCGCACTACTACGCGAACGGTCACCAGTATCCCCGCGAGCTTCGCGCCGCCGTCGCCGCGCATCTCGCGAAGATCGAGGCATCGGTCGGACGCTGCTTCGGCGATCCGACCAATCCGCTGCTGGTTTCGGTACGCTCCGGCGCTCGCGCCTCGATGCCGGGAATGATGGATACCGTCCTCAACCTCGGCCTCAATCACGAGACGGTGCAGGGCCTGATCGCGAAATCGCAGAACGCGCGCTTCGGCTGGGACTCGTACCGCCGGTTCATCCAAATGTACGGCGACGTCGTCCTCGGCCTGAAGCCCGAGGGCAACGAGCCGGACCCGTTCGAGCAGATCCTCGAGCAGAAGAAGCACCAGCGCGGCGTCGAGGCCGACACCGATCTCTCGGCGGAGGACCTGCGCGAGCTGACGGAGGAGTTCAAAGCGCTCATCCGTAAGCGGCTCGGCGTCGAGTTCCCCGACGACCCGCAAGAGCAGCTCTGGGGCGCGATCGGCGCCGTCTTCGGCTCGTGGAACAACGCGCGCGCGATCACCTACCGCAAGCTCTACAACATCCCCGAGGAGTGGGGCACGGCGGTCAACATCCAGGCGATGGTCTTCGGCAACCTCGGCGACGACTGCGCGACCGGCGTCGCCTTCTCGCGCGATCCGGCGACCGGCGAGCGCCTCTTCTACGGCGACTTCCTGCGCAACGCGCAGGGCGAGGACGTCGTCGCCGGCATCCGCACCCCGCAACAGCTCACCAAACGCGCCTCGATCGCATGGGCGACGGCGCAAGGCATCAAAGAGGACGAGCGCGCACGCAAGTATCCGTCGCTCGAAGAGGCGATGCCGCGCTGCTTCGCGCAGCTCGAGAAGACCGCGCGGCTGCTCGAGCGCCACTACCGCGACATGCAAGACCTCGAATTCACGATCGAGGGCGGCCGCCTCTGGATGCTGCAGACGCGAAACGGCAAGCGCACGGCGGCTGCGGCGGTGAAGATCGCCGTCGACATGGTCGGCGAGCGCATGATCGACCGCGAGACCGCGATCCGCCGCGTCGATCCGATGTCGATCGACCAGCTCCTCCATCCGGGGATCGATCCCGACGCCAAAAAGGAGCTGCTGACGCGCGGCGTGCCGGCGTCGCCGGGCGCCGCGACGGGCGAGGTCGTGTTCAGCGCCGACGAGGCCGCCGCGGCCGCCGCCGAAGGGCGCAAAGTGATTCTCGTCCGCGTCGAGACCTCACCCGAGGACATCCACGGCATGCAGGTCGCCGAGGGCATCCTGACGGCGCGCGGCGGACAGGCGTCGCACGCGGCCGTGGTCGCGCGCGGCATGGGCAAGACCTGCGTCGCCGGCGCGAGCGAGCTCGACATCCGCTACGGCCCCGGCGTCTTCAGCGTCGGGCAGCACCGGGTGAATCGCGGCGATTGGATCACGCTCGACGGCTCGACGGGCGAGGTCTTCCTCGGGCGCGTGCCGATGGTCGCGTCGCGCGGCGAGACGGGTGAGTTCCGCACGCTCATGACGTGGGCCGACCGGGTGCGCCGCATGAAGGTCCGATGCAACGCCGACACGCCGAACGATGCCGCGGTCGCGCGCGAATTCGGCGCCGAGGGCATCGGCCTCTGCCGCACCGAGCACATGTTCTTCGATCCGGAGCGGATCGGCGCCGTACGTGAGATGATTCTCGCCCGCGACACCGCCGGCCGCGAGCGCGCGCTTGCCAAGATCCTCCCGATGCAGCGCGGCGACTTCCTCGGGATCTTCCGCGTGATGGACGGGCTGCCCGTCAACATCCGCCTCCTCGATCCGCCGCTCCACGAGTTCCTGCCGCACGGCGACGGGGAGATCGCGGAGCTCGCGGCGACGATGGGCGTCGACCCCGCCGAGCTGCGCGCGCGCCGCGACGCCCTGCACGAGATCAATCCAATGCTCGGCCTGCGCGGCTGCCGCCTCGGAATCATTTATCCCGAGATCTACCTGATGCAGGTGCGGGCGATCATGGAAGCCGCCTGTGAGGTGGCGCAACAAAAGGTGAAGGTCATCCCGGAGATCATGATTCCGCTCGTCGGACACGTGCACGAGCTGCGCACGTTGCGCGCGCAGACGGACACGCTCTGCCGCGACATCATCGCGCGTACCGGCGTGAAGGTGCCCTACACGATCGGCACCATGATCGAGGTGCCGCGCGCCGCCCTCACCGCCGACGAGATCGCCACCGAGGCCGACTTCTTCTCGTTCGGCACGAACGATCTCACGCAAATGGGCTTCGGCCTCTCGCGCGACGACGCCGCGAAGTTCCTGCCGCAATACGTGGAGCATGGCATTCTGCCGGCCGACCCGTTCGCGATCATCGATCAGGGCGGCATCGGCGAGCTGATGCGGATCGGCGTCGACAAGGGCCGGCGTGCGCGGCCGCGCCTCAAGGTCGGCATCTGCGGCGAGCACGGCGGCGAGCCGGCGTCGGTCGCGTTTTGCGACCGCATCGGCCTCGATTACGTGTCGTGCTCACCGTACCGGGTGCCGATTGCGCGCCTTGCCGCCGCGCAGGCGGCGCTCGTGAAGTAGCGGACAGCGGCGGATGACGCGCCGGTGACATGAGATCGCTCGCAGACATCGGACCGTCGACGTCGCTCTGCGCCGTCATCGGCGATCCGATCGCCCACTCGATGTCGCCGGCCATCCACAATCGCGCCTTCACCGAGCTGGGGCTCGATTACGTCTACGTCGCGTTTCGCGTCACGGATGTGGGCGCGGCAGTGCGCGGCATGCGCGCGCTCACGGGCTTCCGCGGGATGAGCGTCACCATTCCGCACAAGGTCTCGATCATCGAGCACCTCGACGAGGTCGCCGAGGTCGATCGGCACATCGGCTCCGTCAACACGGTGGTGAACGACGCCGGTCGATTGAAAGGCTACGGCACCGACGGTCCCGGCGCCCTGAAAGCGCTCGCCGACGCAGGTATCACCGTTGCCGGCAAGCGTGTGACCATTCTCGGGTCGGGCGGTGCCGCGCGCGCCATCGCGTTCAGCCTCGCGGCCGGCGCCAAGCCGTCATCGCTGAGCCTGCTCGGGGTCGTCGAGCCGGAGCTGAAGGCGCTGGCGGCCGACCTCGTCCACAAGGGCGGCGTCGCGGCGACCTATGCGCTGCTCGATCCGTCGACGCTCGCGGCGGGGCTCGCGGAGAGCCACGTCCTCATCCACTGCACGCCCGTCGGGATGCATCCCGACGTCGGCGCGAGCGCCGTTCCGCCGGAGCTGCTGCACCGCGACCTCGCAGTGATGGACATCGTGTACAACCCTCTGCGGACGAAGCTCCTCACCGACGCGCAGGCGCGCGGGCTGAAAACGGTGTCGGGCGTGGAGATGTTCGTCAATCAGGCCGTGCTGCAGTTCGAGCTGTGGACCGGCACGACGGCTCCGCACGAGGTCATGCGAGCGGTCGTTCTCGAGCGGCTCGGGGCGACCTCGGCCGGCCGATGAGCCGGGCGCGCCGATGAATCTCGTGCTCATCGGATACCGCGGCACTGGCAAGTCGACGGTCGCGCGACTTCTGGGCGAGCGGCTAGGCATGGAGGTGGTGAGCCTCGACGACGAGGTCGTCCGCGCGGCCGGCGCGTCGATCCCGGCGATCGTTGCCGAGCACGGCTGGCCGCACTTCCGGGATCTCGAGGCCACGGTCACGAAACGCGTCGCCGCGCGGACGAATGTCGTCATCGACGCCGGCGGCGGCGTGATCCTGCGCGACGAGAACGTGCAGTCCTTACGGCAAGGCGGGACGCTCTTCTGGCTGCAGGCGTCGGTGCCGACGATCGTGGCCCGCATCGAGCGCGGCACCGACCGCCCCGCGCTCATCGCCGGCAAGTCCTTCACCGAGGAGGTGGAGGATGTCCTGCGGGAGCGCACGCCGCGCTACACCGCCGCCGCGCACTACACGATCGACAGCGACACACTCACGCCGGCGGCGGCGGCGGCGGAGATCGCACGCCTGTACGAGACCGCATCGACGTCCGCGTGAGCGTCGCGGAGCGGCGGTACGGCACGCGGAGCAATTGACGAGCTGCGCGTAGCGATCACGACGCCACGTCGCGCACGAGATCGGCCCAGGCTCGGACTCGCTCGTCGTCGTCGCCGGCGAGCTCGACGAGCTTCCGCCGCACGTACTCACGATCCACCGCTGCACCCTGATCCCGCAGGATGGCCTCGACGTCCGCGAGGTCCTTACGGCGGAAGAACATCATCTTCAGGACGACGAGGTCCTCGGGCGCAATGATCCAAAGTGGCCGACCGAGAAAAACGACCTCGCGCTTGTGCGCTTCGAGCTCGGCGTAGAATGGAATCGTGGGAACGAAGACATCGACGCGCAGGCCGGCCAGCGCACCGCGGAACTGCCCCTCCTCAGAGGCCTGTCGTGCCACGGCATCCGGCGTGCTCTCGGCTTCGAAGCCGCTGTCGCGCAATGAGCCGAGTACGCGATCGAGGTCAGGACCCGGCGACGCGAATACGTTGACGTCGACGTCGACCGTCGCACGCGGTACGGCGTAGAAACCGAGCGCGATGGCACCACCGATCGCGTACGAGATTCCCCCACGGTCGAGAGCATCCGCGAGGTCACGCGCGACCTCGGCGGCGCTCTTGTCCTCAGGCATGCCTGCGGTCGACGAGACGTCGTAGCAGGGCGCGCGTCGACTCGGGGACGGGATCGACGCGCCGCAAACGCGCCTCGCGGTCCGGTGAGCCGGCGAGGAGCTGAACCGCAGCGCGACATGCTTGCTCGATCGCGCGCGCGCGCTCCTCGACGCTGCGACCACGCCACGAGGGCGCGTCCGGCAGCTTCGGCCATACACCCGCGCTCGTCATCGACGGCAGTGTACCCCGCTCAGCCGTCCGGCGACAACGCGAGGGCAGTGTCGATGCGCCACATCGATCGTTCCCTTCGATATTTTCGCACCTAGGCTACCGGGCTCACGCGCGGCGTCAGAAATACCGATAATGACCTGGCGCCGGCGCCCGTCGGCAAATCGTCGCCCCCGGGCGTCGATACGACAGTGACGAGCGGCGATATTTTTACGCGTAGGCAGCGACTTACAACCCCCGTACGATGACTTGCGCGACTCGCCCGGCGCCCCTGCGCGCCAGCGGGTCGACCACAGGGTCTGAGAGGATCGATGTCGAGACTGGGAGAGCTCCTCGTTCGCCGCGGCCAGCTCGAGCCCGCCGCGTTGGCGAGTGCGGTGGAAGAGCAACGCGCGCACGGCGGCGCGCTCGCCAGCCACCTCGTGAAGCTCGGCTTCATCAACGAGGACGCGCTGCTCTCGTATCTCCAGAAGGAGTACCGGCTCCCCGTCGTCGACCCGTCGAACCTCGACATTCCGACCGAGGTCCTCGCGCTGGTGCCGCCGGCAATGGTGCAGAAGCATCACCTCATCCCGGTGAACCTCGTGCGCTCGACGTTGACCTTGGCGATGGCCGATCCATCCAACCTGATCGCCATCAACGAGGTCAAATTTCTGACCGGGTACGACGTGAAGATCGCCGTCGCCGGCGCGAGCGCGGTGCAGCGGGCGATCGAGCGCTACTACGAGAGCAACATCAACTACGACCAGGTGCTGAACGAGCTCGGCGGCGAGGTGCAGCTGGTCACCGGCGAGGAGGAGGTCAACCTCCAAGACCTCGAGCGCGCGACCGAGGAGGCACCGGTCGTGCGGCTGGTGAACGCGCTCCTCACCGACGCGATCGCCAAACGCGCGAGCGATGTCCACGTCGAGCCGTACGAGAAGATGCTGCGCATCCGCTTCCGCATCGACGGCGTGCTCTACGAGGTCATGCAGCCGCCGGTGAAGCTCAAGAACGCCCTCACGTCGCGGATCAAGGTCATGGCGTCGCTCGACATCGCCGAGCGCCGCATGCCGCAGGACGGGCGCATCAAGCTGAAGCTCGGCAACAACCGTGAGATGGACTTCCGCGTCTCCGTCCTGCCGACGATCTTCGGCGAGAAAGTCGTGCTGCGCCTCCTCGACAAGTCGAACCTCCAGCTCGACATGACCAAGCTCGGGTTCGAGGAGCGCGCGCTGAAGGACTTCAAAGAGGCGATCTACAAGCCTTTCGGCATGGTACTCGTGACCGGCCCGACCGGCAGCGGCAAGACGACGACGCTCTACTCCGCGCTCGCCGAGCTCAACAAGATGTCGACCAACATCTCCACCGCGGAAGATCCCGTCGAGTTCAACCTCGTCGGCATCAACCAGGTGCAGATGCACGAGGAGATCGGCCTCACCTTCGCCGCCGCGCTGCGCGCGTTCCTGCGCCAGGACCCTGACATCATCATGGTCGGCGAGATCCGCGACTTCGAGACCGCGGAGATCGGCGTCAAGGCGGCGCTCACCGGCCACCTCGTGCTCTCCACGCTGCACACAAACGACGCACCGTCGACGATCAACCGCCTCCTCAACATGGGAGTCGAGCCGTTTCTCGTCGCGTCGTCGATCAACCTCATCATGGCGCAGCGTCTCGTGCGTCTGGTGTGCTCACAGTGCAAGGAGGAGACGCCGATCGCGCCGGAGGCGCTCGTCGAGATCGGCGTACCGCAAGAGCTGGTGAGCGGCATGCGCTGTTTCCACGGCGTCGGCTGCACGCTGTGCGGCGGCACCGGCTACAAAGGCCGCATCGCGCTCTACGAGGTCATGCCGATGAGCGACGGCATCCGCGAGGCGGTGTTGTCCGGCGCGTCGAGCGCCGACATCAAGCGCGCCGCGATCGAGGCCGGCATGAGCACGCTGCGCCGGAGCGGCATCGGCAAGATCGCCGCGGGACTCACGACGATCGAGGAGGTTCTGCGCATCACCATGGCGGACTGACGCGGCGGCAAATCCATGACAGCGCGAGCGCATTTGACGCCGTCGAACCGCGACCCGATGGCGCCCGTTGCCCCGCGCGCCGTGGCATGTGGCTTGCTCTCTGCACGCGGAGCGGCCGGAGGGACACGTGCTCGCAAACATCCAAGACTTCCTACAACTCATGCTCGAGGCCGGCGCCTCGGATCTCCACATCACGCAGGAGAGCCCGCCGCTCATCCGCGTCCATGGCGAGCTAAAGCCGCTCGCGTACCCGCCGCTCACCGCGAACGATACGCGGACGCTCTGCTACAGCCTTTTGACCGAGGCGCAGAAGAAGAAGTTCGAAGAGGACAGCGAGCTCGACTTCTCGTTCGCCGCAAAGGGCGTGTCGCGCTTCCGCGGCAATCTCTTTCTGCAGAAAGGCGCCCTCGGCGGCGCGTTCCGCGCCATTCCGTTCGAGATCCCAGATCTCGAGAAGCTCGGCTTACCGACGGTGGTGATGGAGATGGCGTCATTGCCGCGCGGCTTGGTGCTCGTCACCGGTCCCACCGGCAGCGGTAAATCGACGACGCTTGCCGCCATCATCGACCGCATCAACAGCAACCGCCCCGAGCACATCATCACCGTCGAGGACCCGATCGAGTTCGTGCACTCGCACAAGCGCGCGCTGGTGAACCAGCGCGAGGTCTTCGCGGACACCCACGGTTTCGCGCCGGCGCTGAAGCACATTCTGCGGCAGGACCCCGACATCGTTCTCATCGGGGAAATGCGCGATCTCGAGACGATCGAGGCGGCGCTGGTCGTCGCCGAGACGGGTCACCTCGTCTTCTCGACGCTGCACACCAACTCGGCGGTGCAGACGATCAACCGCGTCATCGACGTCTTCCCACCGCACCAGCAGGAGCAGGTGCGGGCGCAGCTCTCGCTCGTCCTACAAGGCGTCGTGTCGCAGCAGTTGCTGCCGCGCGCCGACAACCGCGGCCGCTGCCTCGCCGCCGAGATCATGATCCCGAATGCCGCGATCCGAAATCTCATCCGCGAGGCAAAGGTGCACCAGATCTATTCGCAGTTGCAGGTCGGCCAACAGAAGTGGGGCATGCAGACGATGAGTCAATCGCTCCTCGACCTGTATCTCAGGCGGCTCGTCACCGCGGACGAGACGCTCGGCCATGCAACCGAGCCCGAAGAGATGAAGATGATGCTCGCACAGAACCCGCCGGCTGCGCGCACCGCCGCGATTCGGCGGTAGCGCGTCGGGGATCACAGGAGCGACAGCGATATGGCGACGTTTCAATGGGTCGGGGTCTCACCGCGCGGCGAGACGATGCGCGGCGAGATGGAGGCGCAGACGCGGCATGCGGTGATCACGCGCCTGCGCGCGCAACGCATCCAGCCGATCACGGAAAAGATCAAAGAGAAGGGCCGCGGGTTCGATTTCGAGATCAAGATCCCGTCGTTCGGCAGCGCCGTGAAGCAGCATGAGATCGTCATCTTCACGCGCCAGTTCGCGACGATGATCGACGCCGGCCTCCCGCTCGTGCAGTGCCTCGAGATTCTCTCGTCGCAGACGTCCAACAAGGCCTTTGCCAAGGCGATCCGCGACGTGAAGGAGCAAGTGGAGGCGGGCGCGACGTTCGCCGCGTCGCTCAAGCGGCACCCGAAGGTCTTCTCCGATCTCTACTCGAACATGGTCGCCGCGGGCGAGGTCGGCGGCATCCTCGACACCATCCTCGCCCGTCTCGCGTCGTACATGGAGAAGATCGTCAAGCTGAAGAGCAAGATCAAAGGCGCGATGATCTACCCGGCGTGCATCATCGGCGCGGCCGTGCTCGTCACCGGAATTCTGCTCGTCTACGTCATTCCGGTCTTCGCTGATCTCTTCCACAGCTTCGGCCAAGCGCTGCCGGCGCCGACGCAGTTCGTCATCAATCTCTCGAACGCCACGATCGCATACTTCTGGCTCATCATCATCGCGATCATCGGCATGATCGGCGGAGTGGTCATCACCTACCGCACCGATCGCGGAAGATATCTGATCGACAAGTTCATGCTGCGGGTGCCGGTGTTCGGCGACCTGATCCTGAAGTCGGCGGTCGCGCGGTTCACGCGCACGCTCGGCACGCTCGTATCCTCCGGCGTCCCGATCCTCGAAGCACTGACGATCACCGGCCGCACGGCCGGCAACAAGATCGTCGAGCAAGCGATCTACGCGACCCGGAACAGCATCAGCGAGGGCAAGACGATTGCGGAGCCGCTCGTCCAGAGCAAAGTCTTCCCGCCCATGGTCTGCCAGATGATCGCCGTCGGCGAGACGACGGGCTCGCTCGACGCCATGCTGCAGAAGATCGCCGACTTCTACGAGGACGAGGTCGACAACGCGGTCGCGAACCTGACGTCGTTGATGGAGCCGATGGTCATTCTCGTGCTCGGCGGCCTGATCGGCGGTCTCGTGATCTCGATGTATCTGCCGATCTTCAAGCTGGGGTCGGTCCTCGGCTAGGAGCCTGTCCGAGCAATGCCGCCGGCTACGCCGAACGATCCCGGGGTTGCGAGCGCGGTGCTCGGCGCCATTACTCGGACAGGCTCCTAGTGTCGAGCGTCGCAGGCGCCGACGCCGGCGCATCGACTCCCCCGCCGCACGATCTCCGCGTCCGCCTCGGCTGGTTCCTGCTCGTTCGGCTGCTGCTCGTGTCGGCGTTCTTCGCGAGCGCGGCGCTGGTCTACATCGGTGAGCGCGCCGAGACAGGGCTCGACACCCGCCTCGGGTTGATCGTCGTCGGTTACGGCGTCACCGCGATCTCCGGCCTGCTGCTGCCGCGGGTGCGGCGCATCGTGCTGTATGCCGCGGCGCAGATCGGCGTCGATCTCGTGCTGGTGAGCTCGGTGATCGTGCTGACCGGGGCGCTCGAGACGCCCCTGCCCGTGCTGTACAACATGATCATCTTGAACGCCGCGCTCTTGCGGCTCGGGCGGGGTATCACGCTCACCGCCGTCGCCGCCGCGCTCGCGTACGCCGCCGTGATTGCGATCGTCGCGATCGTCACCGGCCACGGCCACCCGCTCGATCATCTCTTCACCCATGGGACGAACGTCCTCTCGTTCTTCGCCATCGCGACGCTCGCCCGCTATCTGACGACGCAGCTGAATGCCGCGGAGCACCTGCTCGATCAGCAGCAGCAAGAGCTGCGTCGCATCGAGGACCTGCACCGGCTCGTCGCCAATACCGTCGACCACGGGCTCATCGTGACTGACGGGACCGGACGCATCACGTCCGCGAATCGCTCCGCGATCGAGATCTTCGGCATCGATCCCGCCACCGTCGGCGGCCCGTCGTTGGCCGCGCTCCTCCCCGAGTCGGTCGTGCTGCCGAGCGACACGGAACCGGTCGAGTTCACGATCGGCGAGGCGAGCGCGCAGCGCGTGCTGCGCATGACGGCCGCTACCGTGACCGACGCCTACCAACACGCGGTCGCGCGCGTCTACGTCGTCCACGACGTGACGACCGTCCGTGACATGGAGTCGCGCCTCCGCGAGCACGAGGCGATCGAGGCATACGCGAGCAGCGTCCAACCGCTCGGCGACACGCCGGTCACGACCTTCGAGGGCCTCGTCGGCGAGAGCGAGGTGATGCGGCGTCTCTTCGCGCTCATCGAGAAGATCTCACCCACCGACTCGACCGTTCTGATCACCGGTGAGAGCGGCACGGGGAAGGAGCTCGTCGCGCGGGCGATCCATGCCCGCAGCCTGCGCACGCGGCGCGAGTTCGTCGCCGTGAACTGCGGCGCGATTCCCGAGACGCTCATCGAGAGCGAGTTCTTCGGCCACGTTCGCGGCGCCTTCACCGGTGCGATCGCCGACCGGCCGGGTCTCTTCCGGCAGGCGAACGGCGGCACGATCTTCCTCGACGAGATCGGCGAGCTGCCGCCGACGTTGCAAGTGCGCCTGCTGCGCGTCCTGCAAGACCGGCAGATCGTTCCCGTCGGCGGCACGACCGCGATTGCCGTCGACATCCGCGTCATCGCGGCGACGAACCGGGATCTCGAGAAGCTGGTTGCCGCCGGTCAATTCCGCGAGGACCTCTACTACCGCTTGAACGTGCTTCGCGTCGAGACGCCGTCGTTGCGCGAGCGGCCGGAGGACATCCCCGTTCTGCTGTTGCATCTGCTGCGTCAGTGCTCGACGCGTCACGGGAAGGGGATCGCGAAGGTGTCGCCACGGACGATGCGCACGCTGGCGACCTACTCCTACCCGGGGAACATCCGTGAGCTCGAGAACATCGTCGATCACGCGGTGACGCTCTGCGACGGCGATCTGCTGACCGAGCACGACCTCCCCGCGCATGTACTCGTCCATGAGGAGCGCGCAAGCACGCCGCCGCCCCGCGGCGATCCCGAGCCCGCGCTGTCTCCCCTGTTGCTCGAGGGGCGCAACCTCGACGATCAGCTGGAGACCTACGAGAAGGACATGCTGCTCGCGGCGCTCGATCGCGCCGGTGGTGTGCGGAAGCGGGCTGCGGAGCTCCTCGGCATCAAATATCGCTCGCTGCGCCACCGCCTTGCAAAGTACGGTCTCACCGACGGCGACGACGAGGAGCTCGACTCGCTCGGCGGCTAATTGGCGGCGAGGGCATTTTTTGTCACCGCTCGACGGAAACGGTCGCAGATTGCCATTTTCCAGTCTGCCACCGCGCGCGATGACATCTGCCATGCGACGTTCCGCAGCGGCGAAACAACGCCCGCTGCCAGCGAGACAATCTCCGCTGCGCACCGCAGTTGCTCTGATTCCCTTCAACTCAAACTCACGCGGCGCCGATCGAGGCGCACGTAACTGGAGGCACTATGAACCGTTCCACGAATCAGTCAGGCTTCACGTTGATCGAGCTTCTCGTCGTCGTCGCGATCATCGGCATCCTCGCCGCGATCGCCATCCCGCAGTTCGCCGCCTATCGCGCCAAGGGCTACGACGCGCGCTCCGCGAGCGACTGCCGCAACATCGCCACCGCGGAAGAGGCGTATTACGTCACCAACTCCGCATACACGACGACGCTCGCGAGTCTTCCGGGCTTCGTCCAGTCCGGCAATACCACCGACGTGGTGGCCCTCGTCGGCACGACCGGCTTCACCTCGACCTGCTCGAGCCCGAAGGGTACGTCCGGCTACAGCTGCGTCTGGAGCAGCGCGCCGGCGGCGGGCGCTTCAAACCTCGTCTGCGCCTGATCGCCCGATCAGTGATCTGAACGAGGCGCGGGTGAGCGTGAGCTCGCCCGCGCCTTTTTTTTGCCCTGTTCAGGTGTCGCTGTCTTCGAGCGCGTCAATACTCCGTCATGAATGTAACGGACACGATTTGTCACTGCGACAAAAACCGACATTTCTCGCCGCGCCTTACGCACGGCATCGCCAATGCTCGTAGTCATACCCGGCGGCGGCAGGATGGGTATTCTGTCAAAAACCTCACTGGTCTTCCGACCGCGGTCGGGCGCGCGTCACCACCGTCGATGCTGGCATCGCGCTTGCTGCCTTCCACGGTCAAGAATCGCATGCCGGCGTCAATCGCCGCCCCAGACAGGAGGCAGTCATGAAACGATCGGATAGCCAGTCAGGTTTCACGCTCATCGAGCTTCTCGTCGTCGTCGCCATCATCGGCATTCTCGCCGCGATCGCGATCCCGCAGTTCGCCGCCTACCGCGCCAAGGGCTATGACGCGCGCTCCGCGAGCGATTGCCGGAACACGGCCACCGCCGAAGAGGCGTACTTCGTCAGCAATGCCGCGTACACGACCACCCTCGCCAGCCTGCCGGGATTCGTGCAGTCGGGGGATGTCACTGACGTGGTCGCCCTCGTCGGCACGACGGGCTTCACCGTCACGTGCACGAGTGCCAAGGGTACGTCAGGCTACAGCTGCGTCTGGAGCAGCGCGCCGGCGGCGGGCAGCTCGAACCTCGTCTGCAGCTGATCGCAAGCTGCGCTGATCTGAACGGGCGCGGGCGAGCGTGAGCGCGCTCGCGCCCTTCTCTTTTCGAGGCGACGACGTGCGGGTCTCCCATCGGCTGGCGCTACATGCGCTCTGGATCGCGACTGCGCTCCGCGTCCTCCTTCCCTCCGCCGCCGACCCCGACCTCTGGGGGCACGTGCTCTTCGGCGATCTTTTCTTGCACGGCGGCATCGCGTCCACGAACGGCTTCGCGTACACGGCGCCGGCGTATCCGTGGATCAACCACGAGCTCCTGGCCGAGGCGGCGATGGCGGCGCTGTACGCGATCCTCGGAAGCCGCGGCCTCGTGCTTCTCAAGCTGACGCTCGGGCTCACGACGCTCGCGCTCGTGCGGCACGCCGCGCTCCGCCGCTGCCATTCGGCATGGGCGGCGACGATCGCGACCGCCGTCGTCGCGGTGATCATGACCCCCGGCTTCATGATCCGCCCGCAGCTGTTCACGTTGGTCGGCGTCGCCCTCGTGCTCGAGCTCCTCGGGAGGGCGCGCTACCAGCCGCGTGGCGCCGCCTGGATGCTGCCGATCGTCATCGCGATCTGGATCAACTTCCACGGCGGCGTGCTCGCCGGCGTCGGGCTCGCCGCGATCGGTCTCGCGGCGGGCGCGTGGCGCGCGCGGCCGTCTCCCGCCACGGCAACGACGTCGTCGCGATGCGCCACAGCAACGACGACGTCGTTGCGACGCGCCGAGCTCGTGCGCGCGACCGCTCTGATCGCGCTGCTCCTCGCCGCGACGCTGGTGAACGTGTACGGCGTGAAACTTCCGTGGTTCCTCGTCACTAAGGTCACGCCGCGCGTGGCGATCAGTGAGTGGGCACCGGTGACGCTCGCCGACATGTCGTTTCCAGCATTCAAAGTGGCCGTGCTCGCGATCGCCGGGTGGCTCCTGATCGCGCGTCGCGGACGACTTCCCGAGACGCTCGTCGTCCTCGCCGTCGCGGCCGCCGCGCTGCTGCATCAACGCCACGTTCCGCTCTTCGCGATCGCCGCGGCGCCGCTGCTCGCCGCTGCGCTCGTCGACGTCGCCGCATTGCTGCGCTTGCGGCGTCGCCAGCAGGGGTGCGCGCGCGTGCTGCGCGGCGGCATCGCCGCGATGACCGTGGTGCAGGTCGCGCTCGCGATTCTCGTCGCGGCGCAGACCCAGGGTCGGATCGACGTGGATCCCAACCTTTACCCGGTACAGGCGCTGCGTTTTCTCGCGCAGAACGACATCGTCGGCCGTGTCGCCCTGCCCTTCGATTGGGGCGAGGTGGCGCTCTGGTCGCTGCCCGCCGGCAGCTCGGTCGCCGTCGACGGCCGCTTCACGACTGCATACCCACAGTACGTGCTCGACGAGAGCTGGCGGTTCATGAGCGGCGACGCCGGCTGGAACGCTCTCCTCACGCGCTATCCGACGGACGTCGTGATGAGCGCACGGTCGCAACCGCCCGCGCAGCTGCTGCGGGACGACCCCGAGTGGACCTACGTGTACTCCGACCCGATCGCGGTCGTTTTCCTGCGCCGCTCCCCGTCGCACGCGGCGGCGCTCGCGCGCTTTCACGCCGGCCGCTTCGCGTACGACTCGACGCCGCTCGACGCCGCGTTCCCGGCGCTCGCGCGCGGCGCCCGCGATGCCCCATCTTCTGCTACACTGGCGGCCGCATGGATTGGCCCGTGATTGCCGCGATCTTCATCTTCGGCGCGATGATCGGCAGCTTCCTCAACGTCTGCATCGTCAGGCTTCCCGAGGAGCGCTCGATCATCCGGCCGCGCTCGCACTGCCCGTCGTGCGGACACGAGATCGCGTGGTACGACAACCTTCCGGTGCTGAGCTACGTGCTCCTGCGCGGGCATTGTCGCGTCTGCGGCACGCGTATCTCACCACTCTATCCGATCGTGGAAATCTTGACCGGAGCTCTCGCCGTCGCGCTCTGGACGCGGCTCGGTACGACCGCGGCCTTCGCCGGCTATTTCGTCTTTGCCGCGGCGCTGGTGACGATCACCTTCATCGACCTCGATCACCGCATCATCCCGGACGTCATCAGCCTTCCCGGAATCGCCGTCGGTCTCGCGGTGTCGTTCGTCTCCCCGCTCGTGACCCCGCTCGGTGCGGTGCTCGGCGTCCTCGCCGGCGGCGGCGTGCTGCTCGCGATCGCCAGCGGTTACGAAATGTTTCGCGGCCGCGAAGGCATGGGAGGCGGCGACGTGAAGCTGCTCGCGATGATCGGCGCGTTTCTCGGCTGGCAGAGCGTGTTCGTGACGCTGATGGTCGCGTCGCTGATCGGCTCGATCATCGGCATCGGCCTCATGATCTATCAGCGCGCGGACACGAAGCTCGCGATTCCGTTCGGTCCGTTTCTCGCCGGCGGCGCGCTCGTGTCGCTCTTCTTCGGGGATCGCATCATCGCCTTCTACTTCGGCGCATAGTGGGCCTGCGGGACTGGGGCAATTTGCGTCGCCATACTTCGTTGCTCGGTCGCTCCGCTGCTCGGCGTAGCTCCGCTACGCGTGCGCTGCTCACTTCCCTCGCGCGGGACTGGGCCAATTTGCGTCGCGATACTTCGTTGCTCGGTCGCTCCGCTGCTCGGCGTAGCTCCGCTACGCCTGCGCTGCTCGCTTCTCTCGCGCCTCGTCTCGCTCGCAACTTGACCCAGTCCCTGGCGTAACACACTGATCCACGATCGGCGGGAGCGCGTGCGCGGGCAGCGCATTCGCTCGGCCGGTACTCGTAGCGATGCGCGGGTAGCGCTGCGCCGGCTACGACGATCGTCGAGGCAAGCGTACCGACGTGTCTTTGCATCGTGCCATTCAGGGGTTCTCGCTCGTCGAGCTGGTCGTCACGATCGGCATCGCCGGCGTGCTGCTCGCGGGCGCCGTGCTGGCGCTGCCGCGCGTCGACGCCGCCATGCAGCTCGACAGCGGGCTGTGCCAAGTCGCTGCCGATCTGCAATCGGCGCGGACGACGGCGATCGCATCGGCGCATCGGGCGCGCGTCGTGTTCACCGTCGGCAGCGATCGTTACGCTCGCGAGCGCGCCGACGACGGCGGGCAGTACCATCGCGATCTCGATCGATTCCTGCCGCGCGGCATACGAGTCCTGACCGCCAACGCCGGCGCGATGGTCGTCTTCTCCGCCCGCGGCGACGCCCAAAACGCCACGATCACGCTCGCCGACGCGCGCGGGACGTCCCGCGCCGTGGTGATCAACCAGCGCGGCCGCATCACGATCGGCGCGGCGTCGTGACTCGAGCATCACATCCCGCTGATGCGCGCGCTCGCGACGTCGAGCACGCCGCCGGTGCCGTGCTCGTCGAGGTGCTCGCGGCGATGACGCTCTTCGCGATCGCGGGGAGCGTGGTCAGCGCCGCCGCCGTCGCCAATCTGCGCGCTCTCCGCATGGCGACGTCGCTCGAGTACCTGGTCACGATCGCGTCGCGCGAGCTCTCGGCGGCGCAAGCGAATGGCGCGCCGCCGACCTCGGACGATGCGGTGCTCGCCGACCCGGGACTCGGAACCGTACGGCGGCAGCTCGTCGTCACGCGCGAGCCGGACGATCTCGCGACGCTCGTCGTCACGGTGGCGGCGGAGAGCGCACCGCCGGTTACCGTTCGGACGCGCATGTTCGTCGCCCCATGACCGTGCCGCGAAACGACGCCGGCATGACCCTCGTCGAGCTGACGGTCGCGAGCGCGCTCGCCCTTGCGACGATCGCGGCGTTGACTGCCCTCTTCCTCGTCATTCTACGTGCGCGCGCTCGCGCGGCGGAGGCCGCGGAAACGATGGTCGGCCTCGCCGGTACCATCGACCAGATCGCGCGTGACGTCCGTCTCGCCGGTTACGATCCGTCGGCGCGCGGCATTGCGGGCATCGTCACGCCGACCGCGCAAAGCGTCGTGCTGCGCGCCGACCTCGACGGCAGCGGCGATATCGACACCTCCTCCGAGGAGCAGATCACGTACCGCCTGAACGCCGCCGGCGACACGCTGCAACGGCTCGTCGGACAGCAAAATCTCCCGTCGCTCTCCGACGTCGCTGCCGGCGGCTTTCGCCTCCACTACTTCGATGCGCAAGCCGCCGAGCTCGACCCGAACGCCGCCGGCGCGGCGGACCGCATCCGACTCGTCACGGTCGAGATCCTGTTGCGCGCGACGTCGACGCACGGCGCGCTCCGCATGACGGGGGGCGCGCGCCTCCTGAATCGATGACGCAGAGACCGGCAACCGCCGCGAAGGCGCCTCGACGTCGCGACGCCGGGATTGCGCTCGTCGCGGCGCTGATCGCGATGGCGCTCGCGGGCGGCGCGGCGGTGCTGTTCGCGGAGCTCGCACGGACGACCCTCGTCCGCGCACGTGTCGACCGCGACGGCGTCGCGGCCTGGTACCTCGCCGAAACCGGCCTCGCGGAAACAGTCGCCGCGCTTACAGCCGGCTCCGCGTTCAGCACCGACCTCGCGGCGCATGCCGGCACGCCGCCGGCACCCGTCGCAGGCGCGTACGCCGCCACGTTCACCGACGACCACGACGACACGCCCGACAATGCGCTCGTCGATCGCAATCAGCGGATCCTCGTCCGCGTCGTCGCCGCCGGTCCGGCGCCTGTGCAGCGGCGCTTGGAGGCGGTCGTCGGCCGCGAGCCGGCGCCGTACTTTCCGGGCGCGGCCACGCTCGCGGGCGGTGTCAGCAATCTGACAGGCGATTTCCGTCTAGACGGTCACGACGGCGCCATGGAAACTGAGTGCACGATGGCGGGGAACGGGCGCACGCGCGCGGGAATGTCGCTGCCCGAAGGCGCGGCGCTCCCCGCGCTCGATCATCCAGAGCAGGTGACGGGAGCCGGCGGTACGCCGAGCGTCACCCGCGAACATGCGCCCGATTTGACGCCGCTCGCGGCCAGCGCCGGCGCGGTGCGGCTCGCGCCGTCGACGATGCCGGTCGCGCTCGGCACCAGCGCTGCGCCGCAGGTCACCGTCGTCGACGGCGACGCCGCGATTGATGGCGCGGTGAGCGGCGCGGGAATCCTGTACGTGAGCGGTCACATCCGGATCGCGGGCGCGCTCGATTTCACCGGCGTCGTCGCGGCTGCGGGCGGCGTCGAGGTCGTAACCACCGGGCAGCTGCGGGTCTGCGGCGCGCTCTGGGCGGCGGGTACGCCGGCGCTCGATGGCCGCGGCGGCGGCGGCGTCCATGCCAGCAGCGACGCGATTGCGATGGCGGCGCGTCTCGCGCCGCTGCCCGCCCGCGCGCGGGTGCTCGCGGTGCGCGAGCTCTTCTAGGAGAACGGAGGTCCGGATGAGTCATCGGATCCTGGTCGTCGACGACAACGAAGACGTCCTCCACATCACCGCGAGTTTCCTCACCGCGAAGGGCTACGTCGTCGATACCGCCGTGGACGGCCAGCACGCGCTGGCGCAGATCGCGGCCGAGCCGGCGACGAGGACGTGCTTACCGGATATAAGGACGGCGCCGACTACTACATTACCAAGCCGTTCTCCGCCCAGCAGCTGGTCTACGGCGTGCGCCTGGTCCTTGGCGAGGCGCCCGCTGCGCGCGCCGCCGATTCGGGCTCTTCCGACAGCTGACAGTCACCCGTCGCGCCGCGGCGCGGTTGGCGGCAGTCGTCGCTGCACGCCGTGCTGCGATGCGCGTCATCGCGACATGAGCTCCTGGGCCGCGGCTCGCGCATCCTGGTAGTGGTCAAGTTGCGAGCGAGACGAGGCGCAAGGGAAGTGAGCAGCGCAGGCGTAGCGGAGCTACGCCGAGCAGCGGAGCGACCGAGCAACGAAGTATCGCGACGCAAATTGGCCACTACCCTACGCGCCTGGACCGACTCGCGACTGCGGGTTACAGTCCGCGGCTTCGCGGAGCATGGACCTGGCGGATTCGACCACACGGCGCGGCGCGCTGATCACGCTCGAGGGCATCGATGGTGCGGGGAAGAGCACGCAGATCGCGCCGCTGGCGGCGCACCTCCGCGCCCGCGGCCACGACGTCCTCACGACGCGTGAGCCGGGCGCGACGCCGCTCGGACGCGAGCTGCGGCGGGTGCTACTCGAGTCCGACATCGTACTGGAGCCGCGCACCGAGCTCTTCCTCTTTCTCGCCGATCGCGTCGAGCACATCCGCCGCGTCGTCGCGCCGGCGCTCGCCGCCGGGACGCTCGTCCTCTGCGACCGTTTCGGCGACTCGACGATCGCGTACCAAGGCTACGGACGCGCGGCGGACGTCGCCGCGATTCGGCGCTGGGACGAGGAGAGCCGCGACGGCATCGTCCCCGATTTGACGCTCCTCCTCGATTGCCCGCTCGCAATCGCCGCGCCGCGGCGGCGGCACGTCTCCGATCGCTATCAGGCGCTCGACGACGCCTTCCACGAGCGCGTGCGCGCCGGTTTTCTCGCGCTCGCGGCTGCCGAGCCGGCGCGGATCCGCTGCGTCGACGCGAGCGCGCCGATCGAGACCGTGCGCGCGGAGATCGTCGCGGTCGTCGATCCCTGGCTCGCGGGGCGCCCTCGATGAGCGCTCGGCGGCCCGGGGCGGAGCGCCGCCGATGAGCGCGCGGTCACGGCGTGACGCCGCGCCCGTCGCGGCGCGCCTACTGCGGTTCGCCGACATTCGCGGTCAAACGCGCGCGATCGGGTTTTTGCGTCGCGCCTGGGAGCGCCGCCGGCTGGCCCACGCACTCCTCTTCACGGGACCGGCAGGCGTCGGCAAGCTGGCGACGGCGCGCGCGCTGGCCCTCGGTCTGCACTGCGACGTCGCGCCGTTCGAGGCGTGCGGCACGTGCGACTCCTGCCGCACGATCGTCGCCGGGACGCGCCCCGACGTGCGCGTCGTCAGCGGTCCCCTCCCAGATCGTCGCGACATCGCGATCGAGCAGGTCCGCGACCTGCAGCGCGAGCTCGGGTTCCGCGCGATGAGCCCGCATCCGAAAGTCGGCATCGTGAATGACGCGGAATGCCTGACGCTGCAGGCGCAGAACGCGCTGCTGAAGACGCTCGAGGAACCGGGCGGCGACACGGTGCTGATTCTCGTCGCCGTGAATGCCGCCGCGCTCACCGACACGATCCTATCGCGCTGCCAGCGCATCGGCTTCGATCCCCTCCCCGCCACGGACGTCGTCGCGATTCTCGAGGCGCACGGACGCGGCGCCGACGAGGCGCGCGCGCTGGCCGCGTACGCCGAGGGCAGCCCCGGCCAGGCGCTCGCCCTCGACCCGGAGTTCTTCGGGCGGCGACGGCGCGAGATCTTGTCCGGCCTCGCGGCCGCGGGCCGCGGCGGGTTCAAGGGCCTCGCAGATTTCGCCCAGCAGCTCGTGTCGGAGGAGAAGGACCTCGGCTCTGCGCTCACCGTGATCGCCTCGTGGTATCGCGACGCGCTCCGGCGGCGCGCGCTCGGCGACGACGCGGAGCTGCACAACGCCGACCTCGCGGCCGACCTTCCGCAGCTCGCGATCACGACCAGCCTTCGCAATCTCGAAAGCACGTATGGTACGATCGTCGCCTTGCGACAGAACGCGAACCGCAACGTGGCGCTGGTTCGCATGCTGCTGCAGCTCGCGAGCCGCCCGTGATGGATTCGACACCCGAAAGCTCCGTACCGCCGACGCCGCCTGGCGCGCCGATTGCGCGCGTCACGTTCAAACCGGCCGGCAAGCTCTACGAGTTCGATCCGGGCGCCCTGCGGCTCGCGGTCGGCGACGTCGTCATCGTCGAGACGGAGCGCGGCGCCGTCCTCGCCACCGTGGCCGATGCTGCAGCGGAATCAGCTTCGGGTGTCGGAGCGCGTCCGCCGAAAGTGCTGCGCAAAGCCGACGGTCGCGATCTCGCGCGTCACGAGGCGAACCTCCAGCGCGAGCACGACGCGCGCCGGCTCTGTCTCGCACGCATCCGCGACCGTCGCATGGCGATGAAGCTCGTGCAGGTCGAGTATCTCTTCGACGCGAGCAAGGCAGTCTTCTACTTCTGCGCCGAGGGGCGCGTCGATTTTCGCGAGCTCGTCCGCGACTTGGCGCAGGCGCTCCACACGCGGATCGAGATGAAGCAGATCGGCGCCCGCGACGAGACCAAGATGCTCGGCGGCGTCGGGCCGTGCGGCCGCGAGCTCTGCTGCTCGACCTGGCTGCGCGAGTTCCAAGCGGTGTCGGTCAAGATGGCAAAGGAGCAAGGGCTGTCGCTGAACCCGTCGAAGCTCTCCGGCATGTGCGGCCGTCTCAAATGCTGCCTGCGCTACGAGTACGACACGTATCTCGAGCTCCGCCGCGGTCTGCCGCGGGTCGGCGCGCGGGTGACGTCGGTCAAAGGCGACGGCGAGGTCGTGCGCCAGAACGTGCTGCGGCAGACCGCGACCGTGCGTCGCGCCGACGACGGCGTCGAGGTCGAGGTCACGCTCGAGGACCTCGTCGAGAAGCGTGCCGACTGACCCTGCCGGCGGCGCCGCATCACGCGGCGCCGCGCCGCGACGCATCTACATCACGACGCCGCTCTACTACGTGAACGCCGAGCCGCACCTCGGCTCCGCCTACACGATCATCATCTGCGACGTAATCGCACGTTTTCACCGCCAGCGCGGCGCCGAGACGTTCTTTCTCACCGGCACCGACGAGCACGGCGACAAGATCGCGCAAGCGGCGGAAGCGGCCGGCGAGTCGCCGCAGGCGTACGCCGACCGCATCAGCGACGCGTTCCGCCGCACCTGGGACGCATGCGGTCTCGAGTACGATCGCTTCATCCGCACGACCGACGCCGATCACGTGCGCACCGTGCGCGAGATCCTGCAGCGGGTGTACGACGCCGGCGACATCTACTTCAGCAAGTACGGCGGCCTCTACTGCACCGGTTGCGAGCGCTTCTACACCGAGAAGGAGCTCGTCGACGGGAAGTGCCCCGACCACCGCACGACGCCGGACTGGATCGAGGAGGAGAACTATTTCTTCCGCATGGGGAAGTACCAGGAGCGGCTCGTCGCCGTACTGAACGAGCGGCCGGAGCTCGTCCGCCCCGAACGGTACCGTAACGAGGTTCTGGCGATGCTGCGCGAGCCGCTCGAGGACCTCTGCATCTCGCGCCCGAAGACCCGCCTCACGTGGGGGATCGAGCTGCCGTTCGATGATCGTTTCGTGACCTACGTGTGGTTCGACGCGCTCATCAATTATGTCACCGCCGTCCGCGAGCTCGGCCCCGAGCGCTTCGCCGCGCTCTGGCCGGTCGCCAATCATTTCATCGCCAAGGACATCCTGAAGCCGCACGCCGTCTTCTGGCCGACGATGCTGATGGCGGCGGGGCTGCCACTCTACGAGCATCTGAACGTGCACGGGTACTGGACGGTGAACGGCGACAAGATGTCGAAGAGCCTCGGCAATGTCGTGCGGCCGCTCGACATGAAGGAGCGCTACGGCATGGACGCGTTCCGCTACGTGCTCCTCCGCGAGAGCGTCTTCGGCCTCGACGCCGACTTCCGCGAGGATTCCATGATCACGCGCATCAACGCCGACCTCGCGAACAATGTCGGCAATCTCGTGAGCCGCACGCTCTCGATGCAGCAGCGCTACTTCGCGGGCGTCGTGCAGCCGCTCGCCGAGTCGCGTTCGGAGGACGACGATCTGCGTGCGTCCTACGCCGCCGCCGCCGCCGAGGTCGAGGAGCACGTCGGCGAGCTCATGCTGGCGCGCGCGCTGGAAGCGATCTGGCGGGCCGCGGACCGCGCCAACAAGTACATCGTCGAGACGGCGCCCTTCACGCTCGCGAAAGATCCGGCGGCGCTGCCGCGCGTCGGCACGATCCTCCACAATCTGCTCGAGGCGTTGCGCGTGACGGCGCAGCTCGCGGCACCGTTCATTCCCGAGACCGCCGAGCGCATCCGCGAGCTGCTGCGGCTGCCGGCGAGCGCCCTCGCGGTTCCCGGTCCGCGCTGGGGCGAGGCGTTCCCGGCGGGCCACGTCGTCGCGCCGCCCGTCGCGCTGTTCCCGCGCATCGAGACGACGTGAACGACGCCGCCGCCGCAGCGCGTCCGGCAGGTGGTCTGCCGTCGCAACGACCGCGATCGCACCACCGATCGTGACCACGACCGACCCGTCCGACCCCGGCAGCGGCGTCGCGGCGCGGCCGCGGCCCGCCGATCTCCGGCCTCCCGCAACTATCGTTCCGCTGATCGACTCGCACTGCCATCTCGACCAAGACGCCTTCGATGCCGACCGCGACGCGGTGATCGCACGCGCGCGCGCTGGCGGTGTCGAGCGCATGATCACGATCGGCGCCGGCGGCCCGCTCGCGAGCAACCACGCCGCGGTGGCGCTCGCCGAGCGCGACGCCGGCATCTTCGCCGCCGTCGCCGTCCACCCGCACGACGCGAGCGAGGTCACCGACGAAACGTACGTCGAGCTGCGGCGGCTGTGGGCACACCCGAAGGTCGTCGCCGTCGGCGAGACCGGCCTCGACTACTACTACCGCCACTCGACGCCGGAGGCGCAGCGCGAGCACCTGCGCCGCTTCGTGCGCGAAGCGGGCCGCGCCGGCTTGCCGCTGGTGATCCACTGTCGCGATGCGTACGCGGACTTGCTGACGATCTTCCGCGAGGAGGACGCCGGCACGATCGGCGGCGTCATTCACTGCTTCAGCGGTACGTCCGCCGACGCCGAGGCATGTCTCGCCCTCGGCTTCGCGCTGTCGTTCTCGGGGATCGTCACGTTCAAGAATGCCGGCGAGTTGCGCGAAATCGTCCGCGCGACGCCGCCGGACCGGCTGCTCATCGAGACCGACGCGCCGTTTCTCGCTCCGGTTCCCCATCGCGGGAAGCGCAACGAGCCGGCGCTCGTGCGACACGTCGCCGAGGAGGTGGCGCGGGCGACCGCACGTCCGCTGGCGGAGATCGCCGCGCTGACGAGCGCGAACGCGGAGCGCGTGTTCCGGTTGCCGCGCGCCTGAGCGGCGCGCGCGTCATGGAGCGCCGGCGACGATCATCGGCAGCGGCTTCAGGTCGCGCCGGATCGCGTCGAGGACGAGCCCGAGCGACTCGAGCGTGACGGCGCCGAGCAGGGTCGCATCGCCGGGCTCGCCGAAGACGACGGGCGCGGCGCCGCGGCGGGTGCCGTAGACGAAGATGGCGTCGCCGCGCTCACGATCGATCGCAGAGCCGTCGGCGAGCCGAAACCGCTCGCGCCCGTGCGGCTGGATGCCGAGCCGCTCCAGGATGACACGCGGCACGAACGAGTACACCGCTCCGGAGTCGACGAGAAAATCCACCGTCGCGCGAACCGCCGGCGCCGCCGGGTTCGCGACTTCGATCGTGACCACCGTGAGTCCCATGCGGCGACCGTAAGGCGCCGCGCCGCGTGCCGTCAACGATACTCGTCGTTGGCACCGAGCCATCGAGCGGCGCGGGCGCCAGCACCGGCGCTGATCGCCGGCCACCGGTCACCGCGAACGAGCGACGCGTCACCGCGAACGAGCGGCGCTACTCTTCTTCGTCGTCCACGTCGCGCTCGTCGTCCTCGTCGCGGTACGCGTTCGGTTGCGCGGTTGCCAGCGCCCACGCGACCGCGACGACCATGGCGGCAAGCGTCGCCTCGAGCGTCACGAACGCGGCGATCTTCAGATATGCAAACCCGGGCGCGACGAAGCGCACGAGCCAGCCGGCCGCCTCGTCGCCGATCGCCGCGGCGAACGACACGCTCACGATCCACGCCTTCGCCAGCTTCGCCATCGGCACGAAGAGGAGGAGATGCGTCATCGTGAGCACGAGGATGCCCATCGCGAAGAGATGGAAATGCGCGATCTCGAGCATGCCTTCGAAGCTTCGCGGCTGCAGGAACCGCGACTCGTCGCCGCGATAGTACGCGACGACGGACGCCGGCGTGAGCCCCATCTTCGTGAAGTAGAGAAGCGCGTTCGTCACCCAGAAAAGCGCGACGTAGACGAGGAACCACGCGAGCACGAGCTTGAGGAGGCGGTTGTCGCGCCAGTCGGGCGTCACCGTGAATCGCACGTCAATGACTCCGTGTCCGCATCACGACCGCGCGATCGCCGGGTCTCCTCATTTCGTCGCCAAGATGCCGCCTTCCGACAGCACCGCATAGAGCGCGAGCACGCGGCGTACGGCGGCGGTAAGCGCCGTGGCGCTCAACGTCGCGCCGGTGATGCCGTGCACGGCGGCGCCGAGCTTCAAGTCGTCGTCGAGCCGGCGGCCGTCGAACTGGCGCGTCCAGCGCTCGGGCGGCGTGTACTCGGGCGGCTCGTAGAACGCGAGGATCTCGACGCGGCGCACCTCCCCGCCCGGAGATAGCACGACCATCGCCGTCTCCGGGAGCGTGCGTACGGTATGCGTGTCGATGACGGCGTAGCCGAGCAGCTCGGTACCTTTCCAGCCGACGTAGATCGTCCACAGCTGCGACTCCAAAGGTGCGTGCGCCCGCTTCTCGACGGCGGCCTTCTGCTCGTCCGTGAGGATGACGGCGCGGTCCTCGACGCGATCGCTCCCCGGAAACGCGAGCGCCAGCGCCTCGTCTTTCGCGTGGAACACCGTCGCATGCGCCGTCGTCGCGCAGAGCGAGATGCTGATGCCGAGCACCGCCAGGATGACCGGGGCGACGCCGTACCGCAGACGCGATCCGACGGTGCGCCGCAGCGGCGTGCGCCAGGTCAAAACACGAACCCGGCGCCGACGTTCACCTCGTCGGGAGTCGGCTGCTTCTTGCCGGAGTCGAAGTCGCGGTACTCGAGCTTCAGGACCACCTGCGGATGCGGCTTGTATGACGCGCCGACCGTGTAGAGCTGCACCGCATTGCCGGGCACGCGCGCGAAGCCGTGCGGCACCGAGTCTTGGGTGTCGAAGTTCTCGTAGCGGAAGAACGGCGCCAGGTACTGCGTCGTTTCGGGAAAGAGCAGCGGCGCGACGTCGTACGCCGCCTCGACGTAGAACCCGTACTGGTGGCTGCCGATCGTCTCGCCGAGCTCTGCGCTCACGAGGTCGGCGTCGTGGACGTCGATCAACGCGCCGAGCGCCCGCATCTCGAGTCCACGCCAGCGGAGCTGCGCGTGGGTCTCCCACAGCAGCGTGAAGACGCTCGGCTTCCGTCCGGCGAATACGTCGTGCTGACCGGAGTCGCCGGCGAAGAACGATGCGCCGACGAGCGCGCCCGGGAGCGGCGCGTAGTCGAGACGGACCGTGCCGGCGAGGTCGTCGGCGAGGGCGAAACTCCCTTCCTGACTGCCCTCGCGTATGCCGTCCGACGCGAAGCGCTTCGCAGTGAGGCCGTTCAGCACGTAGGCGCGATAGTCGAGGCCGGGGGCGAGCGTGCCGAAGATGCCGACGCCGCCCTCGCGCCACGTCGTCGGGATGATCCGCTGCTCCACCTCCGGCCGGAAGACGCCGTGGAAGAACGGCGGCTCGTGGATCTCGTTGATGAAGCCCATCGGCACCAGCAGCAGCCCGGCGCGGAAATTCAGCGCCTGCCAGGCGAGGAAGTCGAGGTTGAGAAACTCCACCTCCGCCTCGCCGTCTTTATCGTGGGCGACGACCGCGTGCTCGAACTCGAGCTCGGAATTGAGGATGATCCGGTCGGTGAACTTGTAGCCGGTGTAGAGGACGAAGCGCGCGACGTCGAACTGATCGTGCCGCCCGCGCTGGTCGTTCACGAATTTCTGGAAGTTGAACTCGCCGTAACCGCCGATCGAGAGACCGCGGTCGATGCCGTAGACCTTCGACGCCGCGGGACCGAGCCCGTAGTAGCTCTTCAACGCCCGCGCCTCGGGGAGAACGAGGCGGCTCTTGAGACTTTCGACCTCGTGCGCGAGGACGTCGATCTTGCGGTTCTGGTCGGACGCCGCGGCCGCGCCGCCTGCCGGCGTCGCCGGCTCGGGCCCGCCCGCCGCCGGTGCCTTTGTCGCGGCCGCACCGGCCGCCGCGGGGGCGGGATGCATGCCGCGCTCCTCCTCGAGCGTGCGCACCCGGGCGCGCAGATCGTCCATCTCGTGCTGCATGTGCTCGAACTGTTGCTCGTACGCACGGATGCGCGGGTCGTCCTCTGCCGCCGACGGTACGGGACCGAGGATCGCGGTCACGACCGCCATGGCGATCAGAGCCCGGACGAAACCGATCACGGAAGCGCAGCTCCTGCCGGCGTCAGATGCGCGGCGAGCTCGCGTCCATCGTCGACCGCAACGTCCGGTCCATCGGCGACGATCGCCCAGTCGCGCGGCGGTCGGCCTGCGAACGTCAGCGTGCGTCCGGCGCCGTATCCTTCGCTGAAGAGCGCCCCGGCGCTCGGCTCGCGCGCGAGGAGATCGGCGGCGCGCTCGCGGCCGAGGACGATGAGCGCCGTGGAAAGCGCGTCCGCAGTCGTCGCGTCGGGCGCCCACACCGTCACCGCGACGTCGGGCGCGACCGGGCGGCCGGTGCGCGGGTCGTAGACGTGGCTCGGCGCGCGCCAGCCCTCGGCGGTGAAATCGCGGGCGTAGTTTCCCGACGTCGATACGCTCGCGTCGCTGCCGAGCGTCAGCACGCCGAGCGTCCGACTCGGACGCTCCGGATCGCGGACGGCGACCCGCCAGCCCATCGGATCGTCGCCGACGAACGCGAGCTCGCCGCCGACGTCGAGGCGCGCGCGCTTCACGCCTGCGGCGGCGAGCGCAGCCCGCGCGCGATCGAGCGCGAAGCCCTTGGCGATGCCGCCGAGATCGATCCCCATGCCGCGGCGCGCGAAGCTCACCGTCCGCGCGTGCGGGTCGAGCCGCAAGCCCGGGGCGCCGACGGCGGTGAC
>WNFR01000793.1_pt1 | contig 32301 bp, 28 predicted proteins | sample 5400221 | NCBI WGS metagenome assembly WNFR01 (sample SAMN13153357, study PRJNA577476) | soil metagenome | isolation source: 40 cm soil under Madrone tree | place: USA:California | collected 2016-06-14
AGGTATTGCTGCCGGGTACAACCGAAGAGCCGAAGATTGCTATTTCGTATCCGGGGTGATGAAGGTCGACGCGCGCAACATCAAAAGTGCGGCCGACATTGAGCCAGTTCGATGGACCGATCACACGCTCGTCACCAAAGAGAAGTACTTGGCGTCCCGCAAGCGCATCGGCCCAACCGGATGTGGAACTACCGACCTGAACGTAGCCTTGCCAAAGGGTCCAACTGTCCTCGAAGGGATTAGCGTTGGGAATGTGGTGATTGAAAAAGATGCGAGCGTCCTGCACTTCCCCGTAAAGCTTCAGCCAATCCGTCGGCTGAATCGCCACATTCACGCGCAAGCGGTCCAGCAGGTAAAAATCGCTGGTGTTCGCGAAGCCGGTACCTGTCGGGCCTTCCAGACGAGCGCGATACTCGCCGCCAACGTGAAGCCAGCGAGGCAAGGCGTCGTCGAGTTTGTCAATAGGAAACAGCCAAGACGGAGCGTCCGAGTCGGCTGCAGAGGGGCGCGGTGCGGGATTTGAGTTAGGGTTCGTTTGTGCCTGCGCCCAGTTTGGAAACGTGCATATGCCAAGGAAGAAGGCTATCCGCAGCGAGGTACGCGTTCTCATCGAAATCACCACACTGACCATTAAGGGGTTCTGATGTATCTACGGGCCGGCGCAAATGCAAGGTAGCGACAAAGCTAGCCAGGGAGAACGTCGAGCGTCTCCGAAGGAATCTTGCTTAGAGTGTCTGCATCCAGATTCAAATGCGACGTGACCATCTCGGGAGGCAGGCGCCTTAGCCAGTTATTCAACGAAAAGTTCATATACTCGCTCGCCTTGAACATTTCGAGAAATACCAGGTCCGTATTGCCGGTGTTTTCGATGTAGTGGCCGGCGACGGCCGGCACAAAACCGACGTCATTGGCGTTGAAGTCCATCGTGCGCGCTCCTTCGCTTGTAAAGACTGTCATGCGCCCCTTACCTGCAAGGTAGTACTGCCATTCAGAAGCGTTCGGATGCCAATGCAGTTCGCGCATACCACCCGCCTTAACGGTGACCAAGGCTGCAGCAATATTTTTCGACGCCAGGAAGTTGCGCGAGTCAACGATGCGAACTTCACCGCTCCTCGTTTGCAGCGTGGGGGCCATAGTCGATAACTTGAAGGTGTATTGGTAGGGGGATTCGACCCGACGCCCTCCAACCGCTGCCTTGTCCTGTGCCAAAGATGCTGGCAAATCCGCAGCAAAGATGTATAGGCTCTTATTTGGCAAATTCTTAAGAGCGCTCGCGGGCAGCCCAAAATTCTTCGACAACACCGATGGCGGCGTGCGCCGCACCCAGTCGGAAAGCAGGAAGGTGTTGTCTTCAGAAAACGAACCTTGATCGAATACCAGAATAAATTCACAACCATCCGGTCCCAACCCTTGGATCGAATGAGGGAATCCTGCCGGAAAATACCAGAGATCACCTTTTCCCACATCGCCGATGAAAATCGTTCCGTCGGGGTTAAGGCAGGTCACGCGAGCATTGCCGTATAGCATAATCGCCCACTCGTCGGCCGTGTGCCAATGCAGCTCCCGAAAGCTGCCCGCCGTAAGCCGCATTCTGACGCCTGCGAGATCTTTTGAAGACGGCAGTACTCGTTCTGTTACTTGGTTGGTCCAACCCCCCTCTTCAACACGTTTGGTAGTTAGATCGAAGGAGTACCATATCGGCTCGACGTGCCCGTGATCGGTCGGCGGAGGAAGATTTGAATTCGGATTTTCATCCAAAAGAGGCTTGTTTTCCGGCCCCGGATTACTTGCAGAATGATCCTGGTCGGCTTTTTCAGTGTCAGCTCTCTCCTGGGCATTGATAGCCAGAGAGGCCAGTGCCGCGCTCGCCAGACTAGCGGAACCAACCCCCAAGAAAGCACGTCTCGACAGTCCTTCCAAGCCAGCGTTGCTTTCTTGCTGTTCACTCGTCCGATCATCTCCTTGAATGGCAAGCTTGATTTCTCTTGGTTCCCTCATCCAAACATCTCCTTTAGTGCTCTTCACCGTCCGCAACCTGCAAAAATCATGCGATGGAGCAAAAAAGCTGTTGTGGCAATTGCTTTGCCAACTCGTAGGCCTATAACGTGTTCCTAATCAGGGCTATTGCCCGCGTTGCCTCGAGTTTGGCGCCATCCATCTGACACCGATGTCAGCATTCTGGACGAGAGTGCGATTGAGAAATCTCACGTGACTGAAGATTCGCATCCCACACGGTGTGAACATAAATGGGATTGCCGGCGAGCTATAATGCGAACCGCAGGGAGGTCGGTATGCTGCTGGAACTTACTGTCGTCCATAGGGGCGTGGCCGAATCAACGCAGACATTGTCGGCTTGGTTAAAATCATTGATGCGGATGGCTTGGACTACACAGTGACTGCTAACGGCCCCGCGACAGTCCTCTGTCCTTCCCAATACTCTTTGCTGCTAACTATCCAAATCTCTTTCCTGTCCTCCGCGCTCATCAACGCACTCTGCGTCTCAGCGTTGTCTTCTCTCCGATGCCCTGCGCCCTAGTGATTGTCCGAACCCGATGTCGCCCGAAATCGGCGCATCAAAAACACCAACGGCACCCCCATCACCACGAACCACCCCAGCGTCGTAAAACAATCTAGAAATCCCAAAAACGTCGCCTGCCGCTCCAACAACCCGAACGCTTGTGCCTGCGCATGCACCACCGCATCCGCATGCGAAAATCCGTGCGCTCCAAAATACGCCGTCAAATTCTCCAGCAGTTGCCGGTACTGCGCATCCAAAGGCGTGTTGTGCGTCACCAGCACGCTCTGATGATACTGCGTGCGGCGCGCCAGCATTGTCGTCACAAACGCAATTCCAAAACTCCCGCCCTGGTTCCGGAATAAATTCGTCAAGCTCGAGGCCTTGTTATTCTTGCTTTTCGGCAAATTTGAATACGCCAGTTGGCTCACAGGCACAAACAAAGTCGCAATCCCCAATCCTTGCAGCGCCCGCGCCAACGCCAGATGCCCGTAGTCGGTCCCCAGCGTAAAACTCGCGTAATACCACATCGCTAAACCAAAAACGAAAAATCCAAATCCTACCAGCCGCTTCACTCCAATTTTCGGCAGCAGCCTGACCACCACCGGGGCCAGCATCACAATCACAAAAGCTCCCGGCCCCAGTACCAGTCCCGCATCCGTCGCCGTATATCCATAAAGCCGCTGCAGCATCTGCGGAATCAACACCGTCGATCCATACAGCGTAAATCCAAAAATAAAGTAAAAAATATTCGCCAGCGCAAAATTCCGATCCGCCAGCAACCGTATCTCCACCACCGGGTCCGGATGCCGCCACTCCCAGATAATCGCAAACAGCAGCGCCGTCATGGCCACCGCAAAAAATCCCACGATAAAATTACTCTCGAACCAGTCCTCCGTCTGCCCGCGGTCCAGCACCACTTCCAGGCATGCAAACGCCATCGCCACAGAAAAAATTCCCCACCCGTCAATCTTCAGTTTTCCAGCCTTTCGCGCCGCTGCAACTTCCCGGGTGAATTCCGGCGGATCGGACAGCAACTTGCTCGTCAGCAACAATGACACGATCCCAATCGGGATATTGATTAAAAACACCCACCGCCAGCTCCAGTGATCCGTAATCCACCCGCCCAGCGGCGGGCCAATCGCCGGCGCGGTTACAATCGCCATGCTGTACAACGCAAATGCCGCCGCTCTTTTATTGGCTGGAAACGTGTCCACCAAAATCGCCTGCTCCACCGGAGCCAGTCCGCCTCCGCCAATTCCCTGCAGCACTCGAAAAAAAATCAACGCCCCCAAACTAGGCGCAAATCCGCACAGCAGCGAACTGGCAGTGAACACCGTCACGCAAATCATGTAGTACCGCTTGCGTCCCAGCATCCGGCTCAACCACGCCGAAAGCGGCAGTACCACGGCGTTCGAAACCAGATAACTCGTCAGCACCCAGGTGCTTTCGTCCGCGCTCACTGCCAGGCCGCCCGCAATATGCGGTAACGCCACGTTCGCAATCGCCGTGTCCAGCAATTCCATGAACGTTGCCAGCGTCACTGTGATCGCAATGAACCACGGATTTATCGCCGCTTTGGAGCCCGGCAGACTCCACGCATTCGCTGGTGTCAACGTCTCGCTCATCTCAACCTGCTCTGCTCCCGACTACTTCGATGCAGAAGAGACCGTTCGGTCTCATTAATTCTATGCTACAGTAATGGAAAGGACCAGTCGGTCTCAGATTGGCTGGCGAAGGCCGAACTACGAGGCGGCTTGCAATGACCAAGGGGCAACAAACCAGGCGGGAAATTATTGCAAAGGCCGCTCCACTCTTTAACAAAAAGGGTTACGCAGGCACTTCCCTGTCCGACCTCATGGACGCCACCGGCCTCCAGAAAGGCGGCATCTACCGCCATTTCGACAGCAAAGAAGAACTAGCCGCCGCCGCTTTCGATTACTCATGGCTAAAGGCGGCCAACGAAAGACTCGACGGTGTCGATGACTCCCCCGACTCCGTGGATCGGCTGAAAAAAATGATCAGTAACTTTGTCGAACTCCGCCCCGAACTGGTCCCGGGCGGCTGTCCGCTCATGAACACCGCAATAGAGTCCGACGACGGCAACCCCATTCTCCGCGCCCGCGCCCAAAGAGCTCTGCAATCCTGGATGGGCGGTCTATGCAAAATCATCCGCGAAGGCATCGCACAGCATCAGGTCAGTTCTGCTATTCATCCGCAAAAACTTTCCCAACTCATCATCGCTACTCTTGAAGGCGCGCTCCTCGTCAGCCGCCTGCAAAAAGATCGTCAGCCTCTTCACGATGTCCGCAAACACCTCAACGAATATCTGGAACATAACGTTCGCTCCAAAGCTAGCCGCAAATAATTCACTCCGCGGCCACGCGCCCTCCCGCTGCAATTTCCCCAATTAATGATGGAGTCGCGGCTGCCACCTCACTCGACCCGACTCCCAGGAAAGCGCTACCATCGCTCCTCTCGAAGAAGGTGCACAATGGTTGAGCGCCTCTGCGCGCCTGAACCGAATTTATTGCAAGTGCTTCTTACCCCGGGGACTTCGCCATGACTACGATTCCGATTCCAGGCGCGCTCACGACCGCAGAGGCGCCCAACGCGCTCTTTGATCTCACCGGCAAAACCGCGATCGTCACCGGTACCAGCCGCGGCCTCGGTCAGTACTTCGCTCGCGCTCTGGCCAAAGCCGGCGCGGATATCGTCCTCACCAGCCGCAATCGTGCCAGCCTCTCCACATTCGAAACCGAAATCCGGGCGCTCGGCCGCCGCGCCATCTCTGTCGAACTGGACGTTCGCTATCAGTACAGCATCGAAGCCATGGTCGCCGACGCGGAATCCGCTTTTGGCCATCTCGATATTCTTGTCAATAATGCCGGTTGCAACATCCGCAAGCCCGCGCTCGAAGTCACCTGGGAAGATTGGAATGTAATTCTTGACACCAATCTGCGTGGCAGTTTTTTCGTTGCGCAAGCCGTTGCGCGCCGCATGGTCGTCGCCAAGTACGGCCGCATCATTAACATCGGCTCTGTCACCAGCGTCGCCGGTTACGCGGGACTCGGGCCTTACGGCGCTAGCCGCGGCGGCATTCGCCAGCTGACCATGAGCCTCGCCGACGATTGGGGCAAGTACGGCATCACCGTCAATTGCCTCGCGCCCGGCTGGTTCCGCACTGAGCAAAATAAAACTCTCTACGAAGACCAGAAGTGGCTCAACTATCTTTGCGAGCGCATTCCCGTCAAGCGCCCTGGTAAACCCCATGATCTCGACGGCGCAATTGTTTTTCTCGCTTCGGAATCCAGCCGCTATATCACTGGCCAAACCATTCTGGTCGACGGAGGAATTTCAACCGGAGCTTTGCGCGCTCTGGGTACAGGCCATGCGCCTGAGGGTGACGTTTGACAATCGAAGCGTTGGAGGAAATCGCATGACCATCGCCAGTGCAGAAGGCAATTCGAAACTTAGTTTGGCACTCTTCGTAAGTTACGCCGCTACCGTTGCCGTGCTGTCAGCGCTTTTAGTTTTGCCCGCTCTTGCGAATTCCGCCGCGAACTCCCCGAAACCCTTGCAGATTTACTTCATCGACGTCGAAGGCGGCCAGGCCACGTTATTCGTCACTCCCGCGGGACAATCCCTCCTCATCGACACCGGCTGGCCCGGCAACAACAATCGCGACGCCGATCGCATCGTTGCAGCCGCTCACGATGCAGGCATCAACAAAATTGACTTCGTCCTCATCACCCATTTTCACGACGATCACGTCGGCGGCGCTCCACAACTCGCCGCCAGCATTCCCATCGGCACCTTCATCGACCACGGCGAAAATCGCGAAACTACCGACGACATCACGCAAAAACGCTGGCTCGCCTACCAGCAACTCTTGTCTTCAGGCAAATACCGGCGCATCAACGCAAAACCCGGCGACATCCTCCCTGTTCACGGCATTCGCGTCAAAGTCGTTTCTTCCGACGGTGCGCTTATCGAAAAACCCCTTCCCGGCGCAGGCCAACCCAATCCGGCGTGCGCAAACTCTGCCGAGCCTCCCGCGGACAAGACGGAAAACCCTCGCTCTCTAGGCACTCTCATCACTTTCGGCAAATTAAGAATCCTCGATCTCGGCGACCTCACCGCAGACAAAGAACATCGGCTCATGTGCCCGGTAAATAAAATCGGCAAAGTGGACATCTACATCGCGTCGCACCACGGCTTCAACCAGAGCGGCAGCGCCGTTTTCGTTCACGCCATCGCCCCGCGCATCACTATCGTAGACAACGGCGCAAGCAAAGGTGGCAGCCCTTCAGCGTTGGATATCATCCAGTCCTCGCCAAACCTCGCCACTCTCTGGCAACTTCACTTCTCCGAAGAAGCTGGCCCAGCGCACAACACCGCCGCAGAATTCATCGCCAATCCCGCCGGGCCCGACGCCGCAAATTACTTAAAACTCACCGCAAACCCCGACGGCAGCTTCGCCGTCTTCAATTCCCGCACCAAACAATACAAGCAATACCCGTCCAGGCACTAAAATCGGTCGTCATTCCGAGCCTATCCGATAAGGACAGGCGAAGAACCTCAACGTATGACGCAACGCCACCCGCTCCGCGCCGCACACCTCGGACCGTTCTCTATTTCCCTCTCCCCGCAACTTGCGCGAAAATGAAATCGCCTCTCACCCAACCATGACCCTCCAAACCCGTGTCCTGCTCCTGTTGACATCCATCTGGTTCATCGCTGCTGCTGCTCTCGGCACGCGTCTCGCTTTCGTCTGGGACCAACAACGCAAAATCCCACACCAAATTCTCGCCGCTGTTCCCTTCGAACAGGAAACCGGCAATATTGCCCTTGCTCTCTCGCAGGAAAAAGGGTTCAGCAATCTCTTTCGCCAGAACACCGGTCCCACCGCTTGGATTCCTCCCGTCTATCCTTTTTTCCTGTCGCTCATCTTCCGCGTGTTCGGAGCCTTCACTATTCGCAGCTTTTTTGCTGCGGTTCTGCTGAACTCGCTCTTCTCAGCCGCGGCCACGTTTCCGCTTTTCCATCTCGCGCGCCAAGTTGCCGGCCACGCCGTCGCCGTCGCTACCGCATGGCTCTGGGTTTTTCTTCCCGCCGGAATCATGATGCCATTCGAATGGATCTGGGACACTTCTCTCTCCGTCCTTCTCGCCACCACCCTTCTCTGGATGACTGTGTGCATTTCGGAATCTGCAAAACGCTCACTCTGGCTCATCTACGCACTGCTCTGGGCCGTCGCCCTTCTCACCAATCCGTCACTCGGCATTGCGCTGCCGTTTCTGCTGCTTTGGGCCGCAGTTCGTGCACGAGACGCAGTTCAACTCTCCTGGCGCATTCCCGTCCGCGCGCTCTTGCTGATGGTCCTGTGCTGCCTCCCCTGGACCATTCGCAACTACGCAGCTTTCCACCGCATAATCCCCGTTCGGTCCAGCCTTCCCTTCGAACTTTGGATCGGCAACAACGACATCTTTGATCCCCATGCCATCAACGGCATTCAGCGCATTACTCGCTTCGAAGAAACCCGCCACTACGCGCAACTCGGTGAAAACGTCTACCTCGCCGAAAAGTGGGCTCGCGCCACCACTTTCATCCACCAAAAACCCGCGCTTTTTCTTCATCTAACCGGCAGAAGAATCATTGCCACCTGGATCGGCACCGAACATCCTTTGGAGGACTTTCTTCACGCGAACTCGCTCCTGGTACGCATCGTAATCCTCTGCAACGCAATTCTCACTCTCGGTGCCGCCATCGGCGCGCTCTTACTCGCTCGCTCGAAGAGTCCTTTCGCTTTTCCGCTGGCAGTTTTCCCCGTGCTCTTTCCGTTTGTTTATTACGTCACTCACCCTTCTCTCCGCTATCGTCATCCCATCGACCCGGTCCTGATCTTTCTAGCCGTCTTCGCCGCGAAGTGCGCCGGAAAATACCGCGCCGTAAGTGTTTCCCATGCACCATAAAAACGATTTAATCCTGCTATTTTCGCAGTACAATGCGCAGCGGCGATTTTCTCGCTCAAGGAGCATTTCCATGCGCCGCACCATTCTTTCTCTGCTCTTCTGCATCTCCTCGGCCGCTTCTCTCTGCGCACAACAAAAACTTTCCGTCCACTGGGAAGAACTCACCGCCGACGATTTTCACCACGCCATCGAACTCTCGCAAGGCACCTGCATCCTCCCGTTCGGCATTCTGGAAAAGCATGGGGCCCACCTTCCGCTCGGCACCGATCTGGTCAATGTCCGCTATGCCTCATTGCACGCCGCGGAAAAGGAATTCGCTGTGGTCTTCCCTGAATATTATTTCGGGCAAATTTTCGAAGCCAAGCACGAACCCGGCACCGTCGCCTACGGCCGGCAAATTCAGCTGAATCTTTTGCAGGAAACCACCGATGAGATGGCCCGCAACGGCTGCAAAAAGGTTCTCGTCGTTAACGGCCATGGCGGCAACGAAAGTCTGCTTCCCTATTTCGCGCAAACGCAGCTCGACAAGCCGCACGATTACGTTGTCTATGTGCAGTGGGGATCCAACGAGCGCCCTAAAAGTGCTTCAAAGAGAGATCCGCTCGACATGCACGCAGGTCAGACAGAAACCTCCAATACGATGATTTCGCGTCCCGACCTCGTGCACATGGATCGCGTGAATCAAGAGTCCGGAGCCGACCAGAACCACGCCCCTCTCCCCAAAACCGTTTACACCGGCATCTGGTGGTACGCTCGCTTCCCCGACCATTATTCCGGTGACGGCTCTCTCGCCAGCAAAGAACTCGGCGAAGCCGGCATGAAGGCTTGGATTGACACCATCGAGGAAGCCATCCGCGCCGTCAAAGCCGACAACGCCAGCCTAAAACTCCAAAACGAATTTTACGAAAGAAGCCATCACCCACTGGACACCAAACAATAGCTAATTTGATGATCGATCCCGACGTCAAACCCAGCGAAGACAAGCCCGGCGACGCCCCGCTGGGCATGCACTCCTCCATCACCCGCCGCGATTTTCTCGGCGCGACGTTGCTCGCTTCCGGCGCGCAACTGCTCCACCCCTTTTCCCCCGCTCAACTTCTCGCCCAACAACCCAACGCCGTTCTTCCCGGCGCAACCGGAGATTGGAATGGCTACGGTGGTGTCGGCGAATACGCAAACAGTAATGGCAATACCTGGCAAGTTCTTTCTGCCGGCCACAAACTCCGCGATTCAAACCCCGCTTCATTCTCAAAAAACGTCACCGACACCGGAGAATTCTACGATTGCGTGGTGGTCGGTGGAGGAATCAGCGGGCTCGCCGCAGCCGCTCTTTTTCTTCGCCAGGCGCGGCCCGGCGGCAAATGTCTAGTCCTCGAAAATCATCCCATCTTCGGCGGCGAAGCAAAGCAAAACGAATTCACCGTTGACGGCCATCCCGTCATCGCACATCAAGGTTCTGCAATCTATTTCGTTCCCTACCCGCGAAGCTTTCTCGCCAATTTCTACGATTCCATTGGCCTCAACGAACCTCGCCTCGACTATCAAACTTGGGGCGGCCCCGCTCCGGCCATGTCCCTTGGCCGCACGCCCTACGATTCCGCTGGAATGTCCACTGGACAATACGGCTTCTGGTTCGGTCCCAATTTCTCGGCAACCAATCCCTCAACCAGCACCGGCAAATGGCTCGTCAATCCCGTCGGCAACAAATTCGCTAACGCTCCCGTATCCCACGCTGCCCGCACCGAACTCCTCCGCTGGTATTCCGGCGCCGCCGAGAACCATTCGAACTTCACGCCTCCACAATACGAAGGCGACACCATCTCTCGCGCACTCGATGCCATCACTCTCGAAGAACACTACATCCGGCGTTTCGGCCTGACTCGCGAATTTATTCGCACCTATCTATCGCCCGATCTTGGCGGCGGCTCAGGCCTCGGCGCCGACGCACTCTCCGCTTTCTCCGAATACGCTGCTGACCTCCTTCACCCGTACGATAAAAATGGTGAAGCCGTGCAAATGTTTCCCGGTGGCAACACCACCATCGCCCGCCTGATCGTGAAAACGTTGATCCCCGCTGCCTTTGCTGGCGACGCAAATCCCGACGCCGTAACCCGTAACTCTGTAAATTTCACCGCGCTCGACCTTCCTGACTCCCACGCGCGCATCCGCCTGGCCTCAACCGCTCTCGGCGTCTCACACGAAGGCGATCCCGCCCGCACCGATTCACTGCAAATTATTTACGAAAGAAACGGCCAACTTTTTCGCGTCCGTGCCCGTTCCGCGGTTATGGGCGGCGGCAGTTGGACCAGCAAACACATCATCACTGACCTTCCAGCCTCTCAACGCGCCGCCTACGACCAATTTTTCCGCTCGCCATGCATCATGGCCAACGTCGCCGTGCGCAACTGGCGTTTCCTCGCAAGACTTGGTATTACCGGATGCCGCTGGTTCGGCGGAAACATCGGAAACTACATCGAACTTCGCCGCATGGCTCTTGTCGGCGACGTCTCTTCGCAATTCAGTCCGGACTCACCGACAGTCCTCACCGTAAAAATCCTTTTCTCCTACCCGGGCCTTTCCACCGAATCCCAGGGCCACCGTGGCCGCGTGGAACTTCTCAGCACTCCCTTCCGCGAGTACGAACGCCGCATCCGCGATCAGTTCTCGCAAATGTTCTCTTCCGCCGGCTTCGACGCCCGCCGTGACATCGCCGCCATCGTCCTCAATCGCTGGGGCCACGCGTACTTAAGTCCACAACCCGGTTTTTTCTTCGGCACAAACGGCCATCCCGCACCTCGCGAGGTTCTCCGCTCTGCCCCTTTTGGCCGCATCGCTTTTGCCAACACCGATCTCGCTGGCGCCATGGACCATCGCTGCTCCATCCTCGAGGCGCGCCGCGCCGTCTCCCAACTCTTCGATTCCGTTTTGGATTAACTTTTACAGCGAGATCTTGCTATGAGGTTGCTGCTAGAGAGTGCTGCGGGTGGTACCAGCTTACTTCAGGGTTTTCCTTCAGCGGTCGCGCTTTAGTTCCACAAGCCAGCGTTCCAGCGTCCGATGATGCTTTTCTTCCAAGTCCAAAAATTCGATTCCCATCCCAATCCGCGGCTTCACGATGCGTACCACCGCAAGCGCCTGAACAATCTGATCTTTCCGCGCAAGTTTCAATTTCAGCCGGCTGCTCAACTCCAGCGGCTTGCTGGTACATATAAAGCATCCGCCCAGCGATAGATCGGACGTTACTCCGCTGCCCGCACTCCCAGCTCCCAAATCGATATACTCCGCGTCCGCCGCGAAAGGGTGGCGTATTGCGTATCGCCGGTCACGCACCAGCACAGACCGCGACCCTTCCTTGTTCAAATGATCGTCCATGGAGATGACGTTCTTCACGGTTGAGATCCGTCCGGCTGCTAGGCTTGTCTTTGCTTCTCTGTACCCTAATTGTGTAGGAAAAACCGCCCTTCAGACAGGCCCGGTAAAATAATTTTGCGAAAACGACAACAGCCGCCCAGAGGTACTGTGGCTTCTCCCCAATCTGCACGCTAGATTCCATGCACGATAGATGATTCCTGCACGGTATTAGTGCCTACGACAATTCCGCCCTCAAGCCCCCAAACCCTATCCAAATCGCTTGCTAAACTTCTACCCAGGCGGTGCTTTTCCCTCTCTCATGACCACCACGCGCACAGAAGTCCTTCGCCAGAGCGACCGCGTCTCCTTCCGTATACGGCTCGAAGCCTCCTGGATGGATAACTCCGGCATGGTACGCCGTATTTTCGCGCAATCCCTTCTCGTCAGCCGCAACGGCGGCGTTTTGCAGATTAACGAAAAATTTTTCCCTGGCCAGGAAATCTCTCTTAAGCGTCCGCTCGAAGGCGACAGCATCAAATCCGCCCGCGCTCGTATCGTCGCTGAAATCGATCGCGAACCCGAAGGCTTCCTCTACGCCGTTCACATTCTCGAGCCGCGCTCCGATTTCTGGGACATTGAATTCCCTTCTCCTCACCAGGCCGGCGAGGAAGCTCTGGCTCGCCTGCTGATGGAATGCGGCTTCTGCCAGCGTCGCGAAGTCGTTTATCTCAACGAACTCGAATTAAGATCCTTCGAATCGCGCAAATGCGTTGCACGCATCTGCAAAGTCTGTGAAGCGCCTTCCGTCTGGATCGAAGCACAATCCGAATTCGCCTCAGCTAACGCTTCCAGCGCGCGCGCCAACGAAGATGAACGCGTCATCCCTCGCCGCAATCGCACCCGCGTCAAAGCCCGCGTTCTCGCCTGCATCCGCCGCCGCGGCTTTCAGGAAGAAGTTGCCGTATGCGAAGATCTTTCCAAGGGCGGCATCTCCTTCCGCAGCCGCAATGAATATCCCGAAGGCACTCGCGTCGAAGTCGCGGTGCCATTCACCCCCGGTGCCGGAGCCATCTTCGTCCCCATTCGCATCGTCTTTTCCCAACCCATCCCCTCCGCCGGCCTCTTCCGCCACGGTGCCGCCTACCTCAAGCCCCCCGAATAGCCGCTACCTGATTTATCCCTCTTGGCCGTAAAACCGCTCCGTTCAGGGAGTGGATATAAGGCTGCCTTTTCTGTCCCTGGCGTAGGGCTCGGATCGAGCCTTCGCGTAAATTGTCCTGCCCGAGTGCGGAGCGCCCCGCAATACTCGCTGGTGGCAGTTGCGAGAAGCCTCTTCCTTTTGGGGAGAGGAGTGGTCACTTCCCTTACTTTATCGGCATCAGTAATTTCCGCTGGCCCCTCGCTCAAACTTCGTCATTCCGAGCGCAGCGAGGACCGCTTCCTCTCCGAGCGGTTTTCGCAAGGAGAATCTCACTTCGATTTCAGCGTCGAGCGACCGTCGCATCATGCACGCCCGGGGCTGGATCGGGCCGCTTTACCCCAAAATGCCGAATCACGCCGAAGCCGCGCGCGATGAAGGCAGCGCCTTGATCTCCACCTTCTTGGGCAGCGAAGCCGTTGCTATCGGCGCCGTGATTTCCAGCATGCCATTCCGGTATTCAGCCGACAGCCGCTCTTTGTCCACGCCCTCCGGCAGCACCAGACTCCGCGTAAACGAACCATAGGTGATCTCCCGCTGCAGGAAATCAGCTTCTCTGGTTTCTCGCGTGTTTGCCCGCTCGCCAGTAATCGTCAAGGTATTGCCCTGCACGTGTATGTCTACATCCTTGGGATCAACTCCCGGCAGCAGCACTTCGCAATGGAACTTCTTATTGTTCTTGTCGATGAACGATTCAATCGCGGGAGAAAACTCATTGGCATACGTGCGTTCCTCTTGCGTCGAAGGCCACTGCAAGAACCGGTTGAATACTTGGTCGAAATTCCTCCGGAAATCGACCAGGTCATGAAAAAAAGTGTCACGCGGAACTAAATTTGCCATAACAATCTCCTCAGTTGAATTTGCTGGGGCGGGACGAACAGGGCTGGACTCTGTAGAAAAATACCCTCTCCAGCCGGAGTTTCCTTATTAGGAGCATGCGTTCGCCCTGTCAAGAGAGATGAGATTAAAAAAGAATTAACGCCAGCTACGCAGCGCATCGCCGGTCCCGCGCTTCTAAGCGTGCGTCTGGCGGCTAAGCCCCGCAAGTACGCGAAGCTCTCCGGTAATCAACAGACTCAAGTTCACCGGCTGCTCATTCCGCACCAGATGCGCATCTCGCCCACTTCCGGTCGCATACCCTTCAATCAGCAGCACCACATCTTTCTCATGTTCCAATCGCGCCGAATTCTTGATGATCACCAGCAACTTCCGCGAATCGAAATGCACCAGCATTTGTTGCGATCGCCCTGCGCACAATATCCGCAGGTCCCCAAGCATCGTCTCGCGGCACGTAAACGTCTGCTCATTGGCGATTCCATTCCACTCCCGGCACTGCGCAATCACCGTGTCCGCCACGGTCTTCCACACCGCCGGACCCAGCCTCTCCGCAGCCTCGCGATTTAGCTTATCTTCGTGCCTCTGTCCTTCCGCCGAAAGTTTCCCCGCCAGATACTCCTGCGCTGCCCGCTTCGCGCTCTCGTCACCCATGGTATTGGTCTCCAAAATGGTCTCCAAAAATATTCTACACAACCTCCCCATCCGACTATGTACGAAATCAATAGCATTCCCCAAGTGGCAACACTATTTTCGATTTCCATATTCACAATAATCTCAGCTGCCCGGACTCGGCCACATCCACCATCCCAGCACACACCCAAACCCGCCATTCCGCCTGCCCCGGGCTTGGCGCGAAGCGAAGCGAGGAATCCCTCGTCGTCTTTGACTTCCGTTGCGCCCCCTCAACTCACGGCTTCGCCACTCGCACCCCAACCACCACCCGCGCCGGCGCCATCAACCTCGGCAACACAAAATGAAAAAACCTCTCCGAATCCGACGCCAGACACGCCGAGGCATTCGCCGCCCCCGCACCAGGCCGCGTAAATCCCTGCGCATCCACGGTGATATGAAGCTCCGTCACCGGGCACAATTCGGGCTGCACCATATACGCCACCGCCATCACGTCAAACAACGTCGCCGTCGGCGTCCGGTTCTGTTCCACCCACTGGTAGTACAGTGCTGCCAGCGAATTCGTCATCGCCGTCCCGCCACCAAAAAGAATGCTCCGTTTTACCTCGTCCAACATCAACTTCGTCGAATCCAGCGGCATCATAAAAATCGGCACGCCGCTGGCAAAAAGTCTCTGTGCCGCCGCCACATCGCTGTAAATGTTGTATTCCGGTTGCGGTCCATGGTCCGGCGCATAACCCAGATCGCTGTAACCTTTCCGGATCGATCCGCCCATCAACACCACTCGTTTGAATTTCTTGAACGTCGCGGCATCGCGCTCAATAGCCGCTCCCACATTCGTCAGCGGACCAATCGCCACCAGCGTAATGTCTCCCGGATCTTTCCGCGCCTGCGCCAGCAAAAAATCCACCGCTTCCATGCGCTTGTGAAATTCGTCTCCGTCCTGCGCCCACCGAGCTTGCGAAAAGTTTGCCTTACTCTTGGTCTCGATACCGACCGCAATCGGAATCTCCGCTGCGCTATTCTCCTTCAGGAATCGCTGCACCAGCCGCGCCCGCAGCGTCGTATCGCCCCACGCCGTCGTAATTCCCACAATCTCTATTTCCGGACTGCGCATCGCCAATGCCAGTGCGAAGGCATCGTCAATGTCGTCGCCAACATCGGTATCCAAGATGATTTTGATTTTCGCGGCGGGAACTTGTGGCGGGACAGATTGCGCTCTGCTAGTGTGCGCTCCAAAGCCAAGCAGGACAGCGCCGAGCAGGAAACACATGAGACTTGGTTCTTTAGAAGCCACGGTGATCTCCGTTTCTTGGTGGGATGAGCAAGGAGAATATCACCGCTAGCCGGCGCGCCAGCTGCATATCAACGCTGCAAATCAAAAATGTTCAGTGAAAAAAGGAACCCCAAGCGGATTTATACACCGAGTCCGTCGACCAAGGCTCTACAGTTAAATTGTGAAAAGCTTGATTCGTTAATGGGAGACTGGCACTGTGTCGCGCTCGTGACGGCGACGTGTAAGATGGTGCATGGCAATATTCAGAAAGATGTTGCCGCACGTCGTCTCGATCGCCAGCACCATCGCTTCGGTGTCGCGCGAGCCCGCCAGACCCTGGTCGTTCATGTGAATTTCCGGTGGAAACACTTTGAAGCGGTAGCCCTGATCGTTCAAGAGCGTCACCGAATTTCCGATCACCATGTTGGCCAGCTCACAAACCGTTTCGCGGACCGTTTGTTCGTTTTCCACCACTTCCGTTCCGGTAAGAATCGCCGCTACTTTCAATGCCACTTCCGGCGCCAGATCGAGAATGATGCGCCCTTCGATGTCGCCCTTGATGACGATCAAGGCCGCCACACCTTTGCGGTGATAGGCTTCCTCTTCCATCATCAGGTCGCCAATCTTGGTTGGGCCTTGCAGCGATTCGGCAAAAACCGCATCGGCTGCGTTAATAAACGGCTGGATCAAATCCATCCTCATGAACGGTGCTCCCCGGCCAGAGCAACGGGAGACCCGGCAAGCGAGGGATCGTCGCTCAAGACGTAACGAAGAATTTCATACAACACTTCCGGCTTCACCGGTTTTTGCACAAAGTGTTTCGCGCCCTTTTGCAGCGCGGCAAGAATATTTTCCTGATAGCCGACCGAAGACACCATCACGATCCGCGCTTCAGGATACTGGCGAACGATGCGCTCGACCGCTTCGATGCCTTCCATCTGCGGCATGGTGATGTCCATCAGCACCACGTCCGGCTTGGTGCGGCTGTATTCGGCGATGGCGGTCAGGCCGTCACCCGCTTCGCCGGCTATTTCGCCGCCGAAGAGCTGCACCATCTTGATGATGTTCTTGCGCGCGAAAACCGAGTCGTCCACCACGAGGTAGCGGACGGGCTGATTATCTTTTCTGAGCAACGCTGCGAACTGTGCCATGACCTTCTCCTTGATTCCTGGTCCCCGTTCAAGAACGGTTGGTGGATGCAGGCATCCTTTCAATTTTTTCGTTCTTGTCGGACTTGTCGTCCCGGTTCTTATCGGAACGATCGAACTTTTCCAGGCGCGAGGCGTTTTGCGCCCCGCGGTCGCCGCCAAAGTGGATAGTCAAAACCTGGCCAATCGTGTCCAGAGGCACGATGCGATTCACGTAACCCTTGACGATGGCCGCGCGCGGCATCCCCGGCACCACGCAAGTATCTTCGCTTTGCGCCAGTGTCACGCCGCCCGCGGCTTTGATCGCGCCAAGTCCTTCGGCGCCGTCTTCACCCATGCCGGTCATCAAAACGCCGACCGCCATCGGCCCGAATTCCTGCGACACGGAATGGAAAAGCACATCCACGGACGGACGGTGGCCATTGACCGGAGCGGAATCGCTGAGCACCACCATGTCTCCGCGCGGCATGCGCCGCGCCATCATGTGGCGGTTGCCCGGGCAAATCAGCGCGCGCCCCGCAAGCAAAAGATCACCGGATTTCGCTTCTTGAACATCGAGCGCGCAACACTCATCGAGCCGGCGCGCAAACATTTCCGTGAATCCTTCCGGCATATGCTGCACGATCAGCAAGCTGCCAGAAAAATCGGCGGGAATTTGCGAAAGCACAAATTGCAAAGCATTCGGCCCGCCGGTCGAAACACCAATGGCAATAATCCGATGGGGAGGAGCGGCCGTCCGGGCATTTTTCTTGACCGGTTGCACCCGGTCGGCAAACACGGGAGCAGCGACACGGCTGCCGGTGGCGCGTTTGGCAACTTTAATTTTTTCGATCAACTCCGTTGCGATGGTATCCAGGTGGCCGGAAGAAGCTTCCTTGGGCTTAGCAACGAAATCGATCGCGCCCAAAGCCAACGCTTTGAAAGTGGCGTAAGCGCCTTCCTTCGAATGCGTGCTGACCATCACTACGGGAAGCGGCGCGCTGCGCATGATCATGCGCAGAGTTTCCATGCCGTCCATCCGCGGCATCTCCAGGTCCAGCGTTACCACGTCGGGACGCAGCTCTTCAATTTTCTTGAGGGCGAACGCACCGTCCATGGCGGTGCCCACGACTTCGATGGACGAGTCGCGCTCCAGAATGCTGGGGATGAGCTTACGCATGAGCGCGGAATCATCCACCACGAGAACTCGAACGCGTTCGCTCATGCAATCGCTCCAAGAGGAATTGCGCGAGAGAGGCGCGAGAGAACTGCTGGAACATTCAAAATCAAAACGACGGTGCCATCGCCGAGAATGGATGCGCCGCTGACCAAATCGCTGGCGACGATATCCGCCGGGAGCGCCTTGATGACCAGTTCTTCTTCTCCCACCAACTGGTCCACCAGCAAACCAAAACGTTTTTCGGCGGCGCCGATGACGATGACGAAATTCTTCTTTGCAGTCTTGGCAGGATCGACCGCGTGAATACCCTTCAAATCGTTCAAGCGTACCAGCGAGAGCACCTGATTTCGCAAACGCAACACTTCGCGCTGATCCACGCGATGAATTTCCTGCCCTGCGCAACGCGTAATTTCCACCACCGAAGAAATCGGCACAGCGAACAAACGCCCGCCAACGCGGAAAAGCAACGTCTGAATGCTGGCCAATGTGAGCGGTACGCGAAGTTGAATGGTGGTGCCCTTTCCTGGAGCGCTGATGACGTTGACGGTGCCTTTCAAGCGATCGAGCACGGTTCGAACTACATCCATGCCAACGCCGCGTCCGGAAACTTCGGTAACTTCGGAAGCAGTGCTGAAACCGGGTTCAAAAATAAGATTGGTGACTTCGGAATCGAGCAAGCGGGCAGCTTCTTCCGCTTTGATGAGGCCCTTTTGAATGGCTTGCTTGCGAATGCGATCGAGGTCCAGGCCGTGCCCATCGTCGCGCACTTCGATGACCACCTGTGTGCCCTGGTGAAATGCGTTGAGAAAAATCGTGCCGCGCGCGCCCTTGCCTGTAGCGATGCGGTCTTCGCTGGACTCGATGCCGTGATCGACGGCGTTGCGGACCAGATGGGTCATGGGCTCGGCAAGAGCATCGAGAATGCCTTTGTCGAGATCGGTATTTTCGCCGGCGAGTTCGAGAGCAACATCCTTGCCACAATGCTTGGCAACGTCGCGGACCACGCGGGGGAAACGACGGAAAAGCTGTTCGACCGGCACCATGCGAATTTTGAGGACCGATTTGTGCAGTTCATCGAGCACGCGAGACTGGAAAGAGAGGGCGTCAACCAGTTTCGCGCGAATCGGATCGCGCGAATGTTTTTGATCGAACTCGGACAGCGCCCGATTGAGCATTGATTTTCCAATGATCAGTTCGCCGACCAGGTTCATCACCGAGTCGATGCGGGCGGCATCAACGCGAAGAGTGCTCTCGGCAACGGCCGCGACAGCGGAGCCAAGCGCGCCGGCCTTACTCGCAGCGGCATTCTCGGCGGTCTCCGAGACGGCGGCTCGAACTTGCGCGGCTTGCGCGTCCAGCAGATCACCTAGCAGTTCGTGTTCCGCGGAGTCGACATGCGTTGCTGTTTGCACCCAGACCTGCGCCACGATCGAGGGAATGCGGCAGCGCTGTTCGGTCTGCGCTAGAGATTGTTTTGTGGCCAGCGCCGCTTCGATTACTTCCACATTCGCGGCGGCGACGTTGTCCTCAGGCCGGAGAGCAATTACGGTGCCGCATCCATGCAGCACATTGCGAATCAATTGAAAGGCAGCAGCACGCATGCCGCTGGACTGATCCACACGCAGAGCGATGTTAAAAACGGTTTCGCCGCGGTGAATGGCTTCCGAAATCATCAACTGCTCATACTCGCTCCATTCGAACTGCGCAGGCGACGCGGTAACGGAGCCGGTAACGGCGGCTGAAGACGCGGGAGCCTGCAGCAACTGGCGAATCAGAAGGCGCAGCGAATCCACACCGGGCGGTTCTTCATTGCGCTGGTAAGCGGAAAGCATCGCTTCGAAATTGTCCACGGCCACCAGGACAACTTCGGCGAATTTCGCGCCATGCGATTTGCCCATCTGCTGGGTCAGCACGTCCTCAAGTTCGTGAGCGATTTCACTCAACCTGGTAAATCCACACGCCGCGGAATCGCCTTTGAGGGTGTGCACCACACGACGAACGCTGCGAATGATTTCTTCATCCGCCGGACGAGATTCGAGTTCCAGCCCCCCCTCGTTCAGAGACTGCAGGAGCTCGTTCGCGGTCTCAAAGAAGAGAGCGGGCAGCTAGGCGTTACGATCCTCGGGCGCCATACTCAACTATTCACCTCGAGCCGCTGGTACGCGGTGCCGTTATTTTCGTGCACCATGCGGAATTTCTTGGTCAATCCAAAGAGACTTTCCGCGTGGCCAACAAAAAGATAGCCGCCGGGATTCAAGCAGTTGTAAAACTTGTCGATCAGGCGCTTCTGTTCGGCTTCATCGAAATAAATCATGACGTTGCGGCAGAGAATGATGTCGTTGCGGCGCGGAAGGAATTCGGTTTTCAAATTGTGAAAGTCGAACTGCACAAGCTCTTTGAGTTGCGGCTTTACGCCGTATTTGTCGGCCTTTTTTTCGAAATAGCGCAGCCGACAAGTGTAGTCAACCGGCTCCATTTGCGTTTCTGTGTACAGGCCTTCGCCACCAGCGCGAAGGCTGGCGTAGCTGATGTCCGACGCGAGAATTTCCAGCTTCCACGGCGGTGGAATCAGCGGCTTGGGCGTGGGCATATCGAACGGAAGCGGATTTCGCAAGTAGTAGTAAGCCAAAGCATCGCAAATCAGGATGGCGACAGAGTATGCTTCCTGACCGGAAGAGCATCCCGCGCTCCACACGCGCAGCGTCCAGTCGCGGCGTTCCTGTTTTTTGTGGAGTAATTCTTCCAGAACGGTTTTCTGCAAAAGATCGAGTTGCGGCTTGTTGCGGAAAAAACTGGTTTCGTTGACGGTAAGATTTTCCAGGAGCAACGCGAGTTCCGCGCGTCCTTCGCGGCTGGTCAACAGCCGGTAGTAGCTGTAGAACGAGTCAAGCTGAACTGCTTTGAGGCGGCGTTGCAGGCGATCCTTCAGGAAATGGGAGCGGCGCTCGTCGAAAAACATGCCACATTCCTGATAGACCAGCGTCTGGAGCAGCTTCAGTTCCGCTTCAGTCAGATTAATTTGTGCGGTGATCGTTCCCATTCGAATGCGCGTGGCGGCACCGGGCCGGAGATGACAGTTATCTCACGGAGGCGACAGTTTCCGCGGCCTCCTCGAGTTTCTTGAATTCCGGGCGATGCAACAGCTTGGAAATATCCAACAGGATGATGAGGCGGCCTTTGAGTTTGCCTACTCCGGTGACATAGCTCGATTCGCTGTCGGCAAAGACGGCGCCGGGCGATTCAATTTCAGAAGGCGGAATTTTCAGGACTTCCGAAGCGGAATTGACGATGAGTCCAACCAGCTTGTTGTCCAGTTCAACGACGAGAATACGGTTTTTCTTATCGTGCTGAACTTCAGACTGGCCAAAACGCTTGCGCAAGTCCATCACGGGAATGATTTTGCCCCGAAGGTTGATGACTCCTTCAATGGTGTCTGGAGCGTTGGGAACCGCGGTAATTTCCGGCACGCGCACGATTTCACGAACGGACCCGATGCGCACTCCAAACGTCTCATCGCCGATGCGAAAGCCAACCACCTGAAGTTCCTTTTCCATTACGCGATCTCCAGGCACTTAGGAACGAGCCATTTCCGAATACTCTAGTTCCCGCTCATCCTGCCGGTCGGGCTGGCGGCGGCCGTTGGAAAATTCGCGCTTCTTGGGCTGCGCGGCACGATCGAGAACGAAGCGGTCCATGCTGTCGAGCAGGTTGCGGGAAAGCTTGAGCATCTGCTCGGCGGCGGCGGAGAGTTCGGTGGAGCTGGAAGCGGACTGTTGAACGAGTTCACGCATCTTTTCCATCGCGCGCACCACGGCTTGCGCGCCGCTGGCCTGTTCTTCGACGGCGGAATTAATTTCCTGGGTGATTTCGGTTAGGCGGTTGGTGGCTTTGGCGATTTGCGCGGAGCCAACAGATTGTTCGTTGGTGGCAGCGCCGATTTCCTGGGAGAATTTGTAAACTTCGGTCACCACGCTGGAGATCTTGTGGAGAGCGGTGCCGAGATCGTTGCCGAGGCTGAGCCCTTCTTCAACGATGCGGGTGCTGCGATCCATGTTTTCCACGGCCTGGCGGGCTTCACGCTGAATGCTCTGGATCAGTTCGGCAATTTCCTTTGTGGACTGCGTGGATTTTTCGGCGAGTTTGCGGACTTCGTCAGCAACCACGGCGAAACCAAGACCGTGCTCGCCGGCGCGGGCGGCTTCAATGGCGGCGTTAAGCGCGAGCAGGTTAGTCTGTTCCGCAAGGTCGTCGATGACTTCAATGATGCGGCCGATATCGTCGGCGCGATGGCCGAGCACATTGATGATTTCGGCGGAAGACTGGATGGCTTTGTTGGTGCGGTTGAGGCCGTCGGTGGTCTTTTCCATGGTCTGGATGCCGACCACGACTTCTTCGCGGGAACGGTTAGCGATATCGAGAAGAATTTTTGCGGTGTCGGCCACGCGTTGGATTGACGTGACCATTTGTTCGATCGAGGCGGAAGTTTCGGCCACGCTGGAAGCCTGCACTTGAGTATTTTTCACAACGTTCTGCACGTTGATGCTCATCTCGTGCATGGTGCTGGTGACTTCTTCAATGGCGGAGGAGGCCTGTACGCTGACTTTGGCGGACTCGTCTGCGGCGCCGGCAACCTGATTCGAACCAGCGGAAACTTGTCCGGCGGAGTCGCGGGTGGTGCGGACGATTTCCTGCAAGCCGTGAGACATGCGGCGGAAAGCGTTGCCCAGAGTGTCGCGTTTCGAACGCGGAACAACTTCGACGCTCAAATCGCCTTCGGCAACAGCCATAGAGACGCTGGCCATTTCCTTGAGGTAAGCCACAAGATTATTGAAAGTGGTAGCAAGCGCGCCAATCTCATCGTTGCGATGAATGTCAATATTCTGATTGAGATCCCCGGAGTCGCCGATTTCTCGTGCGACGGTGATGAGATGGGTAAGCGGAAGAACAATGGACTTGGCGGTGTAGTAGGCAACCAAGGTGCCGAGAAGAATCGCCAGAAGCGTGCCGACAGTGCTGAGGACGGCGCTCCAGGTACTGGCTTTGGCAGCGGATTTTGTCGTTTCTTCAAATGTCCTGGTGATCTCGAGAGTGGTTTGATCGAGAACCGCTGAAGACTTGGTCAGCCAGGAAGTAGGATCTTTTTGCAGATAGAAAATCTGCAAGTCTGAAACGGTGGAATCACCGGAATCAACCTGATGGCGTTTAGCGAGCAGGGGCTTGGCAAAATTGTCGGCCCAGCTGGCTTCGGTGCTCTCGACCTGGATAAGAGCGGTGCGCAGCATGTCGGCGGAGACCAGGGATTCGCCCTGCTTCAGCGTATCATTCAGCTCCGTGATGCCTTTGTTGACCTTTTCTTCGTCGCGGGGATCGCCGCTCAACAGAAAATTATCGAGGTTCAGGCGATTGAGCATAATCTGCAGGCGAACGGTCTCGATGGTTTGCACGCCTTTCAACGAGGCCGCCGAATCCGCACGAGAGGCACGCTCGCGGAACGCCGCGAAGGTGTTCACAAGGAACAAGCCGACGAGAATGACCAAGACCAGGCCGAATCCCGCATAAAGTTTCTTACCGATGCTCATCGAACAATTCCTCCGCTTCCCCGCTAGTCATTAGCCCGTTGGATCCAACAAAGATGCGCGTGACCTTTGCAACTAAAAGCAGCTGCGCGCAACTAATTGCTACCGCGAAAATCGAATTCCACGACCTGCGTGGTTTCTTCCGGAGCGGGGAAGAACTTCCACTCCTTCACCGAATCCTGGCAAGCCTGCACCAGCAGCGGGTGACCGCCGAGAACACGGGTGCTGCGCACACGCCCGTCGGGCGTGATAATCACTTCGATCTTCACCTTGCCCGAAACACTCATGCGCCGCGCTAGTTCGGGATAAAGGGGCGCAGTCTTCGATTTGACCTTGCGCTTGCCCTCGTCCGTGCCCGACGTTTGCGAGAAAGTGGTTGACGCCAACATGAGCAACGCGATGGATGGTGCCGCGATCCGAGTCCAACGAAATCTCATTGCAAAAATCCTCCCAAGTGGGGACGGAACGACCCCGCGATAGGAGAGGCACGTCTGATGCCAGCACGGAGGGGAATTCAAGGGAGCGCAATTGCAGTGCGAATCTTCCCGAAGCTACTCAAGAAGAAGTACTTACAATTTGTTTTCGGAGAAAATTAAAATTTCGCAGAGAAATGTATTTGTCTCAATGGCCCTGATTCCAGACGACCGCGGTCTCACGCTGAGATTTCCGACCTGTCCGTCGGTACAGGGAGCGTGCCGTGATGAACACCAGTGAACCGTTCGGTGATTGACTCAGATTGAGATTGCCGATTAGCGTGGAAGAGCGTGCAGTCATTCATTCTGAGACGAATCGCTTCATCTCCGTTGGTATGAGACGACAAAAATCAACATCGAACGGGAAGCCGGCGCGCGCTGCCGGCAGCACTGCGCGTGTGCGGCCCGGCCTACGGCGCGCGAGCGAGCTGATGGAACTGGCGACCGTGGCAGCGCAGGCCCGGGACTTACCGGAGTTTTTGAAACTTTTTGCTGAGCGCGTCGCAGGGATGTTGTCCGCCGAATGGTGCGGCGTGGTAGTGATACGAGGGCAGGACGCGGAACTACAGGGCGGAACCGACTGCAAGATGGCGGGACTGGAAAAAGACAAAATTCTGGCGCTGTTCAAGAACGCCAGCCGTAAAAAAGGGATTTACGTCGCTGCTGATGGAGTTGCCGGCACAACGCGCGCCAAGGAATTGCTGGTGGTGCCGGTTCATGCCAGCGATGGCGAACCGCTGGGCGCAATCTGCGTCTATGGAGCGCGGCGCGAGTTCGCGACCGAGGAGAAAAAGCTTTTGCGAGCGCTGGCGAGCCACGCCGCGTTGTCACTGGAGAATTTCCGCCGATTTTCGCAACTGGAACGATCGAAGCGTCAGTGGGTGCAGGACATCGACGCCATCAGCGATTTTATCGTGGTGCACGATCGCGCGTGGAAAATCGTGCGCACCAACCGCTCGCTTGCGAATCATTTAGGACTTCCGCCGGTTGCGCTGGTCGGAGCAGCGGTCAGCAGCTTGCGGACTCTGGCTGAAGGCGAAGGCACACTGCCCTGTCCATTTTGTTTTTACCCCGGGTTGAGCAGGGAAGAGCACATCATATCGTCGGCGGAGAAGATTTACCTGGTCTCGACTTCGCGCGCCAGTGGGACCGCCGACGATGACGAACGCACCATTCATGTGCTGAAAGACATCACTGACCGGCGCGAAGCGGAACGCCGCTACCGCGAACTCTACGACAGCATTCAGGAAGGGCTGTTCTTCGCGACGCCGGACGGAAGATTTCTGGATGTGAACGATGCGATGGTGCGCATGTTAGGTTACGCCTCGCGCGAAGAACTGTTGCGCGACGACGTGGGCTCCTATTTGTATCCGGAGCCGAGCGCGCGCGGGCGTTTGTTGGCGGCGATGCGGAAGACCGGGGTGTTGCGCAACCACGTAGAATCGCTGCGGCGCAAGGACGGCACGATTCTTCACACTTTGCAGAACATTACCGCGGTACGCGATGCGCAAGGAAAAATTAGGCAATTCCGCGGGCTGATGCTCGATGTGACCGAGCAACGGACGTTTCAGGCGCAACTGCAACGTGAACGCGACTTCAATCAGAAAATCCTGAACGCCACGCAAAGCATGATTCTGGTTCTGGATACGGCGGGGCTGATCAGCTACGCCAACCGGAGATGCTACGAAACCGGTTACAAACAGGAACAAATGATCGGGCGGCGGCTGGTGGACTTGGTAGATGCCGGGGAGCGCAAGGAATTCGAAGCGGCGCTGGATACTACGGCGCACGGGCAGCAGGTGGAGAATCTGGAGTTGCGCGCGCGGCGCAGCGATGGAACGGCTGGGCATTTTTCCATCAGCCTGAGCCCCATGCGCGACGAGCAGAATACCGTGAACAGCGTTGTGGTGGTGATGACGGACATCACCGACGCGGCGTTGCTGCAGGCGAAGCTGGCTCATTCCGAGCGCATGGCAACTCTCGGACGGCTGGTTTCCGGCGTGGCGCACGAAGTGAACAATCCTCTGGCGGCAATTTTGGGGTTCACGGATCTGCTGCTGGAGAATCCGGAAGTTCCCGCGAACGCGCGCGAGGATTTGCAAATTATTTTGCAGGAAACGCAGAGAACCAAGGACATCGTACAGGACCTGTTGAGTTTTGCGCGGCAACGCGCGGTGAAGCGCGAACTGGTGAATGTGGTCGCGATTTTGAAACAAACTACCAAGCTGCGAAGCTACGATCTGCAAAGCCACGGCGTCGAGGTGATTGAGGAGTACGATGAAAAGCTTCCTGCAGTGATGGGCGACGCGCAGCAACTGCAGCAGGTCTTTCTGAATATTCTTAACAATGCTTACGATGCGATTGAAGAATCGGGCCGCACGGGAAAGATTTTTCTGAAGACGGCGGCGGCGGGCGGGTCGATTGAGATCCGTTTGGCCGACAACGGCACCGGAATCATTGATGTCGAGCGCATCTTCGATCCTTTCTATACGACGAAGCAAACCGGCAAAGGCACCGGGCTGGGATTGAGCATTTGCTACGGGATCGTGCGCGCGCATGGTGGCGAAATTCAGTGCTGGAATAACGCGGACGGCGTGGGCAGCACGTTTGCGATACGCATTCCGGTTGCGGTGGAACCCATCCACGTGAACGCTAGCGCGGCCGGTGTTAGCGCTAAACAGGTGGGACGATGAGCAGCCCGACGACCGCCACAAGCAACTCGATTTTGCTGATTGAGGATGAGCCATCGGTCACCGCGTTTGTGCGCGCGGCGCTGGAGCGGCGCGGCTATAGCGTGGTGCCGGCGGCGTCGGGTGTGGAAGGACTTGCGTACCTGGCGGAGGGAAGTTTTGCGGGAGTTATTTCCGATATTCGAATGCCGGGGAGCGTGAACGGGTCAGAAGTTCACGATTGGATTCGCGTTCATCGTCCGGAATTGGAGCAACGCGTGATTTTGATGAGTGGCGATACCGCGAACAGCAAGACGCAAGCGCTGCTGGCAAACAGCGGAATTCCCTTTATCGAAAAACCCTTTCGGCTGGAGCAACTTATTTCAGTGGTGGAGAGTACTTTCGGAAAACCATGAGCGATTCGATAAAAGTCAGGCTGCTGGTTGTGGACGATGAGCAAAGCATCCGCAAATTGTGCATGACCATCGGGAATTCGCTGGGCTACGCGTGTAGCGAAGCGGAAAGCGCGGAAAGCGCGGTGTCGCGCATAGAGCAGGAGGCGCCGGATTTGATTCTGACCGACCTGAAACTGCCGACGCAATCCGGCGTGGAATTATTGCGGCAGGCCAAGGCGCTTTTTCCGCGGGTCGAAATCGCGATTATGACTGGGCACGGATCCATCGAGTCCGCGGTGGATGCCATGAAGCTGGGGGCTTACGATTACATCGAGAAGCCGTTCCGAGTGGAAAAAATGCGGCTATTGCTGCAGCGGATGGCGGAGAAAGTTCACCTGGTCAGCGAAAATGAGTTTCTGCGCGAGCGGGTCAATACCGAAGACAATCTTGACGGAATTATCGGAGCGTCGGCAAACATCCAGGACGTGCTGCGAATGATTTCGCGTTTGAAGGATACCCGTACACCGGTGCTGGTTTCGGGCGAAAGCGGCACCGGCAAAGAACTGGTTGCGCGCGCCATCCATTTTCGCGGCGCAATGGCGCAAACACCATTTGTGGCGGTCGATTGCGGTTCACTGGTGCCGACGCTGATGGAAAGCGAAATGTTCGGCTACGAGAAAGGCGCTTTTACCGGCGCCATGAAATCCAAAGCGGGGCTGTTTCAGGCGGCCAACGGCGGAACGATTTTTCTGGATGAGATTGGCGAATTGCCGCTGGAGATGCAGGCCAAACTGCTGCGCGTGCTACAGGAACGCGAAGTGCGTCCCGTGGGCAGCAATGAAAGCCACAGCGTGGATGTTCGCGTGATAGCGGCAACCAATCGCGATCTCGAAGCGGCTTACCGCGACGGAACATTTCGCAAAGATCTCTATTTCCGGCTGAACGTAGTGACTGTCCATTTGCCTTCTCTGCGTGAACGCCGGTCCGACATTCCGGTGCTGGTGCATCATTTCCTAAACCGTTACGCACCTGGAACGAATTTGCACGTCACGCCAGCTGCCATGAAGAGCCTGCTGCAATACGAATGGCCTGGCAACGTCCGCGAACTGGAGAATTGCGTGGCCAGAGCAGTTACACTCGGTGACCGGCGGGTAATCGACGTGAGCGATTTGCCGCCGGCGATTCGTGCCGAAGGTGGCGGCACCCTGCAAACAACATTTTCGGATGGCTCTTCCCTATCGACCACTGCGCTGGCTGAAATGGAGCGGATGACAATTCTGAAGGTCTTCGAGCAGGCTAACGGAGACAAGGCGCTGGCCGGAAGAATGCTCGGGATCAGCCGCGCCACGCTTTACCGCAAGCTCAAACGGTATAACATTTCCATTCGATCCAACGGCGAAAACACGCCGCTGATCTCGCAGCCATAGCGTGCTGCAAACCTGCTGCACGGTCTTTTTAGCAAGGCGAAATCAACGGCGAACTGAGACGCAAACGTGTCAGCCTGAGACGAATGAGCCGTTGCAGTACCATCGGAAAATCCTAAGTCTATTGTTTTGAGAAGTTTCAGACCCGCAACCTTTTGCAATTCTTTGGCGGCTCTCTTGCATGACTCCTCTCTGACTAGTGTGTGCGTCACAACGCCGGGTGTGTATGCACCTGCAGGCGATGCGCTGATACAGGAGACGTGAGCAGTAAAGTGAATACAGCACTGATTACGACACCGGTGCTTACGGATGGGTCTACTTCCGCTTGTGCTTTAGAGTTGGCGCGATTTTTCCCCGAAGCGAACCCAGTTCAGGTTCGCGCCGTGCTCAGGTCCTTGCGAAGTGGCGCGGATCAAGTTCGCGAGTCCGTAATGCTGGAATTCGCGAGTGCGGAAAGGGCCATTTTCAGTTCCAGATTGCCGCTGGAATTTGACGACCGCGTGCGGATATCGGACGTCGAAGGAAGCGCGGAGTGCGACGCCACCGTGGTCGCGGTGCAATATCACGATGGTCGCAAGGCAGTGGCAGTGCAATTCGTGGATAAGCAGATTTCCTGGGTGAAAAGGCCGTGAACAATTCTTTGACAACGCTGAAGATTCCGGGCCTGGTCAAGAGCGACGCCGCACGCCAGGAGCAATGGGAAGAATTGCGCTCGGTGTTTCCCATTTATCTCGCTCTCGCCAAAAATTTGGAACTCGAAATTCCCTTCGGCCCGGAGCGCCGCGCGCTTCCGGACAAAGCTGAGCCTCCCCTTTTCGACAGCGTCAATAAATGGGTAGATTTGATGGATCAGCGCGTCCTGGTCCACCAGCTGCGCCAGCTTTTGCAGACGACTACTCTCAATTCCAGCGAAAGCGGCCTGCGCGCTCTGATCCTGCGGCATCTGCGCAAGCCAACAAAAAGCATTATGGACCGCGACAAGATTGATTTCCTGCTGGTGCAATATTTTGCGCTCAGCGCGCCCCCAAAGATTTACCACAAGCAGATTGACCTTGCCGACGCGGCGCAGGTTATGCATCCGGTACTGGGCGAGATTGACACCACACCGCTGGCCTGGTGCGAGCCTCTGGAAAAAATGATTGAAGCGCTGCGGGCCTTTCGCAGCGTCCGCGAAATCCTCAAAACCAATTTCATCGAACAGGGCCGCCGCGTAAAAGAGTCCGCCGGCGGAATGTTTTACGATCCGTCCGCGCTGATCGCCTTCATCCGTTTCAATTTTCTGTTGCGCAGAACGCTGATCGAGCTGATGCACGCCGATTTAATCGCCATTCGAACCAGCCTGACGCAACTGGAAGCCGGTGGCATCCGCTTCCTCAATTGCGAGCGGGCAGGCCTTTCCGCGAACGAATCCATCGCGCGCGTAAAACACGCGGCGGAAGAGTGGAAGCAGCCATTTCAGAAGGAATACACGGAGCGAACCGTCAGCCAGGCCTTTGAAAAGTTGCTGGGTCTGCGTTCAGACGTGGAGCTGGGATTGGAGAAAGTTGCTGCGCGGCATACTCTCTCTCAGGCGCTGAATGTCTCGTCAGCCGCGGCGACAAAATCTTCGCCGCTCAGTAAATTGCCGCCGATGGATTCCGCGAAGTCCTTACCCAAAGCCGAAATACCGGCCAGTCTCGATTTCGAAACTTGCAAGGAACGGATTTGGGAGCAATTGATCGCTGCGCCGCCATCGCCCGGACGCTCGATGACGACTATCCGCCTGGGCGCCGCCCGCGTTTTGCTCTCCTCCTGGGAGGTCAGCGCTTTTGTCAGCGAAGATGGTCCATCGGCAGAGGATCTCCGTCGCGCTGTGGTGGCGCGCGCACTGGTGTCCGCTGCGACAGAATCCACCCGCGAAACCGGTAACGCCACGAATCTCGATCGCGCACTAGCTGTCGCTCGCGTGGAAGTGACACGGCTTCTCGAGCGTGTGGATGTGGCGAAGCAGGCCAAGGACACCGAAGCTGCCGTCAACATGGGCATCAGCGCCAAACGTTTAAACTCCGCGATTGATGAAGCGGAAAAATTGTAATTGCACAGCACTCGCTACACCGTAACCCCTGGGAGCCGGGACTTTTGAAAAACGCAAACGTTTTGATCCTGACCGACGACAGTGAGTTTGGCCGCCTGCTCAGCTCTTGCTGGCACGCCGAACGCCAGGCACCTTCCATTGCCATCTTAAACAGCGGTCTTTGGAAAGCGCAGGACGCCGAAGCGTTTGACCTGGTGGTGCTCGGTCCGGTCGGCGAAGCAAATCTCTTCAAAATCCTGAGCAGCTTACATCCGGGTGTTGCCGTCATTCTCTGCGCTCCCGCGGATTTCCGCGAGATGCAGCAATTGCGTTCACGCTACCCGCGCCTGCTGCATGTGCCGTTGCGCGACGATTGGACACAAACGCTGGTGCTAGTGGCAGGCGAATCGCTTCGACGCGTTCGTGCCGGCCGCCAGGCCAAGCAAGCCATTTCGCGCGCAGCGCAAAGCGAGCGGGAAGCGGTTCTTGGCCGCTACATGGCGGAGATGAAGCACAGCGTCAATAACGCGCTGACGTCAATTCTTGGTAACGCCGAATTGCTGCTTCTCGAACCCGGGCAGCTCAGCGCGCAATCGTTGCACCAGATCAAGACCATGCACAGCATGACTTTGCGTATCAACGAAATCATGCAGCGATTCTCATCGCTATCGAGCGAGATGCGCGAGGCTGAGAATGCATCTCAGGCTGAGACGGAAGAGCTGCCGGAAAGTCTTTCGACGCGCACTTGAGTCTCATCGTTTCGTCCGTAAGTGATTGAATCTATTGCAATTCTCATCCATCGAAACATTCCGCCCAACTCCCTATACCATGGCCGCTGACGTGCATTTCTCTACCGTGGAGTACTCCGGAGATTTTTTTGTGTTGCTGAAAAAAGTGCTGATCGTCGACGACTCACCTGCGCAAGTGAAGCTGATGCAGGGGCTGCTGGATCACGAGGGTTATCAGTCTTTTGGGCTGAACGATCCGCTGCGCGTCGAGGAGACGATTGCGACGCTTCATCCTAGTGTGATTTTGCTGGACGTGGTGATGCCGGAGCGCAACGGATTTCAAGTGTGCCGCGAACTGAAAGGCAGTGCGGAGTTTCAGTCCATACCGGTAATTCTGGTGACCTCGAAAGACACCGCCAGCGACAAATATTGGGGCGAGCAACAGGGCGCCGATGCGTACGTTACAAAGCCATTTACGCGCGAGGAACTTTTGCGGGCCGTTCGCCGCTTTGCCTGAGATTTTATGATGAACGACGAATTCCAACTCGTGCCGCTTCCTCCCGATGCTGACACAGCAGAGATGCTGGAGGCCATCGGACCGCTCGAAGAGCGTCCCGCGGAATCGCAATATTGCGTATTTCGCAGCGGCCGCGAACGCTTCTGTCTTCCGGTGCTGGACGTGGAAGAAGTTCTCGAGTGGCCGATCGTTACGCGGCTTCCGCTCGGTCCCAGCTACTTGATGGGAATTTTCAATTTGCGCGGCGCGATCGTACCCTTGATTGATATTGCGATGACCGAAGGGCGTCGTCCGGGATTGTTGCCCAAGCACGTGGTTGTGGCTTCGATGCGCGTGGAAGGCAGCCATGAAGATTTGCGTATCGGAATCGCTTCGGA